>Ga0209396_1002287_pt1 | contig 20330 bp, 28 predicted proteins | sample GOMGulsemesocosm_6_FD_184638 | JGI IMG/M metagenome (GOLD analysis project Ga0209396, IMG submission 184638) | Methane-oxidizing microbial communities from mesocosms in the Gulf of Mexico - GOM8C Gulf of Mexico (SPAdes) (version 2) | ecosystem: Environmental > Aquatic > Marine > Cold seeps...
AATAGAAGCAGCACGTATCGCAGCGACTCGTCATATGAAAAGAGAAGGTCAACTATGGATTAAAATATTTCCGGACAAGCCTATTACCAAAAAACCATTAGAAGTACGTATGGGTAAAGGTAAAGGTGCTCCTGAATATTTTGTAGCTGTAGTAAAGCCAGGTAGAGTTTTATTTGAAGTTGGTGGTGTACCAATGGACGTTGCTAAAGAAGCATTGCGTTTGGCAGCACAAAAACTTCCTGTGAAAACTAAGTTTATGGTCGCACGTGATTTTGATAACGCTTAATTCGATAAGAAAATGAAACAGTCAGAAATTAAAGAATTATCAACAGCAGATTTGCAAGAAAATCTAGTTTCGTTGAAAAAGAACTATACTGATTTAAAAATGGCTCACGCGATTTCTCCATTGGAAAATCCAATACAGTTAAGAGCCTTAAGAAAATCTGTTGCAAGAATTGCTACAGAGTTAACAAATAGAGATTTACAATAATTGTAGTCAGTTTTAAAGATGGAAAAAAGAAATCTTAGAAAAGAGAGAATTGGTGTTGTATCTAGTAACAAAATGGAGAAATCTATTGTTGTTTCTGAGGTAAAGAGAACAAAACACCCAATGTATGGAAAATTCGTTTTAAAAACGAAAAAGTATGTTGCACACGATGAAGCAAACGACTGCAATATTGGAGATACTGTAAAGATCATGGAAACAAGACCTTTAAGTAAATCTAAACGTTGGAGATTAGTAGAAATCCTAGAAAGAGCTAAATAATATGTTACAGACAGAATCAAGATTAAAAGTAGCAGATAACACAGGGGCTAAAGAAGTTTTAGTAATCCGTGTTTTAGGAGGAACTAAAAAACGTTATGCTAGCGTTGGAGATAAAATTGTTGTTACTGTAAAGTCAGCAACTCCAAATGGTGGTGTAGAGAAAGGTCAAGTTTCTAGAGCAGTAGTTATTCGTACTAAGAAAGAAGTGAGACGTAAAGACGGATCTTATATTAGATTTGATGATAATGCTTGTGTGCTTTTAAATCCTACAGAGGAAATGAGAGGAACACGTGTATTTGGACCAGTTGCTCGTGAGCTTCGTGAGAAACAATTTATGAAGATAGTATCATTAGCACCAGAAGTGCTTTAAAAGAGAAAAGACGATGACAAAGTTTAAAATCAAATCAGGAGATACTGTTAGAGTAATCGCTGGTGATCATAAAGGATCAGAAGGAAAAGTTTTACAAATCCTTAGAGATAAAAACAGAGCAATTGTAGAAGGTGTTAATATGATTTCAAAACACACAAAACCAAGTGCTCAAAGTCCTCAAGGAGGAATTGTAAAGAAAGAAGCTTCTCTTCATATCTCAAACTTATCTTTAGTTGAGGATGGAAAAGCTGTAAGAGTTGGATATTCAGTAGAAGGAGACACTAAAATTAGAGTTTCTAAGAAAAGTAAAAAAGCAATATAATCATGAGTTACGTACCAAGATTAAAAGCAGAATATAAGAGTAGAGTAGTTACTGCTCTTACTGAAGAGTTTGGTTATAGCAACATAATGCAAGTACCTAAATTACAAAAAATTGTAGTTAGTAAAGGTGTTGGTGCTGCTATCGCTGATAAGAAATTGATTGATTATGCTCTTGAAGAGTTAACAACAATTACTGGACAAAAAGCAATCGCTACATTATCTAAAAAAGATGTTGCAAACTTCAAATTGCGTAAAGGAATGCCAATTGGTGTGAAGGTTACGTTAAGAGGAGAGAAAATGTATGAATTTTTAGATAGATTGGTTACCGCTTCTTTACCACGTGTAAGAGATTTTAACGGTATTAAAGCTAATGGATTTGATGGAAGAGGTAATTACAACTTAGGAATTACTGAGCAAATTATCTACCCAGAAATCAACATTGATAAAGTGAATAAAATCGGTGGAATGGATATTACATTTGTAACATCTGCAGACACAGATAAAGAAGCTAAATCATTATTAGGAGAATTAGGTTTACCATTTAAAAAGAATTAAGACATGGCTAAAGAATCAATGAAAGCCCGTGAGGTAAAAAGAGCAAAAACAGTAGCTAAATATGCTGAGAAAAGAAAAGCTTTGAAAGAAGCTGGAGATTATCAAGCATTACAAAAGTTACCAAAGAACGCTTCTCCAGTTAGAATGCACAATAGATGTAAGTTAACAGGGAGACCAAAAGGGTATATGCGTCAATTCGGTGTGTCACGTGTGACTTTCCGTGAAATGGCAAACCAAGGATTAATACCAGGTGTAAGAAAAGCAAGTTGGTAGTAATCAGAATAAAGGCTTAAAATTAAAATAGAATGTGTATCTTTGCACGCTCTATTTTTTTTGAGTATAAGAATATTAACTGATTTTAGGTTTAATTATCACAGAGAAATCTGTAGTATAAATAGAGATAATTAAAAACCGAGATCGCAATTTAAATAAATTATGTATACAGATCCAATCGCGGATTTTTTAACGAGAGTTAGAAATGCAATCGCAGCAGGACACAGAGTAGTAGAAATTCCAGCTTCAAAACTGAAGAAGGAAATGACTAAGATTTTATTTGATCAAGGGTACGTATTAAGCTACCAGTTCAAGGACGATACCGTTCAAGGAACTATTAAGATAGCTTTAAAGTACGACAGAGATACAAAAGAATCTGTTATTAGAAAATTAGAAAGAATCAGTACACCAGGTTTACGTAAGTATGTTGGTTCTGATGAAATGCCAAGAGTTTTAAACGGCTTAGGTATTGCTATTGTTTCAACATCTAAAGGCGTTATGACTAACAAGAAAGCGCGTCAAGAAAATGTTGGTGGTGAAGTTATTTGTTATGTTTACTAATACTATATAAGATGTCAAGAATAGGAAATAATCCAATTAACATTGTAGATGGTGTAGAAGTAAGCATCAATGGAAATGTTGTTACAGTAAAAGGAAAACTAGGAGAATTATCTCAAGAAATAGTTGGAGGTATTACTGTAAAGATAGAAGAAGGAAATGTTTTAGTTAGCAGACCTTCTGATAATAAAGCTCAGAAAGCAAGTCATGGTTTATACAGATCATTGATTAGCAATATGATTGAAGGTGTATCTAAAGGCTATACTAAAGAATTAGAATTAGTAGGAGTTGGTTACAGAGCTTCAAATCAAGGTCAAAAACTTGATTTAGCGTTAGGTTTCTCTCACAATATTGTTTTAGAATTAGCTCCAGAAGTTAAAATAGAAACAGTATCTGATAAAGGTAAGAACCCAATCATTAAATTATCTTCTTGTGATAAACAATTAGTAGGTCAAGTTGCTGCAAAGATTCGTTCTTTCCGTGCACCAGAGCCTTACAAAGGAAAAGGAGTTAAGTTTGTAGGAGAACAATTAAGAAGAAAAGCAGGTAAATCTGCATAATATATAGCATTATGGCATTATCAAAGCTTAAAAGAAGACAAAGAATTAAAAACAGAATCAGAAAAATCGTTTCTGGAACTGCGGCTCAGCCAAGGTTATCTGTTTTTAGAAGTAATAAAGAAATATATGCTCAATTAGTTGATGACGTTGCTGGAGTAACTTTAGTTGCATCATCATCTAGAGACAAAGGCGTTGCAACAGGTTCGAAATCTGAAGCTGCTGCATCTGTAGGAAAAGCAATAGCAGAAAAAGCGACTAAAGCTGGTATAGAAAAAGTTTCTTTTGATAGAAACGGTTTCTTATATCACGGAAGAGTAAAAGTATTAGCAGAAGCTGCAAGAGAAGCTGGTTTAAAATTTTAATAAGTTTATTATGTATCAAAATTATAAAAACGTAGAAAGAGTTAAACCTAGCGGATTAGAACTTGTAGATAAGTTAGTAGGTGTACAACGTGTTACTAAAGTAACAAAAGGAGGTAGAGCATTCGGATTTTCAGCAATTGTTGTTGTAGGAGACGGAAACGGAGTAGTAGGTAATGGATTAGGTAAATCTAAAGATGTTGCATCTGCAATTGCAAAAGCAATTGAAGACGCTAAAAAGAATTTAGTAAGAATTCCAATTTTAGACGGAACATTACCACATGAGCAAAAAGGTAAATTTGGTGGAGCAAAAGTGTTTTTAAAACCTGCTTCTCATGGTACTGGAGTTATTGCTGGTGGAGCTGTACGTGCGGTATTAGAATCTGTAGGAGTACATGATGTATTATCAAAGTCTCAAGGTTCTTCTAACCCTCACAATGTTGTAAAAGCAACATTAGATGCTTTATTGCAATTACGTAGCGCAGTTACTATTGCAAAGCAAAGAGGAATTTCTTTAGAAAAAGTATTTAACGGATAAATCTAAGAACGATGGCAAAAATTAGAGTTAAGCAAACAAGAAGCAAAATCGGACGTCTTCAAAGTCAAAAAAGGACTTTAGAAGCATTAGGTTTACGAAAATTGAATCAAGTAGTAGAGCACGAGGCAACTCCTTCTATTATTGGTATGGTAAATACAGTTAAACACTTAGTTTCTTTCGAAGAAATTAAATAAACACATATATACAATGAGTTTACATAACTTACAACCCGCAGAAGGATCTGTAAAAAAAGGAAAGAGAATAGCTAGAGGAGAAGGATCTGGTTCTGCAGGAACTGCAGGAAGAGGACACAATGGTCAGAAATCTCGTTCAGGTTATTCAAGAAAAATAGGATTTGAAGGAGGGCAAATGCCACTTCAAAGACGTGTTCCAAAATTTGGATTCACAAACATAAACCGTAAGGAATATGTTGGAGTTAATTTAGATAAATTACAAACATTAGTAGACGAAGGTAAAATTACAGATACTGTAACTTTAGAAATCTTAATAGCTAATAGAGTAGTTAGTAAAACAGAACTAGTTAAAATACTAGGTCGTGGAGAGCTTAAAGCTAAATTAAATATTACTGTTCACAAATTTACTGCAACTGCAAAAGCCGCTATTGAAGCAGCTGGTGGTGAAGTAGTAACATTATAAGATTAAGTAAATGATGAAATTGATAAATACCCTTAGAGACATTTGGAAAATAGAAGAACTTAAGAATAAGCTTCTTTTAACACTAGGATTAATTGCTGTTTACCGTTTTATGGCTCAAGTTCCATTACCTGGAATAGATCCAACACAATTATCAGCATTAAGTGATAGTACTTCTACTGGTCTTATGGGATTATTAAATGCATTTACTGGTGGAGCATTTTCTAGAGCGTCTGTTATGGCACTTGGGATTATGCCTTACATTTCTGCATCTATTGTAGTTCAATTAATGGGAATCGCGGTTCCTTATTTACAAAAGCTACAAAAAGATGGAGAAAGTGGACGAAAGAAAATTACACAAATTACTCGTTGGTTAACAATTGGTATAACATTGGTGCAGGCGCCAACATATATTACAGCTATTAAAACTTCGTTTGGTTTACCAGAAGAAGCGTTCTTAGTTACTGGAGGAGCTTTTTGGTTCTCTTCAATTATATTGTTAACTGCCGGAACCATTTTTGCAATGTGGTTAGGAGAGCGTATTACAGACAAAGGAGTTGGTAATGGAATATCATTATTAATTACAGTTGGTATTATTGCAAATTTCCCAGGAGCATTTATGCAAGAGTTTGTTGCAAGAACTTCAAGTAATGGAGCTGGAGGTATTATGATGGTACTTTTAGAGATTTTTGTTTGGTTTGTTGTAATTTTATTATCAGTTCTATTAGTAACAGCTGTACGTAAAGTAGCTGTACAATATGCTAGAAGAACAGTTGTTGGAGATATTAAAGATGTTGCTGGCGCAAGACAGTACATTCCGTTAAAGTTAAATGCAGCAGGTGTAATGCCTATCATTTTTGCGCAAGCAATTATGTTTTTGCCAATGGCCTTAGCAAAAAAGTTTCCTGCATTAGCTGAACTTCAAGATATGAATGGTTTATGGTATAATGTAATTTTTGCACTACTTATTATAGTGTTTAGTTACTTCTATACTGCAATTACAGTTCGTACAGATGAAATGGCACAAGGGTTAAAAAGAAGTGGTGGTTTTATTCCAGGTATTAAACCAGGATCAGAAACATCTGATAGATTAGATTCAATCTTATCTAGAATTACTTTTCCAGGATCATTATTCTTAGCGGGATTGTCAATTTTACCAGCAATCGTATCTCAGTTTGGGGTAACTCAAGCTTGGGCAATGTTTTATGGTGGTACTTCTTTAATCATTATGGTTGGAGTTGCAATGGATACCATTCAACAAATTAATTCGTATTTATTGAACAGTCATTATGACGGTTTAATGAAAACAGGAACTAGTAGAAAAGCAATAAAATAATATGGCTAAACAACCAGCAATTCAACAAGACGGAACCATTACAGAAGCATTATCAAATGCTATGTTTCGTGTAGAGTTAGAGAATGGACATATTGTTACTGCACATATCTCTGGTAAGATGCGTATGCATTATATTAAATTATTACCTGGAGATAAGGTAAAATTAGAAATGAGTCCTTATGATTTATCTAAGGCTAGAATCACTTATAGATATTAAAACCAACACAGATGAAAGTAAGAGCATCAGTTAAAAAGAGAAGTGCCGACTGCAAGATAGTACGCAGGAAAGGTAGATTATACGTAATTAATAAACAAAATCCTAGATTTAAACAAAGACAAGGGTAATGGCAAGAATAGCAGGTATTGATATTCCAAAGAACAAAAGAGGAGTTATTGCTTTAACTTACATCTTTGGTATAGGAGCAAGCAGAGCTAAACAGATTTTAGCAAATGCAAAAGTTGACGAAAGTATTAAAGTTCAAGATTGGACTGATGATCAAATCGCAGCAATTAGAGAACAAGCAGGTTCATTCACTATTGAGGGAGAATTACGTTCTGAAGTTACATTAAACATCAAGAGATTGATGGATATTGGATGTTACAGAGGTATCCGTCATAGAACAGGTCTTCCATTAAGAGGGCAGAGAACTAAGAACAACTCTAGAACAAGAAAAGGTAAAAGAAAAACTGTAGCTAACAAAAAGAAAGCTACTAAATAATAACTAGAAATTATGGCTAAAGCGAGTACAAAAAAGCGTAAAGTTATTGTTGAGTCAGTTGGTGAAGCACATATTACTGCATCATTTAACAACATCATTATTTCTTTAACAAACAAAAAAGGTGATGTAATTTCATGGTCATCTGCCGGTAAGCAAGGATTTAGAGGTTCTAAAAAGAACACTCCATATGCTGCTCAAACTGCTGCAGAAGATTGTGCTAAAGTTGCACACGAAGCTGGACTTAGAAAAGTAAAAGTTTTTGTTAAAGGACCAGGTAACGGTAGAGAAAGCGCAATCAGAACATTACATAACAATGGAATTGAAGTTACAGAGATTATCGATGTAACACCAATGCCACATAATGGATGTCGCCCTCCAAAAAGAAGAAGAGTATAATTAAATTTTAACTAAGTTGGATAAGATTATCGAAGGAGTACGCCTTAATTCATAATCCCAACTTTAATAACTAAGAAATGGCAAGATATACAGGACCAAAAACTAAAATTGCCCGTAAATTCGGAGAAGCAATTTTTGGAGATGATAAAAACTTTGAAAAAAGAAATTATCCTCCAGGACAACACGGAAACGCGAAAAGAAGAGGTAAGAAATCTGAATACGCAATCCAATTACAAGAAAAACAAAAAGCAAAATACTCTTATGGTATTTTGGAACGTCAATTCTCAAACTTATTTAAAAAAGCATCTAGATCTAAAGGGATTACTGGTGAGGTTTTATTACAGTTATGTGAATCTCGTTTAGACAATGTAGTATACCGTTTAGGGATTTCAAACTCTCGTAGTGGTGCACGTCAATTAGTTTCTCACCGTCACATTACTGTGAATGGAGAAATTTTAAATATTCCTTCATATTCTTTAAAAGAAGGAGACGTTATTGCAGTTAGAGAAAAATCTAAATCTTTGGTTGCTATTGAAAGTGCTTTAGCTTCTAATAGCAATGTGTATGAATGGTTGACTTGGAACTCTGATTTATTATCAGGTACGTTTGTAAAAGCACCAGAGAGATTACAAATTCCAGAGAACATCAAAGAACAATTAATCGTAGAATTATATTCTAAGTAATAAATTAATCATATTGAAATTCAGCCAAAGGGTCTATTAGTATTTCTTCACACTTATAGGCCGCGCAACTGAATAACAATTAAAAGAAGAAAAATATGGCAATTTTAAATTTTCAGAAACCTGATAAAGTAATAATGATTGAATCTACAGATTTTTCTGGTAGATTTGAGTTTAGACCTTTAGAACCAGGTTTTGGATTAACAGTTGGTAATGCATTAAGAAGAGTATTATTGTCTTCTTTAGAAGGTTTTGCGATTACATCATTAAGAGTAGATGGTGTTGAGCATGAATTTTCTGCAATTAAAGGAGTTGTAGAAGATGTAACAGAAATGATCTTAAACTTAAAACAAGTACGTTTTAAGAAACAAATTGAAGAAACTGATAAAGAATCTGTTTCTATCAATGTTTCTGGTCAAGAGCAGTTAACTGCTGGAGATTTACAAAGTTTTATTTCTGGTTTTCAAGTATTAAATCCTGATTTAGTTATCTGTAATATGGATAAATCTGTGAAATTAAACATGGAAATTTCTATAGAAAAAGGTAGAGGGTTTGTACCAGCAGAAGAAAATAAAAAATCTACTGCACCATTAGGAACAATTTTTACAGATTCTATTTACACTCCTATAAAGAATGTAAAATATGCTGTTGAAAATTTTCGTGTAGAGCAAAAAACTGATTATGAAAAATTAATTTTTGACATAGACACAGATGGTTCTATTAATCCTAAAGATGCATTAACTGAAGCAGCTAAAATTTTAATTCACCACTTTATGTTATTCTCTGATGAGCGTATCACTTTAGAGGCAGATGAGATTGCTCAAACTGAAACATATGATGAAGAATCATTACATATGCGTCAGTTATTAAAGACCAAATTGGTAGACATGGATTTATCAGTTAGAGCTTTAAACTGTTTAAAAGCTGCAGAAGTAGATACTTTAGGAGACTTAGTATCATTCAATAAAAACGATTTAATGAAATTCCGTAATTTTGGTAAAAAATCATTAACTGAGCTAGAAGAACTAGTAAACGTTAAAGGGTTGAACTTTGGAATGGACTTAAGTAAATATAAATTAGATAGAGATTAATTCTTTCATATTTTGCCCCCAATAATTGGTAGAGCAAGATGAAAGTATAAAACAAAGGTCATGAGACACGGTAAGAAATTTAACCACTTAGGAAGAAAAACAGCGCACAGAAAAGCGATGTTGGCTAATATGTCATGTTCATTAATTGAACACAAACGTATTAACACTACAGAAGCAAAAGCGAAAGCTTTACGTAAATTTGTAGAGCCTTTATTAACAAAATCTAAAAACGATACTACTCACAATCGTAGAGTTGTATTTAGTTACCTTAGAGATAAATTTGCAGTTACAGAATTATTTAAAGAAATTTCTGTAAAAATTGCAGACAGACCAGGAGGATACCTTCGTATCATCAAGTTAGGAAACCGTCAAGGAGATAATGCTCCTATGGCAATGGTAGAATTAGTTGATTACAACGAAATCTATAACCCTAACGGTAAGAAAGCTAAGAAAACTACTCGTAGAGGGAAGAAGAAAGCTGACCCTGTTGTTGATGTTGTAGAAACTGAAACACCAGAAACTTCTGAAGAGTAATATGATATTATTATAATTCATATAAAGGGATAAACATTTATGTTTATCCCTTTTTTTATACAATTTTTTGAATAACAAATGCAAAATACAGAAGATATTATTATTTTTGCAAAGTGAATAAACAACCACAGCTAAGACAACTAAATACATGAAATATCTACAACACAAAAAAGCCCTTGTTTTATTAGCAGATGGAACTATCTTTTATGGTAAGTCTATCGGTATAGAAGGAACTTCAACTGGAGAAATTTGTTTTAATACAGGAATGACTGGTTACCAAGAAATCTTTACTGATCCATCTTATTTTGGACAGTTAATGGTAGCAACAAATGCTCATATTGGTAATTACGGTGTAAACGCTAACGAAATCGAATCTGATGGAATTAAGATTTCTGGATTAATTTGTAGAAATTTTAGTTTTACACATTCAAGAGTAGATTCTGAAGGGAATTTAAAAGACTGGTTTATCCAACACAATACAGTTGCAATCTCAGATGTAGATACCAGAGCGTTGGTAGCTTATATTAGAGATAATGGTGCAATGAATGCAATAATATCTACAGATGTTGATAATATTGAAGGATTAAAAAAAGAATTAGCAGCTACTCCAGATATGAATGGTTTAGAATTGGCATCAAAAGTGTCAACGAAAGAGCCTTATTTTGTTGGTGATAAAAATGCTACTTATAAGATTTCTGCATTAGATATAGGTATAAAAAAGAACATCCTAAGAAATTTTGTAAAAAGAGATGCTTACATAAAAGTATTTCCATACAATGCTAGTTTTGAAGAAATGAGTTCATTTAATCCTGATGGATATTTTATTTCAAATGGACCTGGAGATCCAGAACCTTTAATAGATGCTCAAAATGCAGCTAAAGAAATTATCAAAAGAGATTTACCTTTATTTGGTATTTGCTTAGGACATCAAGTAATCGCTTTAGCAAACGGAATCTCTACTTACAAAATGCATAACGGGCATAGAGGAATTAATCATCCAGTAAAAAACCTAATCACAGGGAAAGGAGAAATCACTTCTCAAAACCACGGATTTGCTATTAATCGTGAAGAAACAGAAGCTCATGATAATGTAGAAATTACACATGTGCATTTAAACGATCATACTGTAGCAGGAATTCAATTGAAAGATAAAAACTGTTTTTCTGTTCAATACCATCCAGAAGCAAGCCCTGGTCCACATGATGCTGAATATTTATTCGATCAATTTATCGAGAATATTAAAAAAGTAAAATAAGTCTTAATCACTGAAAACGTTTTCGCAGTTTGTCTGTAATAAGAAGATAATTGAAATACGTATTTTGTAATTTAGCCACAAGAAATTAATAATTACAACTTGAAAAAGTTAGTATAAAAAAAATAAGAATGAGTATTATTATTAACATTCATGCGCGTCAAATATTTGACTCTAGAGGAAATCCAACAGTAGAAGTAGATGTTACTACAGAGAATGGGTTTTTAGGTAGGGCTGCAGTTCCGTCTGGAGCTTCAACTGGAGAGCACGAGGCTGTAGAATTAAGAGATGGCGGAAATGCTTACATGGGAAAAGGTGTACTGAAAGCAGTGTCTAATGTCAATCAAATAATTGCTCAAGAATTATTAGGTACTTCTGTTTTTGAACAAAACCGAATTGATCAAATTATGATTGATTTAGATGGTACAGCTAATAAATCTGTATTAGGAGCAAATGCTATCTTAGGAGTCTCTTTAGCAGCAGCAAAAGCTGCAGCCAATGAATTAGGAATGCCTTTGTATAGATACGTAGGTGGAGTTTCTGCAAACACATTACCGGTTCCAATGATGAATATTATCAATGGAGGATCGCATTCTGATGCACCAATTGCATTTCAAGAATTTATGGTAATGCCAGTAAAAGCAGCAAACTTTGCACATGCAATGCAGATGGGTTCTGAGATTTTTCACAACCTAAAGAAGGTATTACACGATCGTAATCTAAGTACAGCTGTTGGTGATGAAGGAGGTTTTGCACCAACATTAGGTGGTACAGAAGACGCCTTAGATACAATTGCATTGGCAGTTAAAAATGCTGGTTATACTTTAGGGGATGATGTGATGATTGCTTTAGATTGTGCAGCAGCAGAATTTTATGTAGATGGTAAATACGATTACACCAAGTTTGAAGGAGAAAAAGGAAAAGTAAGAACAAGTCAAGAACAAGCAGATTATTTAGCAGAATTAGCTGCTAACTATCCAATCATTTCTATAGAAGATGGAATGGATGAAAATGATTGGGAAGGATGGAAGTACTTAACAGATAAAATTGGAGCCAACGTACAATTAGTTGGAGACGATTTATTTGTAACGAATGTTGAGCGTTTAGGTAGAGGAATTGAAAACGGAATTGCAAATTCTATTTTAATTAAAGTAAACCAGATAGGAACCTTAACAGAAACAATTGCAGCTGTTAATATGGCACATAATGCAGGATATACATCTGTAATGTCTCATAGATCTGGAGAAACAGAAGACAATACAATTGCAGACTTAGCAGTTGCATTAAACTGTGGACAGATTAAAACCGGTTCTGCTTCTCGTTCAGATAGAATGGCTAAATATAATCAGTTATTAAGAATTGAAGAAGAATTAGCAAATACAGCATATTTTCCAAAAGATAAAGCCTTTAAAATAAAGTAAATTTTATTTTAAAAAATATAAAAACCTTATAAGAACTCTTATAAGGTTTTTTTATGATTATAAATAAGTTAAATCTATGTTTTAATACCAAAAATCTATATAGTATGACTTTTAAAATCTTCCAAAATTTGGTATCTTCGCAATTCACTTCATTATTATAAAACAAGATAGAAAGAATGTCAGATAAAGCTACGTTAAAAATAGATGGGCAAGAGTATGAGTTTCCATTAATTACTGGAACAGAGAATGAAATTGCAATTGATGTAAAAGCATTGAGAGCTGTAACTAATGGAGTTATTACAATAGATCCGGGATACAAAAATACAGGATCATGTATTAGTGAAATCACATTTTTAAATGGTGAAGAAGGAATATTACGTTATAGAGGATATTCTATTGAAGAATTAGCTGATAAAGCAAGTTTCTTAGAAGTTGCTTATTTATTAATTTTTGGAGAATTACCAACAGCAGAACAATTAGAGAAATTTCATTCAGACATTAAAGAAAAATCTATTGTAGATGAGGATGTAAAAAAGATTATTGATGCATTTCCAAAGAATGCACACCCAATGGGTATTTTATCTTCTTTAACAAGTGCTTTAGTTGCGTTTAATCCTAGTTCTGTAAATGTAGATTCTGAAGAGGAAATGTACAATGCAATTGTTAAGATAATGGGGAAATTCCCAGTATTAGTATCTTGGGCAATGCGTAAAATTGAAGGATTGCCATTGAATTATGGAAGTAAATCTTTAGGCTATGTAGAAAACGTTATGAAAATGATGTTCGAAAAGCCTAATGAAGAGTATGTAGCAAATCCTGTAGTTAAAAATGCGTTAGATAAATTATTAATCTTACATGCAGATCATGAACAAAACTGTTCTACGTCTACAGTACGTATAGTTGGTTCTTCTCATGCTGGATTATTTGCTTCTCTTTCTGCAGGGATTTCTGCACTTTGGGGGCCATTACATGGTGGAGCAAATCAAGCAGTTTTAGAAATGCTTGAGGCGATTAAAGAAGATGGAGGAGATACAAAGAAGTACATGGCCAAAGCTAAAGACAAGAATGATCCTTTCCGTTTAATGGGATTCGGACATAGAGTATATAAAAACTTTGACCCAAGAGCTAAGATTATTAAAGTTGCAGCTGATGAGGTTTTAAATGATCTTGGAATAGATGATCCAATTTTAGAGATCGCTAAAGGACTAGAGCAAGAAGCATTAAATGATCCTTATTTTGTAGAAAGAAAATTATATCCAAATGTAGATTTCTATTCAGGTATCATTTATCGTGCAATGGGAATTCCAGTAGAAATGTTTACGGTAATGTTTGCATTAGGTAGATTACCAGGCTGGATTGCTCAATGGAAAGAGATGCGTATGGGTAAAGAGCCAATTGGAAGACCTAGGCAAATTTATACAGGAGAAAATTTAAGAGCTTTTAAAAGCGTAGAAAAGAGATAATTTATTTTTACAAGATGTTCGACTCAATAAAAATTATTAAAAATAGATCAGATATTGGAGCTGGTACAAGAGGTTCTGATATGGGTGTTGACGCTATTGAAATAGCAGCAATAAATAAAGAAAACGATTACTTTGGTCAGTATGAATTTGTTGATGTTGTTACAGAAAACGAATCTATTTATAATAAAGTAAACAACTCTTTTGCAAAGAGAATTGATAGTGTATTAAGTCAATGTACTCGTTTAAGCAATCATGTAAAGGTGTCTTTACAAGAAAACATTTTTCCAGTAGTTTTATCAGGAGATCATTCTTCTGCTTTAGGAACTATTAGTGGAGTAAAAGCGGCATATCCTCAAAGTACTGTTGGAGTGGTTTGGATAGATGCGCATGCAGATATACATTCACCTTATACATCTCCATCTGGTAATATTCACGGAATGCCATTGGCAGCTGCATTAGCTGAAGATAATTTAGATTTTCAGATAAATGATATTACTCGTGAAACTTCTGATTTATGGGGCAGAATGAAAAATATTGGAGTACCTGGAGCAAAAGTTTCTGGAGACGATGTTATATATTTTGGTGTTAGAGATACAGAAGAGCCAGAAGACAAGCAAATAGAAAATTTAAAAATAAAAACCTATTCAGTTTCTGAAATTCGATTTAGAGGATTAGAGAAATGTGTGAATGAAGCAATAGATAAATTATCTAATTGTGATGTGATTTATATCTCTTTTGATGTTGATTCTATGGATTGTGATATGATTTCTTATGGAACTGGTACACCAGTTTCTAAAGGATTTGATCAAGAAGAAGTAACACAAATTATGCAGCAGTTTATAGCAACAAAAAAAGTGGCTTGTGTAGAGTTTGTAGAAGTAAACCCATTATTAGATTTAAAAGGAAATGTAATGGCAGAAACAGCTTTTGAAGTGCTAGATGATGTTACCAAAACAATAAAAGAATCACTTTAATTTTTAATAAACTTTTTAGTAATTATTGTATTGTTTTTTGATACAATTTTTAAAAAATAGATTCCAGTAGTTAATTCCTTAATCCGAATTTGATTGCTGGAATTTTTTTGCTCTAGAATAGTTTTTCCTTTAACATCAGTTACCGACAGTTTTTTGATATTTATTCCGTTAATATATAAGACATCTTGACTTGGGTTTGGAAATATTTTTAAGTTTACAGCATTAAACTCTTCAATATGTAAAGCGATAAATGAACCATTGTCAAATCGAAATAAATGCTGAGGCAATACTATTTGGGTTCCGTTAATATTTCTATTTACATTTTCTCGAGATAAAAAATATTGTTTTCCGCTAATGTGTGCAATTCCTTCTGTCTGACTTGCTAAACCAACAGATGAAGTAATATCAGTGCGTTCAATAACTCCATTAAAAGGCTGTTGAATGTCTATGTTTTTTATATAAATCAAAAATGTATTTCCATCTTTGTTATAGCCACAAAGTAAAAAACTGTTGTCTTCAGAATTATAAGCAGCCCCAGTTATCAATCCTTCAGAATTATAAGAACCAATATTTTTTGCTGAATGATTTCCAATAGTATTTGGAATTGAATAGGCCTTTACTTCACTTGTTGCCCAGTTTTTAGAAAAAATAATCAATTCATTGTTATATACAGAAAATGCCTCTGCATCAAAATCATGATTGTATGGATTTGTAGTGAAATCTACTTGATCTTCATAAGAAAAAGTAATGATCTCAGAAGTTATTGAAGTAGCGCTTGTGAAATCAGATTTTAAAATCCGATAGATTTTTAAATCTTGTCTATTTCCATTATTGTTTCCAAAGTCACCAATATAAATATAGGTGTCATCTTGAGTAATATCTTCCCAATCAATATTGTTAGCATTAGTAATATTGATTGTTCTTGTAATAGTTCCAGAAATTGTATCTATTTCATACAGGTTTGCTGAGCCTCCAGAATCATTATGAGTGATTAATTTCCCGTTATAGAATAGTAACCCAGATGTTTCATTGACTTGTTCAGGTAGATCGAATTTAGAAGTTAAATTCTCTATTTGAGCTGTACTACTAAGCCATACGAGTGAAGTTAAAATAAGAAGAATAATTCTCTTCATCTAGAGTGAAATTAAGTTCCTGTAAATCTAAGAATTCATTATTAAAGAGAAACAACAAATGAAATAAACAACAAATAAATTTTTCTTCCTATTCAGTTTTGTATAAAAGTGATTTACTGTTTTTTAGCGTATCTTATAGATTATGATAGCAATTAATTAGTTAGTTTTGTCAAAGACTTAATATCTTAAAAATGCAACAAACCACAAATACAATTTTAATGATTCGTCCAGTTCATTTTAGAATGAATGAGCAAACGGCTGTAAATAATTATTATCAGCAAGAATTAAAAAATATGTTGCCAGCTTCAATTAATAAAAAAGCCCAAATTGAGTTTGATGAATTTGTCACAAAACTTCAAGAAAAAGGGATAGAAGTTATTGTTGTAAATGATATAGAGTCGTCGAATACACCAGATTCAATTTTCCCAAATAACTGGATTTCCTTTCATGAAAATGGAGATGTTGGACTCTACCCAATGTTTGCAGAAAATAGAAGATTAGAACGAAGAGAAGATGTTTTGGAGATTCTTGAAGAGAGAGGATTTGAAATAGAAAATGTAGTTGATTATACAGAAGCTGAAGAAGAAGAAGTTTTTTTGGAGGGAACTGGAAGTGTGGTTTTAGATAGACAAAATCAGAAAGCATATTGCGCAGTATCTCCAAGGTCTGATGAAGAGTTGTTTATTGAGTTTTGTGAAGACTTTGAATATACACCAGTGCTCTTTACAGCGAATCAAACAGTAAATAATCAGCGAGAAGAAATTTACCATACCAATGTAATGATGTGTGTTGCAGAGCAGTTTGCAATTGTTTGTTTAGCTTCTATAGATGATAAAAAAGAACGTAAAAGCCTTGTCAAGCACTTAAAAGAAAATAAAAAAGAACTCATTGAAATTACAGAAGAACAGCTAACTGCTTTTGCGGGAAATATGTTGCAGGTAAAAGGGGGAAATGAAGAGTGTTTTTTGGTAATGAGTAGCGCAGCATTTGATTCATTACGAAAAGATCAACTTCAAAAAATAGAAAAATACAATTCAATTATTCACAGTTCCTTAGCAACGATAGAAACTTGTGGTGGTGGATCTGCTCGTTGTATGATGGCAGAAGTTTTTTTACCTAAAAATAAGTTATGATGTTATTCGCATTGGCTTTAGCACCTGCCCTTACTATTGTGTTTTACATTTACCTAAAAGATAAATACGAACGAGAACCCATAAAATTATTATTAAAGAATTTTGCATTAGGTGCTTCTGCAAGTATTATAATTACCGTGGTTTTTGGAACTATTGGGAAGCTTATCTATCCAATTACAGATCCGTTGAGCATCTTTCAGCAATTTGTAAAAGCCTTTGTTTTAGTTGCACTGGTAGAAGAGTTCTCTAAGTATATAATTGTTAGATATGTTGCTCAGAAAAACAAAGAATTTAATGAGCCTTTTGATGGGGTTGTTTACGCTGTAATGGTTTCTATGGGCTTTGCAGCCTTAGAAAATGTATTGTATGTTTTTCAATTTGGAATGGAGAATGGAATTATTAGAGCTTTTACAGCCGTTCCTGCACATGCAACATTTGGTATATTGATGGGCTATTACATGGGGAAAGCTAAGTTTGCTGAAACTAGAAAAGAGACAATCAGATTAAATTTAACAGGATTAATTATTGCTGTAGCATTTCATGGACTGTATGATTTCTTTTTATTTATTGACTTTATTCCCGGTATTTCTATAGGTGCTTTTATCTCTTTACTAATTGGTTTGGCCTTATCTAGAAAAGCAATTAAAAAGCACCAAGAAAATTCGCATTTTAAGCCCTGATTTTACTTTTTTAAAGCCTCGTCAACAATCTGCCCTGTAGTTCCGTTAGGGAACTCTATTTGCAACAAGTTGGCAATTGTTGGTGCAATATCAGTTACAGTATATGCTTTTTTAGAAACACCTGGTTTAACTCCATTACCGTAAAAAATAATTGGAACATGTGTATCATAATTATAACCAGATCCATGAGAAGTTCCTGTTCTATAAGAACTACTTAAAGTTGAAGGTAATGGAATTAGTAGCACGTCTCCAGAAAACTTTTGATTGTACCCTTGTTGTAATTTTTGTAAAATACCACTTGTAAAATGTGTTGTTTGCATTGTTCTAGCAGTAACAGCTTTGTATATTTTATCAAAATTAATAACTTCATCTACTATTTTTTGAGCAACAGTATTTGCGTCTAGTTTTAAGGAAGCTATGTTTTCTTTGTTTAAGAAAACTTGAAAATTCGAAATACTCTCAACCAATTTATCTGACTTAAAGTGTTTTAAAGTAATAGAGTTTACATAAGATTTTAATTTTCTTGAGCTAATGTAGTGTGCTGGGATTTTTTGTGACTGTAAGTACGATGGTACCTGTACAACAGCATGATCTGCAGTTAAAAATAAGGTGTAATTACCTTTTCCAACTTTAGTGTCTAAAAACGAAAATAAACTTGCTAAATCTCTGTCCAATCGTAAGTAATTGTCTTGTACTTCTTTTGAAGCAACACCAAATTGATGTCCGATATAATCTGGTGTAGAATAACTGATGGCTAGGAAATCTGTATACTCAGATTGCCCTAAATTTTCTCCAATAATTGCAGCCTTTACAAAATCGGTAGTAAAAGAATTTCCAGCTGGAGTTGTTTTTATCATATCATAATTCCCATTCTTCTCTTTTAAACTAGGAATGTCATAAGGGAAAACAGGCTTGTCTTTTCCTTTAAATTTCGTCTCAAAAGCATTGTCATCTTCCATGCTTTCTGTGTACGTATTTATATCGTACAAAGTATTCCAAGGCTTCGATAAATATTCATCAACTTTCTCAGAACTATTAAAATCAGATGCCCATGTAGGTAAAGAGTTCATATAGAAAGAACTTGTAATCCATTTCCCTTGGGTATTCCCTTCAAACCAGAAAGCGCCATTTGCAGTATGTCCACCAGGTAATACTGCAGATCTATCTTTAATAGCAATACTAATTGTTTTACCATTCATGTTTTGTGCCAACCGTAATTGATCAGTGATAGTTGTAGTTTGCATTCTATAAGGAGATTTTTTGCCTCCTTTTTCACTTCCAACCGAAGTATAAGTACTGTCGTCTACACAGTAGATCCATTTTTTAGCAAATTTATCATACCAATTATTTCCAATAATTCCATGGTTATCAGGAGTTGTTCCAGTATAAATAGAAGTGTGACCAACAGCAGTATATGTTGGGATATAATTGTAATGTGCATTTTCTAATGAAAAACCATTTTTTAAAATTCTTTTAAATCCATCTTCACCGTATTTGTCAGCAAAACGTGTTAAGTAATCATAACGCATTTGATCGATTACAATACCGACAACTAATTTGGGTTTCTTTTCAGTTTTTTTTTCTGAGTTACAACTTGTAAAAACTAAAAGTGATAGAAATAAAAATGCAATTGAATTTTTCATTGAAATAATTTTTAAAAATCAAAAATAGATATTTTTAATTATGAATACTACTATTTTACTTTCAGTTAATGCTTTTTTAATACTTTAGCAGAAAGAAAGAGATTAATGAATTATTTTGAACATATAGGAAAGTACTTTATGATGCTTACACAGGTTTTTAGAAAGCCTCAGAGATCTAGAGTATTTAGAGAGGCATTGTCAAGAGAAATCGAAGTATTGGGTTTAAAATCTCTAGGAATCATTGCTTTTATCTCTTTTTTTATAGGAGGTGTTATTGCTTTGCAAACCGCATTGAACTTAAACAATCCTTTAATTCCACAGTCTTTAATTGGTTTTGCAGCTAAACGTTCTATTATCTTAGAATTTGCACCTACTTTTTGTTCAATTATATTGGCAGGTAAAGTAGGCTCGTATATCACATCAAGTATTGGAACCATGCGGGTTACTGAACAAATTGATGCATTAGAAGTAATGGGAATAAACTCCTTAAACTATTTAGTGTTACCAAAAATTATAGCCACGTTGTTTTTCTACCCTTTTTTGATTTCTTTAGGAATGATTTTAGGAATTTTTGGAGGTTGGATTTCTGGAACAATGACAGGTATTTTCTCTGGAGTGGATTATATTGAAGGTGTTCAAATGGATTTTGATCCTTATTTGATAATGTATTCATTGATAAAAACATTAATTTTTGCATTTATCATAGCAACAGTTCCTTCATACCATGGGTATTATGTAAAAGGAGGTTCTTTAGAAGTTGGTAAAGCAAGCACACAATCTGTTGTGTGGACAATTGTGCTTATTGTAATCGCAAATTATTTCTTAACTCAAATGTTATTGACCTAATGATAAACGTAAAAAACTTACATAAAAAATTTGGTGGAGTTGAAATACTGAAAGGAATCTCTACCGTTTTTGAAA
>Ga0209396_1002288_pt1 | contig 20327 bp, 16 predicted proteins | sample GOMGulsemesocosm_6_FD_184638 | JGI IMG/M metagenome (GOLD analysis project Ga0209396, IMG submission 184638) | Methane-oxidizing microbial communities from mesocosms in the Gulf of Mexico - GOM8C Gulf of Mexico (SPAdes) (version 2) | ecosystem: Environmental > Aquatic > Marine > Cold seeps...
GATTGGATATCAAGCTAAGTGCATAGGGTCCAACAATCACGCCAGCAATCAAATAGCCAAGTACTGAGCCAAGTCCCAAGCGTTTGGCAATGGGAACTGCAATAACCCCCGCGGCAAGATAAATGAATATATTAAATAATACGCCATGTTCCATGATTAGCTGTTCTCCTGTCTTGCTGCTACAGCGTCTTCATTCTGTTGTTGTAACGTTAATAATAGTTGGCGGTATTCTTTGGTTTTACGCGCAATTCGGGCTGGGTCGTGACGTTTATGAATGTCATGAACAACAAATGGAGTGAGGTATTCTAAATTACACAGTTTGCTCATTTGGCTAAAAGGTAATAAAAATTGGCTAATATCATGCTCATTGTAGCCATCGGTAGAGTAAGAGTTCGCACTGCCGCCAGTGGAGATCGCCAGCATCATTTTTTTGCCAACCAGTTTATCGCCATGCTCACCATAAGCAAAACCATGTTCGAGTACCAAGTCTTGCCACTCTTTTAATATTGCTGGGCATGAATACCAGTACAGTGGAAATTGAAAGATGATGATGTCGTGATTGAGTAATAAAGTTTGCTCATGTTTAATGTCGATAAATGAATCTGGATAAGTATCGTAGAGATCGTGACAAGTAATGCCTTCAATGTTTTGAATTTCATTGAATAATGATTTATGTGCAATTGATTTTTGTAATGCAGGATGGGCAAATAAAACGAGAATTTTGTGCATATGATTTTCAATCATCCTTTATTGAAATAGATCTTTATACTGGCATTCAATAGCTTAGTGTCTAAAGTGTGTATTTTGAGAATTCTTCTTGTCTAAGCTTATAATATAAAACAAATTATTTCAGTGTTTATTTAGTTATTTTGGCTGATCTCACTGATATATATATTATTTTCCAATTATTGAGTTGTGCTTGCTGGAAACGTCATTAAATATTCTATATTAGAGACGTTGTGTTATGATCTAGTAACAAAATTGATTTAAATCAAAACCAATATTTAACATGATTCATTAACACTGACTTAATTGCTGGAGCGATTTTTACACATGTTCTCTAAACATTACAGCGTACTTTCACTACCTTTATTATTAGCGGGTAGTTTACTTAGTAGCGACGCCATCGCGAAACCATTGGCAAAGAGTGCAGGTTTTTCTGGTACGATGGGTATTAATGCCGGTGTAAATGATACGCAAAGCCAATTTAACATTGATGATGATAATGAGCAGACCCAAGATCTAAATAATTCTGGTGAATCTGTCTCGACTGGTGTGTTGTTTCCTTTTTTTCGTCTGGCTTACACAACCGCTGATTTACAGACTCAGTATTTTCTAGGGCAAAGTCCTGAAAACATTTTAAATAGTGCCATACAATATGAGTTGGGCGTAACACATAAATTTGATAAACGTCAGAGTATGACATTCGCTTATATCCCTCATGTTCCATTTTTAAAAGAGACCTGGTCAGATCCGTTTTTAGAGAACGAAGCAAGAGACAAAACCGACATCGATTCGAGTGCCATGCGTCTTGCATATAAATTTGCCCCTGTTCAGGTTGAATATGCCTACGCATCTTACTCGTTAGAAGATGAGCAAAGCGGCAGTCAAAACAATGTTTGTAATGGTCAGGCTTGTACCGCAGAGGAGCAAGACTTACTTAAGCGCGATAGTGACTACCATCGACTTAGCTTAGAAAGCACTTTGCCTGTGTGGGCGGGAACATACGCTAAAATGAATGTGTTTTATGGTAAACAAAATGCGGATGGTAAGAGCCAAAGTTTTGATGAGTTTCATTATAGCCTCAGTATTATGACTAAATATGAAAGGCATTTCATTTCAGTTCAGGCGGCTTTTAATGATCGTGAATACGACGCGGTAAATCCAATATTCGATCAAGTGCAAGAAGAAGATGGTACACGTTATTCATTTATTTATTCTTATACTGAACCATTTGATATAGCAGGCAGTAATCTAAATATTCTTTACCAAAATAAAGATACTGATGCGAATATCGAATTTTATGATAGCTCCACGAAATTTTTCTCTGTGGGTATGAGTTATAGCTTTTAATTTGCATTAGCATGAACAAGAAGGGACGTCATACTATTTGTATCACGTCCCTTTAATTTTATTGAGTTATAACGGCAGTTAATAACCTAAGCTAAGTGCACTTGGTCGGCGTGGGTCCGATGCTCCGTAAACGCCTTTCTCTGTCAGCATAATAGTTTGGGTACTACCCATCGCTGCTTTCACTTCAACCTTATGCCCCTTATTTTCTAATAAGTTAACCGTGTCTACATTTAGCCCTTTCTCGATTCGGATCATGTCCGGTAACCACTGGTGATGGAAACGCGGCGCGGCGCTGGCTTCAGCAATATTCATGTTATGGTCAATGACATTCATGATCACTTGCAGCGTGGTGGTAATGATACGTGAACCACCAGGGCTACCTGTGACTAAGTAAGGTTTGTTATCTTTTAATACTATGGTTGGTGTCATTGAGCTTAACGGACGTTTTTTCGCTGCCACGGCATTGGCTTTACCACCAATAAGACCATAGGCATTAGGTGTGCCCGGTTTAGCGGAAAAATCATCCATTTCATTATTGAGTAATACCCCAGTGCCATCAGCAACCAGTCCAGAACCATAGCTGAAATTAAGGGTATAAGTATTACTTACTGCATTACCAAACTTATCCACCACGCTGTAGTGAGTAGTCTGATTACTTTCATAAGGTAACAGTGTTCCAGGGGAAACGTCGCTGCTTGGTGTTGCTTTATCAGGGTTAATTTGGCTGACTAATTGCTTTGCGTATTGCTTGTTGGTTAACTCCGTAACTGGTACGTTAACAAAATCAGGATCACCTAAATATAAGCTACGGTCGGCATAAGCACGGCGCATTGATTCGGCCATGACGTGAATGGTGGCAGCGCTGTTGTGGCCCATTTTATCAATGGGGAACTGAGAGAGCATATTCAACATTTGCACTATATGTACTCCACCAGAAGACGGTGGTGGCATTGATACCACTTGATAACCACGATAGTCACCAGTGACAGGTTGTCGTTCTATGGCTTTATAACTGGCTAAATCTTGCATTGTCATTATGCCGCCAGCGTCACGTACCGAATCGCTAATTTGTTTAGCAATCGGACCTTGGTAGAACGCAGGGCTGCCTTTTTTAGCAATGGCTGATAGCGTATTAGCAAGATCCGTTTGTTTTAGTACTTCTCCCGGTTGATAACTGCTACCGTCTGCTTTATAAAAAATGGTCTGCGTGCTTGGCCACTGGCTTAAGCGCTTTTTCGTTGCGCTGAGTGAATTTGCTAAGTCAGGCGTAACAATAATACCGTCACGGGCTAATTTGATCGCCGGTGCCATTACTTGTGCTAACGACATACTGCCGTATTTATTTAATGCGAGTTCAAATCCTAAAACTGTACCTGGTACCCCAACGGCAAGACCATGAAAGCGAGAAAGTTGACTGTCTGCATTGCCGGCATCGTCTAAATACATATCAGGGTAAGCAGCCTGTGGTGCTACCTCTCGGTAATCAATTGCAATAGACCGTTGTTCTTCTGCTAAATAAACTAGCATGAATCCACCGCCACCTAAATTGCCAGCGCGGGGGAGGGTAACTGCTAATGCATAACCCACAGCGACAGCGGCATCAATAGCATTACCACCTTGCTGCATGATATCTACACCGATTTGTGTGGCGAGCGCTTCTTGACTTGCGACCATACCATTGGCTGCCCAAACAGGATGGTGGATCGCCATTTGACTATAAATAGCACTCGTTGATGGTTTAATTTTAGCGACCGTTTCATTGCTAGTGGTCTTGGCTAACGCTGTTGGTAACGTCAAGCTAATGCAGCTGATGAATCCAAAGGTAAGCGCTTTAATAACGTGTGTCGTTGGCATGAATTTTCCCTATTCGATTGCGCGTGATGTTAATCCAGCATAGCAAAGAGGTGTTATTACTTGTTTTTAGGTAGGTTAAACTGCTAGTTAATTCACATAAATAGCAGTGTTATGTATTAAAGCGTAATCCTAGGAGTCGCTTAACTGTTCTTAATTGCTCTTAACTTAATTGATGTGAAGTCAATTGAGTTTGCTAAGCCGCTTTGTCTATTGGTTCGCTGGTGGTGAAGTTACGCTTAGCAATACCTAGATCTTTCCATATTTGCATATGTTCTGGTAATTGCTGTGGGCGCTGTTCAACTGGGATATAAGCCATTACTTTTTCGGGTGAGATGACTTTGCCTTTTTGAACAAAAACCGCTTTTACTAAGCTGTAGTTACATAATTTTCCATCGGCGACGCATTTCTGCTCTAGATAAAAATATTTTTCATCCCAGCCTAAGTAAGTGGTTTCTACATCGAATTTTTTAAATAAGCGTATTTCACGAATATAGCCAACCTCAACACCAGCAACGATAAAGTTTAATTTATTCTTCAACAATGTATTAAATGTATTGGTTTGAACTGCATGATCCCAACGTGCTTTTTCAAGAAACATGAGATATTTTGCATTGTTAATATGTAGGTTCAGATCGATATGACGAAAGCCGACTCTAAAAGAACGGGTGATGGTATCGAAAAACCCTTTCGTATTAGTCTGCTTATTACGTAGATAAAAACAACGAATCAATTCACTGATCATAATGCCTCAATAATTATTGTTTATAGATAAATAGAACAAAGAGTCTACTTAGTTCCGCACGCTTGTCACGTTAATTGTAACTAAAATGTTAATTGCGGTTGGAATCGTGTTTAAGAAATGGGAGAAGATCACCCTGTGAGGTTATCACTCGCTATCAATGAACATGAAATAAACGCTACTATTTACAATATTTCGCATTGTAAATTAAGTTAAATCCACTTGATAAGTATATTGCTCTGGTTTTGGTGCTATTGGTAGTTGGAATATAGTTATTAATGCTTTTGGGGCTGGTCTTGTTTGAGTTTGAAGTCGTTAACTGGCTCACAATTTTTGTGTTATTAATAAAAAGTATGATATTTAGTTCTATTTTAGTGACTTTGGTAGAGTTTGTTAATTATTTTGGTTGTTTAAGTTATGGTTTTTATGGCTTTGATTTAACTTGCTGATTTTTATATATAAAATAAATATCAGATAATTTGTTACAGCACTCTTTGTTTATTCAGTGTTAATTTTAAATTGCCACTTAATAATCAGGGTGAAATAAGTTGTGATTCAGATCGATGAACACATGTAACAGCATTATCAACTGCCTCTTAAGTGATATATTTGTTTCATCTTCTGGCGACAAGCTTGTCAGTGAAACAGTTCACTTAAATTAGCAATTACATATTATTAAAAATTGCGTATATATAATCGAGGTTCCAATGAAAAAAATAGCATTAACTCTTCTTTGTGCATCAATCGCAGCTCCTGCATTAGCTGGTGGTTCTTCTTACGTAACTGGTAATGTACAACTACATGACCGTAATGATTTCAACGGTTCTGATAAGACGTCAACAATTGAAGCTGGCCATACATTTGAAACAGGTACTACAGTTTTAGTGGAGATTGATGGTATTCAAGTTGGTGAAACGTCTGATGCAACAAAAGGTCAATTTGCTAGTTCAGCCTACACTACACTAGGTGTTGAACAATCATATAGCGTTAATGATAAACTATGGGTTGCAGCGGGTTATCATCACTTATTACACGATGGTGAAGCGATTCAATTCCGTCCATTAGTTAAAATCGGTTACAACTTCGATAATGGTATCTCCATCTCTAACCGTACTCGTATGCAAATCCAAGCAAATGATACAATCGATGCTGGTGTCGATGTAACAAACGATCAAGTGCGTTTAGATAACAACATTGCTTACCAATTCCAAGATATGCCTGTAAATGTTAAATACAACAATGTTTATTACGTAAATGATGGTGTTAACAATGACAACTCTATGGAGCATGAATTCCGTGCAACTTGGACACGTGCTGGTGTGCAACCATATGTTGAGTACCGTAACCAAGAGTCTTCAGCGAAAACGAATCCTGGCCACAACAATAACGTGTTTGTAGTTGGTGCTTCTTACGGTTTCTAAATCTTAACCGTATAGCAAAACAATAAATCCTTTAAGTAAAATCCCGCTTATTTGCAGTAAGCGGGATTTTTGTTCATCGTGTTTGGTGGTTATCTCGATGCGATGATAACGTCGATATTTTTCGCTTCGATTGCACAGCGTTGCTCATCTGTAATATCAGCATCGGTAATTAGGGTGTGGATATTATCCCAGGCGAGTTCGAGGTTAGGCATTTTACGACTGATCTTGTCTGACTCTACCATGACCACTACTTCTCTAGATACTTCAGCCATGACGCGACTCAGGCCAATTAATTCGTTAAACGTTGTGCTTCCTCGTTCTAAATCAATACCGTCGGCGCCGATGAATAGTTGATCAAAATCGTATGAACGCAGTACTTGTTCGGCTATTTGACCTTGGAATGATTCAGAATGCGGATCCCAGGTTCCACCTGTCATTAATAATGTCGGTTCATTCTCTAAACCATTTAACGCATTAGCAACTTGCAGTGAATTTGTCATAGTGATCAAGCCTTTTTTATTGGCGAGCTGCTCAATTAAACTGGCTGTTGTGGTACCGCTGTCGATAATAATCCGGTTGTGATCGCGAATGCGTAATGCGGCAGCAATAGCAATTTCAATTTTACACTGTGAGACTTTATCGGTTTCAACTTCAGGCAGAAGTTCTTTCGGGATCGGTACTGCGCCACCATAACGACGTAATAATAGCCCGTTTTGCTCTAACGCGGTGAGATCTTTACGGATGGTGACTTCTGATGTTTCAAAACGTTGGGCTAGTTCATCAACGCTGAGTTTACCTTGCTCTTCAAGTAACTTAATGATGGTATGACGACGTTGTTGAGTATTGCGTTTTGACATAGTGTATGTGATTCATTTATTAAAGATAAGAGTGTAACAATATCATAGATTAACAGCAGCTGTTATCTATGATATTTGACCATTCCTTAGTACTAGCTGGGGAAGTATAAATTGCTGCGCTGGGCTAAATTAAACTTTTCGAGGTGTTCAGGGGCGGTATTATTACTGCTGATGGCTTTAGTAATCGCGATATCTTCATCACTACAATGACGTAAAAGTGGTTGTTTTTTTATCGGCTCAAGCTCATTAAAGTCGACTATTAGTGGTTGTCGAAGGCTATCTGTAATATTCATCTGTACTAGGGCTTGGCTGTTATCATAACTAACGATAGTACCAACCGGATATATCCCTATCATTTTAATAAATTGTTCTAGATAGGCTTTGTTGTAATGCTTATTGGCGACTTTAAACAACAAGCCAATGGCTAGATGTGGTGAATAGCGATGTTGAGGTAAATTGGCGTTGCACATTTCGTTATAGCGAGTGGTGATCGCAACTAATTGTGCATACTTTGAAATCTTATCTTGCTTAAAACCGCGCGGATAACCACTACCATCGAACTTTTCATTAACCTGTAAAATACTATGAACCACAATATCAGGAAGTGCATCGATATCTTGTAACCTTTGCGCTGCATAGGCTGGATGTTGTTTGAGGTAGTTAACTTCTGGCTTTGTCAGTTCAGATCTTTTATTACGAATTGAAGCAGGCACCCATAACATACCAAACTGACTAAGTAAGGCTGTCTGAGTCACGATCGCCACATCTTGTGCGTTAAAGGCAAGTTGCTGTGCTAAGCGTGTACTGAGTACCGCTACATTCATCGCGTTCTGATAAAGGGTATCACTTGATATCTCCTCATTGCATAACACGAAGCTAAAATCATGCTGTTGTTCAGCAGCAATAGTTAATTCACCTGACAGTAATTCTAATAGTTCCATCGCTTTTTCAGGTTGCAAGCTAAGTTTGCTGTAAATATCTTTGAGAAACGCGACCTTATTTTGATAATTTGAGCGAGTATGGCGAATTTGTTTCCACCAGGCCTGCTGCTGCGATAATTGGGTTTGCTGCTCTTGTTTTTCTTTGACTATCGTTTGTTGGGCCACTGCTTCAGTATTTTTTCGTGTTTGCTCTGCTAAAGCTAAATCATTCTCAGTTGGTACTGATGATTGTTCTGATTCTGATGCCTGCGCTATTTTACTACGAGATATATCGACAGAAATCGTTGCTAAACCAAGGTGTTGTACAATTTGTAATTGTTTTTCATCCTTGATGATAAATGAGTTCAGAATGAAAGGGTGGGATGTCCAACCAATGGGAAGATTAATAAAATGACCAACTTTAAGGTCTTTAATCGTTAATGAGACATTTGCCATTGCTTACCTTCTACTTATTTAAATCCGTTTCGACTTCAGTGTTAAGCGCGCGGTCTTATTAAATACAGCTATTTAGTCATTGAATAGAGTACTGAAAACACAGTCAAAATAATTATAGGGGATAAGTTTAGGCTTTTCAAAACTAAATATGGGAGGTGTGGGCTAGTTATCTTTTCAACGATTTCATTAATAGTCGTGGAGTAGTCGAAGGTATAATTCGAAGGTATAAACAGATGTATTATTATCACTCAATATATAATAAAAGGGCGAGAAATATAGATTGTTTTAAAACACTCACATATTTCCCACCCTTTGTAGGTAATTGCTATCAGCTTATTCGACGATAGCAATAACCTGTATTATTTAATGACTATTTTTTCACTGTTTCTTTTTTAGCCGTTTGTTTTTCTAATTCATAGCTTTCTTGGTAGTCATTACCGTAGTAAGAAGCCAGTAATAGTGCTTTTAACTCGCTAATTAGTGGGTAACGTGGGTTAGCACCGGTACATTGGTCATCGAACGCTTCAACAGCTAGTTGGTCAACTTTAGCAAGGAAATCTGCTTCGTTTACACCAGCGGCTTGAATTGACTTAGGAATATCTAAATCAGTTTTAAGTTCGTCTAACCAGTTTAGTAGTGCGTTTATCTTGTCGGCTGTTTTACCTTCACGGAAACCTAAGTGCTCTGCAATTTCAGCGTAACGAGCACGTGCTTTAGGACGGTCGTATTGTGAGAATGCTGCTTGCTTAGTTGGCATATCAGTTGCGTTATAACGAATAACGTTAGTGATAAGCAGTGCATTTGCTAAACCGTGTGGAATATGGAATTCAGCACCGATCTTGTGTGCCATTGAGTGGCATACACCCAAGAAAGCATTGGCAAAGGCGATACCCGCAATTGTTGAGCCGTTGTGTACTTTTTCACGTGCGACTGGGTCTTTCGCGCCGTTTTTGTATGAGCTAGGTAAGTACTCTTTTAATAGTTTAAGTGCTTGCAATGCTTGACCATCAGCGTATTCGTTTTGCAGTATAGAAACATAAGCTTCTAGCGCATGAGTTACCGCATCATAACCACCGAAAGCAGTCAGTGATTTTGGCATGTTCATCACTAGGTTAGCATCAACAACAGCCATGTTTGGTGTTAGTTCATAATCAGCAATTGGGTATTTTTGACCTGTTACTTCATCTGTTACAACTGCAAATGGTGTTACTTCAGAACCTGTACCAGAAGTTGTAGTGATCGCAACTAGTTTCGCTTTGATGCCCATTTTAGGGAACTTGTAGATACGTTTACGAATATCCATAAAGCGCATTGCAAGGTCTTCGAAGTGTGCATCTGGATGTTCGTACATTACCCACATGATCTTAGCTGCATCCATTGGCGAACCACCACCAAAGGCAATGATAACGTCAGGTTGGAAGCTGTTCATTACTTCAACACCTTTCTTCACTACAGCTAGCGTAGGATCTGCTTCTACATCGTAAAATACTTCTGTATCGATGCCTTTCTGTTTCAGGATTGATACTAATTCATCAACATAACCGTTGTTGAATAGGAACTTATCGGTAACGATACAAGCTCGCTTTTTACCTACAAGGTCATCCATTGCAATTGGTAATGAACCACGGCGGAAGTAGATTGATTCTGGAAGTTTATGCCACAACATATTTTCAGCTCGCTTAGCAACAGTCTTTTTGTTAATAAGGTGTTTAGGACCTACGTTTTCAGAGATAGAGTTACCACCCCATGAACCACAACCCAGTGTTAATGATGGTGCTAGACCGAAGTTATATAAATCACCGATACCACCTTGTGAACTTGGTTGGTTAATCAGGATACGGGCTGTTTTCATTTTATCGCCGAAGTCTTTGATACGATCTTCGTTTGCATCTTGGTCTGTGTAGATACCTGATGTGTGACCGATACCGCCAAGCTCAACCATGGTGATCGCTTGTTCTACTGCGTGGTTGTAATCACGAGCGCGGAACATACCTAATGTTGGTGATAGTTTTTCATGAGCGAATGCATCATCAACGTGTACTTCTGGACCTTCACCAATTAATACCTTAGTGAATGGTGGTACTTTAACACCGGCCATTTCAGCAATCTTAATCGCAGACTGGCCAACAATCGCAGGGTTCATGTTGCCATTGATTAATACGATTTCACGTACTTTATCAGCTTCTTTCTTCGATAAGATGTAACCGCCGTGTGTAATGAAACGCGCTTTTACTGCGTCATATACTTCATCAACAACAATAACTGCTTGTTCTGAAGCACATACAACGCCGTTATCAAATGTTTTTGACATCAAAATTGAAGATACTGCACGTTTCACGTCTGCTGTTTCGTCAATCACGATTGGCGTGTTACCAGCACCAACACCAATAGCTGGTTTACCCGATGAGTAAGCTGCTTTAACCATGCCTGGACCACCAGTTGCAAGGATAAGGTTGATGTCTTCGTGATGCATTAATGCATTTGATAGCTCAACAGATGGCTCATCAATCCAGCCAACGATATCTTTTGGTGCGCCTGCTGCTACTGCTGCATCTAATACAATCTTAGCGGCTGTATTTGTTGCATTTTTTGCACGAGGATGTGGCGAGAAGATGATACCGTTACGTGTCTTAAGAGAGATTAATGACTTAAAGATAGCGGTTGATGTTGGGTTAGTCGTTGGTACGATACCGCAAATGATACCTGTTGGCTCTGCAATTGTGATAGTACCAAACTCAGTATCTTCTTCAATGATGCCGCAAGTCAGGGTATCTTTATACTTGTTGTAGATGTACTCAGATGCAAAGTGGTTTTTAGTTACTTTATCTTCTAATACACCCATACCTGATTCTTCAACAGCCATTTGCGCTAAAGAGATACGTGATGTAGAAGCGGCAAGGGCTGCTGCACGGAAAATTTTATCAACTTGTTCTTGATTAAATGTGGCGAACTCTTGCTGCGCGGCTTTGACTTTTGCAACCATTGCATTGAGTGTTTCAATATTTTTAACAGTCATAATCTATCCTTAAAACTAATTTAAAATCTAAAAATTATTTACTAAGGGTTACCTCTTAGTGAATAGCTTTGATTTGAAGTATAGGTAATTTGAGAGATTAAAAATTGATCCAAATCAATTGTAGGAATATTACGTATTATATTTTCATAATAGTGTTAACTCGGTCATATATATTGATAGTTCGCTTAATCGTGTAATTTTATTTCATTTAGGTTGATGTCGTATTAATGCAATATCGCAATATTAAGATGATAAATAAGTCGTTAATTTGACAAAGTAGTTGTTAAATTAATATCTATTAAGGTAGCATTGCCTGAACTGTTTATTATAGGACATTATACTATGCCAAAATTATCTAAGGTTATGGCGACAGCGCTTAACCAACAAATGACAAAAGAGTTTACTGCATCTCATCTTTATCGCAGCATGGCATCTTTTTGCTATGCATCTGATTTTATTGGCGCAGGTGATTTCTTCTATACCCATGCAGCTGAAGAGCAGCAGCATGCACAGTTATTATTCCGTTATATGATCGACCGTGGTATTCAACCATTAATGGAAGCTATTCCTGCGGCTGAGTCTGAATTTACAGATCTACTCGATGTATTTAACAAAGCTTTAGATCATGAAGTAATGATCACTGAATCAATTTCTGAGATCTTAGGTTTAGCGCATGAACTAAGAGATTTCCAGTCTGTTGCTCACCTAAATACCTTGATGGAAGAACAAACAGAAGAAGAAGCATTATTTAATGGTATCGTGAGCCAGATCCGCCGTGTTGGTGTTGATAATGGTCACGGTCTATTCATTATGGATCAAGAATTGAAAGCAATGAGTAAAGCGCCACCTGCGACGCCAATTACTATTTAATTGTGACGATTAAATACTTTTTATTACTGGAAAGTATTTAGCTAACGAATTCATATTCGCTAAAAAAGTCGACTATTTCAATATAAAAACCGTGGATACTTGAGTATTCGCGGTTTTTTGTTTTTATAACTTATACTTTAGTGGTATGGTGCTGATGTAGATCGTAAATTTAATTGAATAGGTAGAATAATTATGTCGAATAATAACAATGCTGATATTAAAGATTGCTGTGGTGCATTTGCTGAAATTGGTAGCATCATTCAACCTGATGACACAGAACTATCTTTCCCTATTAGCTTTGACTCTCAAGCGGCTGCAGAGGAAAAACGCAGTGAGCTTGAAGCTTATGTTCATGAGCAATTTGATGAAGAAGTAACGATTGATTTTACCGCGCAAGGTGAGCATGCTTATTTAGTAAAATTAAACTTTACTTGTACTGCAGAAAAAATGATTTTTGAAATGAATTTACGTCATTTGATGGCTTAATTGCAGACGTTATTTACAACAGCAATCAACCATTGAAATAGTAAGGCATACGAAGTGAATCGTATGCCTTTATTTTTGCAGCTATATTAATGTTTGGAAAAATGACGATTTAGCCAAAGTGCTGTTTGCAATAAGCAAGACGTTGGTCTAAATCCATACTTTCGGTGTTTGCAGCTTCAATCTGCTGTAACCGAGGTAATAATCCCATGCCATTGGCAATCTGAATAGCCAGTCCAGGACGCGCATTCAGTTCTAATAACATAGGGCCATGATGGCGGTCTAAAACCACATCGGCACCTAAGTAACCTAAGCCTGATATGTCATAACATTGGGCTGCTAATCGAATAACCTCCTCCCAATGTGGCACTTTTAATAGCGCTAATTCTTTTTGTGTATCAGGGTGGTGAGTGACAATCGCATCATATTGCACCGCATTTAGCGCTTCACCTGTGGTGATGTTAATGCCAACACCTACGGCGCCTTGGTGTAAATTAGCCTTACCATCAGACATAGATGTTGATAAACGCATCATTGCCATCATAGGGATACCTTTAAAGACAATAACGCGTACGTCTGGTACACCTTCAAAGCTATAACCCTCAAAGCTATCATCAAAGACGATAAGTGCTTCGACAACTGCGACATCGATACCACCACCAAGTGAAAATAGACCAGCCAAAATGTTTGAACAATGACGCTCAATATCATCTAGTGAGCATTCACTGCCACTGGGTTTGTAATAACGTCCACCTTCTACTTTGGTAATAACTAAAATCCCTTTACCGCCAGAGCCTTTTGCAGGTTTGATAACAAAACCATTAAGGCCTGAAATAAGCTTATCAACAGATTTAACGGCATGTTGGTTATCAACAACACCAATCAATTCAGGGGTGCTTACATTGGCATCTTCAGCTATCTGCTTCGTTTTTAATTTGTTATCCACTAATGGAAACAGCTTTCTTGGATTGTAGCGTGATATATACATATTATTACGCTGGTTCATCCCCAAGATGCCTTGTTGCTTTAGCTTACGTGGCTGAGCAAACTCTTTAAAAAATGAAAATGTCATGTTTACTCACCTTGCATATCTTTAAAGCGGCGTAGTTCGAGTAAACGGTAGCCGGTATAAGTACCTAACATTAAGATTATCGCCATAATGATAAGTTGCAGACCAAGGAAGTTGAATGCCCAATAGCGTAATAGTTCATTACTAATAGTCAGATAGACAATTACTGCAACAAACAAGCTGCCACCACCTTGTACAAATACTTCTTTAGGGCCTTCTTCTTCCCATAGGATAGACATACGTTCGATAGTCCAAGAGAGGATAATCATTGGGAAGAAGGTAATTTTAAGTCCTTCTGTAAGTCCAATTTTGTAAGATAAAACGGAGAATAATGAAATAATAGCGATAACAGTAATGATCACCACGGATATTCGCGAGACAAGTAGTAAGTTTAATCGTGATAGATAAGAGCGGATCACTAAACCAATACCGACAATTAGCGTAAAACCAATCAAACCGGTAGCTAAACTTGTTTGTACAAATGCCATGGCGATTAATACTGGCATAAAGGTACCTGACGTACGTAATCCAACAAGAATACGCATTAGCACCACTATCATGACCCCTAGTGGGATCAATAAAATACCCTTGAACAGCGCTTGTTCTTCGAGCGGCAGGCTGTAGATACTGAAGTTGGATAGATTCGTACTGTCAGATTTCTCTTTTAATACCTGCATAACAGGTTGGGTTTGTTGAATAATAGAGAAACTAACGCGAGAATTTGTACCACCGATAAGATCTAATGTTGGTTCGCCATTTTGTTCCCAAAGCAGCAAGTTTTTCGCGTCTGCTGTTTTGCCTAATTTGACGTCGATTAAACGCGTATCATCTTCGCCAAATACCAGTACAAATGGTTGCAGTTGTTGTTGACGACGGCCGTCTTCAAGGTATAGGCCTTTAACTAATAACGCCGGAATATTCGCTTCATTTAACAGCGCTACAAATAAGTCTGATTTACTATTTTCTTGCAGCATTAATTTGGCATTTTGGCCTAAATCATCACCTGAGAGTAATTTTAATAGTTCTCGGCTATATGAGAAAGCATCGGCGCTTTTTTCCATCGCGCTATTAACGAGTTGTTCTGCAGCGATATCATACGGTGGTAGCCAGGTAGTTTTATTAATTGTAACGTCTTGTTCATTAATCACATCCTGTGGAATGTCATTCGTCAGTACGTTAACTTTGTAGTATAGGTCCTGCTTGCCTTGTGCATTACGAATTGTCCATTGCGCGCGATTATCAACAAAGGATAATCCATAGCCTGGCGAGGCCGCTGTTTGGCTTAATACGGTAAAGTTAGATTGTGTAGACGGTGTCGCGAAGGATGCGTTAACGGCGTCGCCTTGGGCTGTAAATTCAACTTTAGCTTCGATCATCCATGTTGAGTAGGTTTCACCGGGAAACCAAGGGATCTCACCACTATAATGACGTTGTGCAATACTGCCAACGCCGAGTAGAAAAAGTAATGCAACAAAGATGCGAAATGGGATCTTAGACGGCATGATTAGTTAGCCCCTTTTTTAGCAGAAGTAGGTTGTTTTTCAGTAGGCGTCGGTTGTTTTTTCGGTTGGGTATATTCTTGAGCAACGTCGACAATGGCAATATCTTTTAAGAAGGTCCGGCCTAATAGGATAGGGAAGATCATTCGACTACGGTCGGCCAAGGTAAATTCTGTTTCTGTTTTTATATCGCCAAGCTCAATAGGTAAGCTCACCACATAACGTCTTAATGCTTCAACTGCATTGGTTTGACGGATCTTAATGGTTCGTATGACAGGTGCTTCAATTGGGAACACCTCATTATCATCTTTGTGGGATAAGTTAAATTTGACCCAATCACGGCCATCGCGCTCAAATTTTACTATCTCGGTAGCATTTAGTGATGATGTGGTTGCTCCGGTATCGACTCGTGATTTGAAATTAGTTTGCAGTTCATCAAACCATACCCATTCTTCTTGACCCAGAATGGCTTTGCCTGCGGTATCATTTTTGGCTTTTGGTGTTGTTGGTATCACGATTGCTGAGGATTTTTTCATGGGTGTTTCAGCCCCCAGTTCGTCAAGTTGTTCTGTTAATTTTGCGATAGCTTTATCTTGTTCGCTGAACTTATCTGGTTGTGACTGTAACGTTGTTAATATTTGTTGCTGTTGCTGCAATATAGTTTCTATTTGAGCTTGCTGCTTACTTACAATGGCGGTATTCGCTTTGTTTTGTGTTACGGCACAGCCATTTAAAAATACAAGGCTAAGTACACTCGCAATAGCAATCTTTGATGTTGGTAATATGTTTGTATTTTTCATTAGGTATTTGGCCCTGTAAACAGATTAAAAAGAGGGTTAGTTCACTAAAGTTGGAAAATAGTTCCGTTATAGTTATATATAAAAATATAAACTATATATTTATTTAAAATAACACCGGCTTTGTATTTGAAAAGTGTGACTATTTATCTTAAAAATAATGTTATGCCATAGATTATAATTGTTTTTAAGATGATGGTCATAAGATAATGACATTATTACTTATTAGTGTGCAAAATATATCTAATACAATAGTTATATATCAGTTATTTATACGGAAGTTATTTATAAATAGCAATTTATCACTGCGCTTTATTTGTTTCTGCACGAGATCGTGAGTGGGGAATGGTATAGAGTGCGAGTTTAGTTATGGCCTCGCACTTTATATGTATTACTGCGTGATGGACTCGGTTAATGTGTAAGTGCGAGCCACATCAACCATGACGATGTCTTTTAAGAATGTTCGTCCAAGTAATACTGGGAATGTCATGTGGCTACGGTCAGCGAGGGTAAACTCAGTGAGCGTTTTGATATCGCCAAGTTGTACTGGCAGTTCGATAATAGGACGACGTGTTGGTTCACTGTTATTGGCTTGGCGGATCAAAATAGTGCGTGCTATTTTAGCTTCGATGATTTGATCATTCTCCATTGCCTTACTGAAGTTAAAACGCACCCATTTTTTGCCATCGCGTTCAAATTCAATAATGTCTGTGGCGTTCAGTGAAGACGTTGTTGCGCCTGTGTCTATGCGCGCTTTATATTGTGTTTCTAGATCATCGAGAAAAACGAGTTCTTCTGAGCCGATAACTGTCTTTTCAAGTGGGGTTGTTGCTTCAGTCAATTGGATAAGGGCAAGGCGCTGGTTATTATCGGTGGCTTTAGCTTGCTGTTCAGCTTGGCAGGTTGCAATGCTTTTACTGTTGTCGACAACTTGTTGGCGTAACTGCACATAGTCTTCGAGTTTAGTATTGAGCTGAGCGATATTTTGTTTTTGTTGGGAAAACAATTCAGGCTGCTGGCGTAACGCAGCCAAAATGGTATTTTGCTGCTCAACCAATAATGTTATTTGCTCGCTCTGTTGTTCTATTTGCGATGTCAGTTGTGCAGCTATCTCCCCTTGATTGAAAAATTGTTCCAAATTTGCGCAGCCTGAAAGTAGGGAGCTCAGTATGATACCTGTAATCAATCGACGGGGAACTTTTAAAATATCCATTTTTAATTCTAACTCTTAATTTAAATCATGGGCAATGCGCATAACTTAATGCGTTTGTTTTCAGTCTAAGCGCCACAATTGGCGCTTAGACATCACGTTATTCGTCTAACTGCTCAGCATAAGGCTTAGTCGCAATTAATACCGCACGTTTAGGTGCAGGATAGCCTTCAACCGTTTTAGTGTGATCGCTCGGGTCAAGGAAATCAACTAATGATTCGTTTCTCATCCACTCTGTTGCACGTTGCTCTTCGATGCTGGTATCAGATACGTCGACGATACGCACATTTTCAAAACCGAGTTTTTCAACCCACAATTTGAGTGCCGCACAGCTTGGTAAGAACCAGACATTACGCATTTGTGCATAACGATCGCCAGGGACTAATACCGCTTGCTCATCACCATCAATCACCAGTGTTTCTAAAACAAGCTCACCACCATCGCGTAATTGGTTTTTAAGTTGTTCAATATGATCAATTGGCGATTTGCGATGGTACAGGACACCCATAGAGAAAACTGTGTCGAATGCACGTAATTTCGGTAATTCTTGAATACCAAGTGGTAATAAATGCACGCGTTGGTCGTTATTCGCAAAATGACGTATCGCTTCAAACTGGACTAAGAATAATTGGCTTGGGTCGATACCCACCACAAATTCTGCATCGTCACCGAGCATACGCCACATGTGGTAGCCGCTACCGCAACCCACATCAAGTACATAGCGGTATTTCAATGGTGAGATAAATTCACGTAGACGTTCCCATTTCCAATCACTGCGCCATTCTGTATCAATATGAATACCGTGGATGTTAAATGGGCCTTTACGCCATGGGTGGAATTTTTGTAATAGACTTTCGGTTTTACGTAGGTCGCTTTCGCTTAATTCACCCGGTGCACCAACTTCAAATTTATCGGTGATGTTGATGTGTTTAGTTTCGACTTTTGGTAGTTTTTTTAATACTTTTTCCCAGCGCGGTAAAAAACCATGCTTGTGCTCGCGCTCCCATTCGTGCATTTGTGCCGGTAGCGTGTAAAGCCAATGGTGTAATTTGTTTTTCGCAATTATCTGGTAAAAATTTGAAAAGTCGATCATGGGTAACCTATATTACTCTTAATTGATACTACTGCTTTAAATTAATGCTACAGCTTTAAATTAATTCGATTTATGGTGCTATTTTAACGTGTTTAACTCGCCGTCTTGGTGCTTATTTAATGGCAACCATAGAACCAAAGTTAAAACATTGGAACCAAGAGTTTGCACTGCTAAAGCCAATGTCTTTAAAACGGTTTAAATGTGTTTCAATACTGTCTGGGCGCATTACATCTTCAATCGCGCTACGTTTTTGACTAATTTCTAATTCGCTGTAGCCATTTGCACGTTTAAAATCTTCGTGTAAATTGATGAGTAGGTCATTGACTTTATCATCACTAAAGCAGAATTTTTCTGACAGGATCAGAATACCACCAGGAACTAAACCATCATAAATTTTGGTTAATAGCGCTCGACGTTCTGCTGATGGAATGAATTGCAGGGTAAAGTTTAATACTACAATAGAGGCGTTATTAATATCGACAGCACAAATATCATCACATAGCACTTGCACTGGGGTATCACTTTTATAAGCTGATAGATGGCGTTCACAGCGCTCTAGCATTGCTTGTGAATTATCAATTGCGACGATATTGCAGTTGCTTGCTTGCACATTACGGCGCATAGCAATGGTTGCTGCACCAAGTGAACAACCTAAATCATAAAGTTGGGTGTTATCTTGGGCATAACGTGCGGTCATCATGCCAATCGCAGAAATGATATTTGAGTAACCGGGTACAGAACGTTTTATCATATCCGGAAATACTTCTGCAACACGTTCGTCAAAGGTGAAATCACCGATTTGATCTAACGGGGCTGAGAAAATCTGATCGCGTTGTTGCATTGTTATAACCTGCAATAAAAAATTAGCAAAATAAGGCGGCATATTTTAGTTAAAATGACCGGCTTTGTCTCTAGCTAAACCGCATATAGGCTGAATAATTTGCTGGTTTCCTTATCATGTTGGTTTTTTCATCGGTAATAATGCTTTTTTTGTTAATAAAATAACGGTTATTTAACCAGCAAGACGTTATTGGAACCGTAAATAATAAGTGGTTTTATACCTTGTTTGGGCATAACGTCGAGTTGTTTAGGGATAACTTGAAGTTGTTTATCTATAACTATTGGTTGCATCGCTAATTTCTATTACAATAACGGTAATTTTTTGAGGGTGGCTAAGTGTAGCGACCCGATTCATCGATTTAGTAGGATTATACAGATGCGCACAGTGTATTGCGGACAGGTAAATGAAGCACATATCGGCCAACAGGTTGAATTGTGTGGTTGGGTTAATCGTCGTCGTGACTTAGGCGGTGTTATTTTTATCGATTTACGTGACCGTGAAGGTATTGTGCAAGTTGTTTATGATCCAGATGTAGAAGCTGTATTTGAACGCGCTAGCCAATTACGTAACGAATTCTGTGTGAAAATCACCGGTAAAGTACGTGCTCGTGACGAACGTCAAGTAAATAAAGATATGGCTACTGGCGGTATCGAAGTACTAGGCCTGGAACTTGAAGTTATCAATAAAGCTGACGTTCTACCGCTTGATTTCAACCAAACAAATACTGAAGAGCAACGTCTTAAGCACCGTTTCCTAGATCTACGTCGCCCAGAAATGAGCAACCGTCTTAAGACTCGTGCTAAAGCTAGTAACTTTGTACGTCGTTTCATGGATGACCACGGTTTCCTTGATATCGAAACACCAGTACTAACTAAAGCAACGCCAGAAGGCGCACGTGATTACCTAGTACCAAGCCGTACACACAAAGGTGAATTCTTTGCACTGCCACAATCACCACAGTTATTTAAACAGCTGTTGATGATGTCTGGTTTTGATCGTTACTACCAAATCGTTAAATGTTTCCGTGATGAAGATTTACGTGCTGACCGTCAGCCTGAATTTACTCAAATCGATATCGAAACATCATTCATGACTGCACCACAAGTGCGTGAAGTGACTGAACGTTTAA
>Ga0209396_1002289_pt1 | contig 20324 bp, 19 predicted proteins | sample GOMGulsemesocosm_6_FD_184638 | JGI IMG/M metagenome (GOLD analysis project Ga0209396, IMG submission 184638) | Methane-oxidizing microbial communities from mesocosms in the Gulf of Mexico - GOM8C Gulf of Mexico (SPAdes) (version 2) | ecosystem: Environmental > Aquatic > Marine > Cold seeps...
AGGAAGTTGTTTAACGAGCCGTACGACCTCTTCCATCCCTAGGAGTGAAATACACCCTGCAGCACTGCTAATTTGTTCTAGGCTCGAGGGATTTCGCTTTTTAATACGCAATAGCATGTGCAAGCAGATCGCAGGATCTTGCTCAGCAATTTTAGCTAAGCCATCAAAACTTAAGCTAGCTTTGCGCATTAGCCGCTGAAAAGCCGAGCGCGTACTGGGCAGTATTGGAAAATGCTGAAAATTTTGCACCGATTGCCAATCTTCAGCATTTGGCAATGAAAGTGTCTTTCTTGTATTTAATGTCATCTGTAAATTTGAGAAAACTCTAAATATAACCTTTACTTACTATAGTCAGTTTCACCGAAGCTGCTTCTTTTCCTTCATAACTTTTACCATCAGATTTAAGTTTAGGGACGTTAGTTGAACAACCTGGAACGGTTCACATGCTGTTTATAATCGGAATTATCGTTGTATTTGGTAGTGTTGGCTGGGGCTTTGTATTGTCTCATGGTCAGCTAGCCGCGCTATGGCAGCCATTTGAGGTGATGATTATTATGGGGGCCGCGGGTGGTGCCTATTTAATTTCTAACCCGTTTCATTTAATTATTGATACCGTGAAATTAATGCCGCAAGTCATACTAGGCTCTAAAGTTAATAAGGCCATGTGTTTAGACGTGTTGGGCTTGATTTATGACATTTTAAATAAGTCTCGTCGTGAAGGTATGATGGCGATTGAATCCGATGTAGAGAACCCTCACTCCAGTGCTATCTTTGCTCGTTACCCAGCGATTTTGATGAACGAAGCGCTAGCCCGCTTTATCGCCGACTATTTCCGCATAATTTCTTCGGGAAATTTAGCATCACACGAATTAGAAGCCTTAATGGATCAAGAAATTGATGCACGCTTACATGAGTTGGAACAACCTGGGGCGGCACTAGGAAAGGTGGCCGATGCATTACCTGGGTTTGGTATTGTCGCCGCGGTATTAGGTATTGTGATTACGATGGCCTCTATTGGTGGTGACCCCGCGATCATTGGAAAGCACGTCGCGGCTGCCTTAGTGGGGACTTTCATGGGGGTATTATTTGCCTACGGTCTGGTTGGACCGATCAGCACTCGCATGAAACACATCGCCGAGGATGAAATTAAACTCTACGATGCGGCTAAAGCTTCAATTATCGCCTCCATGAACGGACTCGCGCCGCAGCTGGCAATTGAATTTGGTCGTAAGTCGCTCTTCACTCATGGGCGTCCAACGTTCGATGAAGTTGATAGCAAGGTCCGTGGACGCTAATGGAGAGCTATCAATGGAGAACCTAGGCCAGCAAAATATAATAATAAGGCGCATTAAAAAGAACCGTCATGAAGAACATGGGGGGGCTTGGAAAGTTGCTATGGCAGATTTTGCCATTGCGATGATGGCCTTATTTATAGTGCTTTGGTTAACCAACTCTTCTAATGAACAGGAGCGGGAAGCTATAGCGGGTTACTTCCAAGACCCTCAAGCGTATGAAGATGGTAAAAGAATCCCCAGTCCCTATGTAATCGATCTAGGTGGAACGCCAACGACCGCTGATGAAACTGCCGTGTCTGAAACCCTCGATCCTGAAAAAATATTACAAGCAGAAGAAATAGAAAGCCTTGCTGAAGCGATTGAGCAAAAACGCCTAGAACAATTGAAAGCTGAAATTGAAGCCAAAATTGAAGCCAGCCCAACGCTGAGCCCATTCAAAAATCAGATGACGATTGATATCACGACCGAAGGATTGCGTATTCAAATCGTTGATCAAACCAAGCGGCCGATGTTCAATGCCGGCAGTGCGGTTTTGAAATATTATAGTGAAGATATTCTTTATGAATTGGCGCCAATGTTGATGACTGTAGAAAATCGCCTATCGATAACTGGCCATACCGATGCGGATATTTACGGCTCGACTGCACCCGAAGATGATGTGAATTGGGAGCTTTCTGCTAAGCGGGCCAACTCTGCCCGTCGTGCATTAATGGAAGCGGGTATTGAAAAATCTCAAATAGCTCAAATTCTGGGTATGGGAGATACGGCGCCGTTAGATATAGAGAATCCTGAAAGTGATATAAATCGCCGCATCGCCATTGTTTTACTCAATAAGAAAGCGCAGGAAGGTATTGAATCTCGTACGGGAACGAGTGGCTCGGGCATCAAGTTTGTCAATGACGGAGAGGCTGCTAGCCAGGATGAAAGAAAGCCGGTGATTAATACTTCGGGTTCTTTGATCAAGAGTATTAAAGAGGATCGTGAGCGTCTTGATAATAGTTATGATACGCCACCCAACCAAGAAGAGAGTTTTTGGTAGGGGGCTCACTCATTTTGTTCGAAGTTAGCGCTTTGCTTGATCACCAAATTCGAACAGGGTTTCCAATATGCGCTTATAGCTTTTAAAGCGCGACAGGCTGATTTTTCCAGTCTCTAAGCTCTCACGTATTGCACACTTAGGCTCTTGTTCATGCTGACAGTCGCGGAATTTGCAGTGACCAATCATATCGCGCAATTCCTTGAAACCGTACAAAACTTCATCCGGTTCCATGTGCCATAAACCAAATTCACGAATTCCTGGAGAATCGATTAAATCGCCGCCCGCAGGGAAGTGATAAAGACGTGCAGTGGTTGTTGTATGGCGACCTTTTTTACTGGCGACAGAAAGAGAGCCTACTTTCAATTCTTGCTCTGGCAATAGCACCTGAATCAAGCTGGATTTACCAACACCTGACTGACCCACGAAGACACTGATGCGACCATTTAACTTCTTCTGTAGGTCCTCTAAGCCATCTTCCTGCTTGATAGACAAGGTCATCGTTTGATAACCCAGCTTCTCGTAATCCGCCATCATATTGCGCATGTATGGGCCAGAGACATCGTCTAGCAGGTCTGTTTTATTGAGCAGAATAATCGGCTCGATATTACAGTTCTCTGCAGCGACTAAATAGCGGTCGATCAGATTTGAATGTACTGCGGGTTCGCAGGCCACTACCAAGACTATAAAGTCGATATTAGCGGCAACGGGCTTAATTTCGTTATACGGATTCGGACGTGACAATTCACTTTCACGGGGGAGAATCGCGACAACAACGCCGAGTTCATCCTTATCCATGCGAAAGATGACTTTATCACCAGTAACCAACGAACCTAAGTTAGCGCGCATGTGGCAGCGGCGAGTATCTCCAAAGCCATCCTCATTGAGGTTGTCTAGAGACTCGACCTCTACTTGCGTACCAAAGTGCGCGATGATCATGCCCAGTTGTTCTGGTCCTAAATCATTGCCCGTTAGCTGTTCGCTGATGTCTGATTCTTTACGAGTCGCACGGTCGGTACGTTCTTGTTGAATCTTTTCGATACGCCATTTCTGACGTTTATTTAATTTTCGTTTGGCCATAGGCGCTATTGTCCGTGTTGGCCGCGACGGACGCAAGTTGCTAAACTACATTCATTGATTAGGAGTGGTAACAAAAATGAGTCGAACTGATACCTTGGTCTGGATGGACCTAGAGATGACAGGGTTAGACCCTGAAGAGAATGTGATCATAGAAATCGCTACTATTATCACCGATGATGAATTGAATATCATTGCTGAAGGCCCCGTCATCGCTGTGCATCAGCCAGATTCTGAGCTGGCTAAGATGGACGACTGGAACGTGAGAACTCACGGCAATTCCGGTCTAGTTGAGCGTGTGAAAGCTAGTAAAGTAAGCATGGCAGAAGCAGAAAAACAGACATTAGAATTTGTTGAGAAACATGTAAAAAAAGGTCACTCACCTTTGTGTGGCAACAGTATTCACCAAGATCGACGCTTTTTAGTGCCGCAAATGCCACTTTTAGAAGAATATATGCATTATCGCAATATTGATGTCAGCACGTTGAAAGAGCTGGCAAAGCGTTGGAAGCCCTCTATTTTGCCTGGCTTTAAAAAGAGCGGTTCACATAAAGCATTGGACGATATCTTAGAATCCATCGCTGAAATGCAGTATTACCGCGAGCACTTTTTAGCTCAAGAATAGCCATGAATAGCCAGTAGATAGGCAGTAAATAGGCAGTAAATAGGCAGTAAATAGCCAAGATGGGACGGATCTTTGAAATCGCATTTAAATGAATGCTGCAAAGATCCGTTTTGCTTTAAAACCCCATGTACTTTATTCAGCGAGCATGCGCTCCAGCAGCTCAACTACATCATCACTGCGTACCAGTAACTGCTTATCCTCCGGCTGTAAAAATCCTTCTTCTTCCGCGTTATCCAACATCTGAATCATAGAGCCAAAGTAGTTATTCACATTCAATAAGCCGCAAGGTTTGTTATGAAAGCCTAGCTTCTTCCAGGTATACACCTCAAAGAACTCTTCAAACGTCCCTATGCCTCCTGGGAAAGTGATGAAGCCTTGGGCAAGCTCTGCCATCATAGACTTTCGTTCATGCATGTTGGCGGTAATATGCAGCTGGGTTAGCCCAGTATGAAAGATCTCTTTATCATGCAGAGCTTTTACAGTCACCCCAATCACTTCACCGCCAGCAGCAAGCACGCTATCGGCTAGTAACTTCATTAGGCCAGTATCCGAGCCGCCATAGACACATGTGATGTTTCGCTTCGCCAGTTCTGTCCCTAGCTGCTGAATCGCCTGTGCATAAACAGGATTAGAACCGGCATTGGCTCCTAAGAAAACGCAAAGTGACTTCATAGACTTCTCATTGATTTATAGCGGCTAGAAAATAACGCTAATTTTCTGCGTGAACCAGCTTAGTTGCAAGGGCAATTCGGTTCCATGCATTGATAGTAACGATCTGCATAATCAGTTGAGCGACTTCCTGCTCACCAAAAAGCTCGATACAGCGTTGATATGTCTCATCAGATACTCCATTGGCAGAGATGTAAGTGACTTCTTCGGTAAGGGCTAATACCGCTCTTTCTTTGGTACTAAACAGTGGTGATTCCTGCCACGCGGCAAGGGCATAGATGCGTTGTTCTGTTTCGCCATGTTTACGGGCTTGCTCGCTATGCATCTGGATGCAGTAGGCGCACTTGTTAATCATGGAAGCTTTGAGCTTGATCAGTTCTTTAATCGTTGGGGTTAGATCCGTTTCGGCTAGGTAGCCTTCAAGGCCAAACATTGGCTGGTAAGCTTTGGGTTCTAGCTGACTGATATCGATGCGTATGGTCATGCTTAATCCTCGAGATGAATAGTGAGGGTGCATTGTGCTATTAATACTTCCCGCCTAGAATACCTTGTATATCTGCAACAGTTTTGCGCTGTGTGCACAAATAGAATTAACAAGGCCATTATGCTGACTCTTATACGAACCTTTATTAAAGTGGCTGATTTAGGCAGTTTCTCGAAAGCTGCTCAGGTATTTAATCTTGCCCCCTCATCGATTACCCGCAGTATTAATAAGCTAGAAGCCGAACTTGATGTGCGCTTATTCAAACGCAGTACTAGGGCCTTGGTATTAACCGAAGAGGGGCAGCAATTTTACCCACGGGCTGAAAAATTATTGGAAGATGCTGATGGCTTAATTTCGTCCATGCAAGGGACTCGTTTAGAACCCGAAGGCAGCTTAAGAATTTCAGCTTTTGAAGGTTTTGGTCGTGCTTTTATTTCGCCTTTATTGCCCGAATTTTTAAGCCGCTATCCAAAATTAAAAGTAGAAATTGAGCTGGATAATCAGATCGTTGATTTGAACAGTGAAAATGTTGATCTTGGCATTCGCATTGGCTTACCTGCGGACTCGAATTTAAATGCGCGTTTATTATTAGCCAATAAAACTGTCTTATGCGCGTCACCTCGGTATTTAGAACAGCATGGTGCACCGGTAAAGCCTGAAGACCTAGCAGAGCATAATTGTTTAATTCTAAACCGAGATCGACAACGAACTGTTTGGCATTTTCGCAATAGTGACAAGGATTATAAGAAAATACTGGTAGCCGGTAATTTAACCTCGAAGGGTGGAACACCCTTACTTGAAGCGGCGATTAATCATGGGGGTATTGTTTTGATATCAAGCTGGATGGTGAGAGATCTAATTAATGAAGGTAAGCTTGTACAGTGTCTTCCCGAATGGCAAGGATCGCTATTTGAGGAATCCAGTGGGGTTATTTATGCAGTGTACCAAGGCAATAAATACCTTAAGCCGAGCCTTAGGGTATTTATTGATTTTCTAATAGAAAAGTTAGCACCGTGATTTTGGCACTAGGATTTTGGCAGGCAGCAGCGCTTATATTTTTTACCACTACCGCATGGACAAGGTCGATTTTTCTTCGGCGCGATATCCACTTCTAATTCGGCTAAGTTCTGTTGATAGAATTGGCTAAGGTAATCGTATAATTTTGGATGCTTTCGCTTAAGCATTTTTGGGCGTTCAAAAAAGTATTCCGATGAGACGGCGAAAAACTCGGCTTTATTGGTCGCAGCATAATTATTAATATTGCTATTACCTTGTTCAACCTGATTGATTTTATGCTGCACAAAATCAAACCAAGGCGCGCAATATTCAAATTGAGTTACACGTTCAGGAAAACCATCACATTGGCCATCAGCCATATCGATAAGATGAACAAACTCGTGAATGCCGACATTTTGTTTATCAACTGCATTATCAAAACCTCGATGTAAGTCGGGTTTACTTAGTGCCATCTTGCCAGCCATAACCCCTGAGCCAACCATGCCGCTAATGCGAGAGTCGGGCATACCATATTGGTATTGCTCATTAAAGCGACTAGGCAATAGCACAACCGTTTTAATATTAAAATAATGCCAGCCAGCAAAACCCCAAACAGGAATCACCGCACTGGCGGCGACTAATAGCTTATCGTTATCGGTGACTTCAACATCTTGACTGCCTTCAACCTGAGTTGTTTGCAGAAAGAGAATGCAACGCTGCTCAAAACATATTTTATCCAGCGCAGATAAGCGGCGATAAAAACTGACTTTTTGTTGTAAAAAGTCAGTCCATTGAGTTTGCCATAAAGCCTGATGACTGTTCTGGCCACTTTGCTGGTGGGTCGCGCTGGAGGGAATAAATAAGTTTGTCCAAGCTTGCTTAATAGCAATGACCCATTGATTAATCAGCGCTATCATTACTCTCTCTTTGTCTCTCATCACCTGCTTGTTTGGCAGATTCAATTCTAGCTTGGGTTTCCGGATGCGAACTTAAATATTGTAACCAATGACTCAGCGTACTTCTAATATCTCCTTCACTGTCTTCGGCATTCTCTTCCTCAGTGCTAGAGTGAGAACTTAATAACAGTGTCATCGCATCGGCAAATGCAGCGGGGGAGATATTAAATTTTGGTAGGTTTTTATGAGAGAACTCATCCGCTTCACGTTCCATATCACGGGAGAATGCGGTTTGTAATAGGCCCGTACCTGCACCTAAAATCAATTCACCAGCACCGTCGATATCACCAAACATCATGGCGAATAGCATAGTCGTTGCCGTTGTTTGAGCGACCATTTTTAAACTGTGCTTATGTTCTACATGACCTACTTCATGGAGTAGTACTGCAAGTAACGCATCAGGATTATCAGCCATTAACGTGACGATATCATCGGTGACGATAATACTGCCATCTGGCAAGGCCATCGCATTAGCACCTAGATCAAACTTACGGAAGTGGAGCTGATATTTATCTGTGGGTAACTCAAGTTCATCGCTAATTCGTTGCCACGTTTTAGTCACCCGCTGTTGCTGTTCAGGGCTTAATTCTGTTGGATCCAGCTGGGTTTTATCGAGGATGTAAAGTGTTTGCTGCCCCATACTTTCAGCAATACTATCGGGTAAGAATGCGACGGCTGCGTGGGCCGCACCAGGTAATACATAGTTAATCATCGACCACATGAACAAGGGCACGATTAATATCGATGAAAAAACAACGAGCCAGTGGCTTTCTAACCACTCGGCCAGCAGATTATTCGAGGTAAGCTGAGGCCAACGAAAGCGATTATCGTTGGGGATGAAGAGTGCGCCATCCGCCAGTTGTAAATCGACAGCTAGCCCAGGTATAACATCCGAAAATTTGTAGTCATCAGGCCAGCTATCCATTATCTGTTCACCATTTTCATGATGAATAATAATATGCCCAGTGTCATATACTTTAGCGCTGGCTGGGTGCATTTCACTGCGCCCAGCCAGCTGGTAGTTACCAGCAATGGTGATCATAATTATACGATGGATAGATCGGTATCAAATAATCCTGCGGCTTCTTCACCAAAAGCAGAATCTGATCCTTCAACTGTATTAATCAATTCATCGATGCCTGGCTTAATCGTTACTTTAGTTACCGAAGCAATATAGCGAGCAGTACGGATTTTAACCACAGGAATGGCCAAACCAAAAGTCACAATGATTAGCAGTAAATTGGTCAGCATAAGAACCGCAAAAGGTATCGTTTTCATTTCGGCATCAAATGAAACGACATTCTCAATGCTTAACGTTTTCATGATGTGGTTATAAATAATAGATTGATAAACGGCTGTCACGATACCAAATAATGCAAAAGCGGCTAGGCCAACAATTACTAGGCCAATAGAAGGGCCTGTAGGAGCTGATGCGATAGCGGCACCACCTAAACCAGCAATTAAAGCGCCACCTAACAAGGCAATACCTAAAGAGAAAAGCGCAGCAATATAATATTGGCCAGCGGATGATTTCTGCTCAAAGTGCTTGCCACCATAGGTAATATTATTATTAAGGTACTGCTGAATTTGTTGCACAACCCAAGGCATTGCAAGATAAAGAGTAATCGCGCCTAAAATAGGTAATAGCAAGAAGTGCACAATGACACCACCGTAGGTGCCTTCAAATGAGAAGCGAACATTACGATAGGCAGTCATGCGCATGCTGAACTTAATTCCTTGAATGATGAGCCATGGCATAGCGACTAAGAATCCGAGTGCCATAACGATACCAATAATAGGGTTTATCTGACTTAACACCATATAAAGAATGAAAATAACCACAGCAACAATGCGGCCTTTTAAGATTTGCATTGGCGTGGCTAAAAAGCGAAAGCTTTGGCCGTCAACTTGAGTATGACCATACATATATTGGGTATCACGCACTTTTGCCCAAGCGCTATAAATACCTAAAGTAATAATGCTTAAGAACATATTTACAAACCAAAGTTTGAAATATTCACCTGACTGGCCACTGAATTTGATCGTATCGGTACGATCTAAGGATGATCCATTTTCCATTTTAGTCTTCCATAAATAAATTGAAGGCTATTTATAATGCAAGCGCACAATAATAGGAAGTTAAATGGAAGAAAGAAAAGCAAAAGAATAGAGAAAGGCACAAAAAAGGCCGATAATTTCTTATCAGCCTTTAGCAACAGTTAATAACTAACCGCTTATGCACTTGCAGATTCAATAATGCTAGGCTCAGTACCTTTCGACATAGCTTGTAATTCTTTATCGATAAAGTACAAACCACGACCATCTTCACCAATGATTTCAATCTTGTCTAAGATGCTCTTAAACAGTTTTTCTTCTTCGTGCTGTTCAGCAACATACCACTGTAAGAAATTGAAGGTTGAATAGTCGTGCTCACTGAATGCAGTATGAGCCAGTTCATTAATTGCCTTAGTTATTGTGCACTCATGCTTATGAGTTTCAACAAAGACATTGGTCAAAGAATCAAATTCAATCGGTGGCGCTTCAATAGTGCCTAAACGTGCAAGGTTGCCGGTTTCATTAACATAGGTGAATAAACGCTGCATGTGCTGCATTTCTTCTTCTGCGTGAACTTTCAAAAACGCTGCAGCGCCTTCAAAACCCTTGAATTCACACCAGGCACTCATTTGTAGATATAGGTTGGAAGAGTAAAACTCTAGATTAATTTGGGCATTTAACTGCGCAACCATTTTTTCGCTTAACATGATCATTCCTACTAATTTAACTCTTAAGTTTAACTTTTTAATTTAGCTTTTTGATAAATATCTTTGAATTTCGCTGGAAATTATACAGAGATTGTCGCTCTTTCGGCAGTGCTGAAATATCAGACTCACTGAACCCTCTTTCCATAAACCAATGCGCAGTACGCGTGGTTAAGACGAAAATCTTGTTCATCTTCTCAGCTTTAGCTTGCTCGCTAAGGGCTTTTAATAAACGATCACCGCGATTGCCTGAACGGTATTCTTTACTCACCGCGACACAGGCGAGCTCAGCCAACTCTGTTGAATAAGGATATAGCGCCGCACAGGCGATAATCATTCCGTCACGCTCGATCAGTTTAAAGCGGCTAATTTCGGTTTCTAATACTTCTCGAGAACGACGGACTAAAATTCCCTGCTCTTCAAGCGGGGTTAATAATTCTAGAATACCCGCCACATCTTCAATATTTGCTTGGCGTAATTGCTCATAATCACCGGCGGTGATGAGTGTGCCTGCCCCTTCATGAGTAAACAACTCTTGTAGCAATGCGCCATCGACTTTGTGACTCAATAAATGAGCTCGGTTGATGCCCGCCTTAATTGCCGTTAGAGATGATTGAGCATGTATCTTATGTTCACCGGATAAATTGTCGATTAACTGCGATAATTCATCGCTGGTAATTTGAGAAATAACTCCCGTCTTGCCATCAGTTGAGGGCAAGCCTTCGTCTTCTCCCATTAATATCAGTTTTTCTGCCTGTAATGAAATGGCGGTCTGAGTCGCGACATCTTCCGCGGTGAGATTAAACATTTCACCACTAGGGGAATAACCACAGCTGGATAATAAAACGATATAGCCTTGATCCAATTGCTGGCCGATTGCGCGGCGATCAATACGACGTACTTCGCCCGTATGTTGAAAGTCGACGCCGTCGATCACCCCCTTTGGTTTAGCAGTAACAAAATTGCCACTCACCACGCGAATGCGAGCACCGTGCATGGGGGTATTGGGTAGGCCAATGGATAACCGCGCTTCAATATCGGATTTAACTATTCCAATCGCCGCACGTACGGCATTTAGCGCGGCTTGATCAGTAATGCGTAAATCACCGTGAAACTGACTTTTAATATTCAGCACATTCAGTGCTTGGTCAATTTGCGGGCGCGCGCCATGAACAATCACTAAGCGCACACCAAGACTATTCAGCAAAGCAATGTCTTGCACTATGTGAGCAAAGTTATCATCGGCAATCGCATCACCTTCTAACATCAAGACAAAGGTTTTACCTCTGTGAGCATTGATGTAAGGAGAAGAGTGACGGAACCATTTTACGTATTGGCTATTATCCATTTTGGGCTATCAAGTCTATGAAAGTGTAGGAATCATTATTGGGTAATTGTGTAGCAAATGTGGGAGGCACGGATGCCGAGCCCAAGTCTACACGGATGTATCCACGACGTTTTGTGGAATAATTACCCAGTCATGCTTCCGAATTTATAAAAGAGCATTTAGATTAAGCAACATATCACAAACTGACTTAGGCATTAAGTTGTAGAAGCCTTGTTAAGGCAAAATGTATGAATAAATTGTGATAATAATTCTACTGTCGGTTTTATTTGGTCTAAATCAATATATTCATCCAGTTGATGGGCTTGATCTATCGAACCAGGGCCAAGCACGACTGTTTCCATGCCTAATTGCTGCATGAAGGGTGCTTCGGTGGCAAAAGCTACCGCATGAGCTTGATGATTAGTGAGTTTTTCAGCCAACTGAATTAAGTCGGCATTCTTGTCGGTGGCAAAAGAAGGTACCCCTGGAAATAACGATTCCAATTCAAACTCAACATTGTGGCGTAGAGCAATCGGCTTGATCCGCTCTTCCATTTCATGGCGTAGTTGGTCATTACTCATGCCCGGTAACGCGCGTAAATCAAAAGCCAGCTCACAGCTACCGCAAATACGATTAGGGTTATCGCCACCATGCAAACAGCCAAAGTTGAGGGTAGGGACTTCGATTTCAAAATCTTGATTCTGATGTTCTGCAGCGAGTTGCTGACGATAATTCTTTAATTCTGTCATCACATCGTGCATCGCATCGATGGCGTTGATGCCTAAGCTAGGATTGGAAGAGTGGCCCGCATTCCCGGTTAAACGGATCGTTTCCATCATGATGCCTTTGTGCATCCTAATCGGTTTTAATCCGGTGGGCTCACCAATAATGGCATAGCGCCCTTTGGGCTTCCCTTGTTCAACCAATGCCCGTGCACCACTCATCGAACTTTCTTCGTCGGCGGTGGCGAGAATAATTAACGGTTGCTGCAAATTAAGTGTTTTAGGATTGCCTAGTTGAGCCAGAATTTGCTCGATGGCTTCAATGGCTAAAGCGAAAAATCCTTTCATATCGCAAGTCCCTAAACCATACAACTTGCCGTCGCGCTCCGTAAGGGTAAAAGGATCGCTGCTCCAACGTTCAGGATTACATGGAACCGTATCGGTATGGCCGCTAAGGACTAAGCCACCAGGGCCGCTACCGAGGGTCGCAATGAGATTGTATTTGTCCGCTTCGCCAACTCGTTCCTTAGGAACTTTCATTATTTCGCAATCAAAGCCTAGCGGGGTCAGCCACTCAGCCAATAAGTCAATAACAGCCTTGTTACTACTATCGTACTCTGGCAAAGCAGAGCTGATAGAAGGTGCCCCAATGAGCTGCTGAAAGCGAGTAATGAGTTGCGACATGACAAGGTTTCCTATTCAAATCCATGAACAAAATTATAATAGCTTGTTCAAGCATAACGTATTCTGCCAATTAGTTAGCAAAAGCGTCTACAAAAAGCGCTTATCCTTAGTGGTGATATGGTAACTCATGTTAATCCGTCTTATTATTCGGTGATGAATCATGAAATCGAATTAAAGCTACGGTTAAATACCCGTGAGCTGCCTTTATTAGAAAAGGCCTTAGCCTCCAATCAATTTATTAGCGAACCAACATTACAGTTGCTCAATCGCTATTTTGATACGCCTAATATGGCCTTAAGCCAAGGTGGCGCAGCACTACGGATACGCCAACAAAGCATTGTCGATAGTGCTGGTAATACTTTGCCGGCAAAAATTATCCAAACGCTGAAAACTCGAGGTACCAGTACCGGAGGTTTGCATCAGCGAATGGAGTGGGACTGGTCGTTAGATCAAGTAGAACTGGATTTAGCCGTGATCCAAAATAGTGATGCTCAAAATCACTTAGCCAGTGGTATTGACCTTAGCCGTATCGAAGCGCTATTTACCACGGATTTTCAACGTAAAGTTTGGCTGTATAAAGACAACGATACTGTGGTTGAAATGGTATTAGATCAAGGCCTAGTCTCAACTGATGAGCATCGAATTGATTTATTAGAATTAGAGCTGGAGCTTAAAGCGGGTGATGTGGAAGTCTTGTTTCAACTTGCCCAAGATTTAGCCAAACAATGCCCGATGCTGATGAGCGATATTAGTAAAGCGGAACGCGGTTATGGATTATTGGCACGTTCGGAGAAGTTTCAAAGCATTAAAAAAGATTGGCAAGGAAGCGTCCCGAGTTTTGATCCGCAGCAAAATATCATCAGCACTGTTAAAACATTTTTTGCTTATCAGTTATCGGCTTGGCAGCGCAGCTTAGAATTTTCAATTTGGGATGGGCAAGCAGGGCAGCAAGATATAAGTTTGCAACAAATAACCCAGCTACAAAACTTATTGGAGTTATTTAGTAGTATTGACTGCTTACCAGAAGTACAGCTATTACAGCGCCAGTTACAGCAAGCTAAAGATGCTCAATGGCAAGTCTCATTAATATGGGGGCAAGTTTGTATTGCTTGTGGTCACTGGTTGTATTCCTTAGACAAGGATAATACGGACTTGAGTATGAGCGATGACGAGCAGCATGCTATGCAATTACACGTCAAGGAGTTGGCAATATGAATCCTGTTGCAGATCGGCCGGTATCACTCAATGTATTAGTTGATGACTTGAAGAAAGATGGGCTATTAGATAATGAAAATTATCAATTGGCTCAATTTGCGCGTCGCAGTCAAGCCGAACTAAAGATGCACCCGTTCGCTTTTATTGGTAAGCAAAAGCTAAGCAATAATAAAACGTCTAAAACGCTCAGTGAAGAAGTGATTTGTGAGTGGGCAGCAGCCAAGCAGCAGCTGGATTATTATCGTATTGACCCATTAGAAATTGATGTGGCAGCGATCACTTCTGCGATGTCCTACGCGTTTTCTGAGCGCCATAAAATTCTTGCAATTAAGGTTAATAAAGAAGATTTAATCGTTGCCTGCAGTGAACCGAATACCACCTCTTGGGTGCAAGATCTTGAACACGTAACCCGTAGGAATGTCGTCCGTGTATTATCCATGCCGAGCGATATTGAGCGCCATCGGGTCGAGTTTTATCAGCTCGCTAACTCTATCAATAGTGCTTCTGCCCAGCACGACGGTATTAGTGGCATTCAAAATTTAGAGTCCATGCTGGAGCTGGGTAAAGCCTCGGCACCGGATGCGAATGATGAGCACATTGTTAACGTGGTTGATTGGTTATTACAATACGCGTTTGAACAGCGGGCGAGTGATATCCATATTGAACCGCGCCGTGAAGTAGGTAATGTGCGTTTCCGTATCGATGGGGTATTGCACCTAGTCTATGAGTTACCAGCACAGGTAACTCAAGCTGTGGTTGCGCGTATTAAAACCTTAGGGCGGATGAATATTGCGGAAAAACGTAAGCCACAAGATTCGCGTTTAAAAACTAAAACCCCTGCCGGTGAAGAAATCGAATTACGTTTATCGACCTTACCGACGGCGTTCGGTGAAAAGTTGGTGATGCGAGTTTTTGATCCTTCGGTATTAGTGCGTAACTTTGCCGAACTTGGCTTTAGTAAAGAAGATTATCGCCGCTGGCAAAAAATGACATCGCAAAATAATGGCATTGTATTTGTTACAGGGCCGACGGGATCGGGTAAAACGACAACTCTGTATTCAACCTTAAAAGAGTTGGCGACGGTAGAGGTTAATGTCTCGACCATTGAAGATCCGATTGAAATGATTGAGCCAGCGTTTAACCAAATGCAGGTGAATCATGGTATTGATCTCGACTTCTCTACTGGGGTACGAGCGTTATTACGCCAAGACCCTGACATCATTATGGTGGGTGAGATTCGTGATTTAGAAACCGCAGAGATGGCGGTGCAATCGGCATTGACCGGCCACTTAGTATTATCCACGTTGCACACCAATGATGCACCGACAGCAATCACGCGTTTACTGGAATTAGGTTTACCGCCTTATTTAATTCGATCGACCATGCTCGGGGTTATGGCTCAGCGCTTAGTGCGTATCTTATGCCCTCATTGTAAGATCGAAGGCCAGATTGATAAGGCAACATGGCATGACCTAGTCGCGCCTTGGACAGTGGCGAAACCGGAAAAGATTTATCACCCAAAAGGCTGTTTGGAATGCCGAGATACCGGCTTTATCGGCCGCATGGGAATATATGAAGTGCTGCCAGTGAGTCATGAAATTAGTAGCCTTATTAACGCCGATACCGACCATTTGAAGCTAAGGCAGCAGGCGATGAAAGAAGGCATGCATAGCCTTAAACTCAGCGGTGCACAAAAAGTCGCCGCAGGTTTAACCACTGTAGAAGAAGTTATGCGAGTGGCACCAATGTCTTAATGAATCTGATAAATTAAGCATTAGGTAATAAAAAATACGACTCAGTCATAGTTCCTAGAGAAAATAACGGCTAAGCTAGGGTCAGATATAGATAAATAGACATAATAACAAGCAAGATACAAAGCATGACAACAGACGCAAACACAGTACCACCCATAATTGATTTAGAAGCCTCAGGCTTTGGCCGTGGTAGTTATCCTATAGAAGTCGGTTTTGCTCTTGAAAATCGAGATATTCACTCGTTTTTAATTAAGCCTGAAGATGATTGGACTCACTGGAGTGAAGAAGCGGAACAAATTCATGGTATCAGCCGGGAACAATTGATGGCAGAAGGCATGAGTATTGAAGATATAGCGCTTAAACTGAATGAAATGCTACGCGGTCAAACCTTGTATTCTGATGCTTGGAGTTTCGACAGTTCTTGGATTGGCCGTTTGTTCGATAGTGCGGGCATAGTGCAGCGCTTCCGTATTGAAACCATCAATAAGTTGTTAAAACCTGATCAGGTTGAATTTTGGCATCCAACCAAAGAAGCCGTTTTGCAAGAGCTCGGATTAAAAGCCCACCGTGCGGCGATTGATGTGCAGGTTCTGCAAGAAACCTATTTACGTATTTCTCAACGTAGCTAACCTCTCCATTTATTTGCAAAATACAGCTTTCTAACCTAAACCCAATTAATGTATCGTAGTTAAAAAGAATCGTTTTGGTCAGGGAGCTCTCATGCAAATATCATCGAAAAATCATTTAAAACAGCACTTATTGGTCGCCGGTATACTGGCATTCTCCTTCACGCAGGCGGCTATTGCCTCTGAATTAGGGCAGGGTGAGTCCATCGTTGTCGATAGTATTTCTCGTTCTCAAATATTAACCAGCGATAGCCCTGAAGCAGAATTCAGTGAAAAAGGCATCTCTAAAGAAGCGTCTAAATCCGTCGGTTTTGAATCGGTGACCTCCGATAATGTTGATGTGTATGTGGTACCACTAGGCTATGGTTTGCCGATTAGTTTACTCGGCGGCGACGAGTTTATAAATCTCAGCAGTGACCTTCCTTATATTAACGTTGAATTACCTACCGGGAATAAGAGCGGCCTTGGGGATATTCGAGTAGGTGCTGAGTACTTTATCGAAAAAAATAACATTATTTTTAAAGCGGCGATGGATGTTAAGTTCCCTACCGGTGATGAAGAGGAAAGTTTAGGCTCGGGTTCTACGGATTTTGGCTTCTCTATTACCGGTCGCAAGCGTAGCGCTGATATTGGATTTAATGCGACAGCAGGTTATATTCTTCGTGGCGAGGCGACTATTAGCAATTTCAAAAGAGATTATGGCAATGTTTTATTATTAGTCGGTGGTGGTGAGTATCAGCTAAAACCCAATTTCTGGGTCGGTACTAATATGGCCTATGTTCATTCCGGTGAAGATGAGTTTTCCGGGGGAAATAACCCAGGCTTGCAGACCTTTGATTTAATTCCTAATGCTTCATTCCGCTTAAATACTGATATGACCGTTGTTGCAGAGATAATAATCCCAGTACAAGATAGCTTAGTTAATGGTACGGCTGGTGCCGTTGAACCAGACCGAGAAGTGACTATGAGTTTTGGTTTTAATTCAGAATTTTGATTTAGAGTTTTAATCCAGAGTTTTCAATTTTTTAGACAGATAAAAAAGCCCTCGTTGAAAAACAACGAAGGCTTTTTTTATAAACAAAAAACGAATAGGTTCAGATAACTTACTTAATTCGCTTTCTATTTATTAAGCAGATTTATTAAGCATGTCTAAATAAGCTCGAGTCCCTTCTTCTACCGTTGCGAAAGGTTGGTCGTAACCCATTTCTCGTAGCTTAGAAATATCGGCTTCAGTGAAGCTCTGATAGGCGCCTTTCAAATGTTCAGGGAAAGGCATGTACTCTTTTGTTGCTTTCGTAACGTGAGTGCCTTTGTCATCATGCCAATCGATAACCGCATTCGCCACATCGTTAAAGCTCTGGCAGCGGCCCGTACCTAAGTTAAAGATGCCGGACTTATCTGGGTTCGCTAAGAACCATAGATTCACCTTCACTACGTCGCCAACATAAACGAAATCACGACGTTGTTCGCCATCGCCATAACCACCGGAACCGCCGAATAACTTAGCGATACCATTTTCTTTCACTTGATTATTAAAGTGAAAAGCAACAGAAGACATGCTGCCTTTATGCTGTTCACGTGGGCCGTATACGTTGAAATAACGGAAACCAACAACCTGAGATTTAAACGTATGTTGAATCTCACGCACGTATTGGTCGAACTGCCATTTCGAATAACCATAAACGTTTAATGGCTGTTCATGTTCACGCAATTCTTTAAATACCGTACCACCGCCGTATACCGAAGCACTAGAGGCGTATAAAAATGGAATTTCACGAATGATGCAGGCGTGTAAAAGAGTCTTTGAATACTCGTAATTATTTTCCATCATAAACTTACCATCCCACTCAGTAGTGGAAGAGCAAGCACCTTCGTGGAAAATGGCTTCGACATTATTTAAAATAGGATCGTCGAGTTTCACCAGTTGTAGAAAGTCTTCTTTATCGAGGTAATCGGCAATATCACAATCACTTAAATTATAAAACTTTTTACCATCGGTTAAATCATCTACTACGATAATGTCTTTACGACCTTGTTCATTTAAGGTCTTAACAATGTTGCTGCCGATAAAGCCAGCGCCGCCTGTTACGATAATCATATTTAATAAACCTGATCTTTAGCGAATTACATCGCTGGATTTCTCTAATTAGTTAGAAGTACTACTGTCAGTGGTTCTGTCAGTAGTACTTCGGCAATAAAACTTAAGCTTCTTCAGCTTGAATACGTTTGATGATCGCGGTGGTCGAGCAGTCATCTTTAAAACTTAATACAATAACTTCACCACCGGCGTCCATAACCGCTTCACCGCCAGCAATTTGTTCGATGGTATAATCCCCACCTTTTACCAAAATACTCGGTAGTACCTTAGTAATTAAGCGCTCAGGAGTATCTTCTGTAAAGGGCACTACCCAATCGACACTTTCTAATCCGGCAAGAACCGCCATGCGGTGATCGAGTGGGTTGATCGGACGAGTAGGGCCTTTTAAGCGCGATACCGATTCATTGCTATTCACAGCCACTAATAAACGATCACCTAAGGTTTTCGCTTCTTTCAAATACTGTATATGGCCAGGGTGAATAATATCGAAACAGCCATTAGTCATTACTAAGCTTTCACCACGTTCTTTGCATTCACGCACTAACTGCATTAATTCGGCTTCGTCGAATACGGCTGCGCCACCATGTTGTTCGCTACGGATATCACTGCGTAATTCATCGCTCGTTACGGTTGCGGTACCCAGCTTACCAACAACAATACCAGCGGCAATGTTAGCAAAAGCGGTTGCGTGTTCTAACGACTGACCCGCGGCAAGTGCCGTAGCCAATACCGAGATAACCGTATCGCCGGCACCTGTCACGTCATACACTTCACGGGCACGCGTTGGCAGGGTTAATGGCTCTGCATCGCGCTGAATTAAGGTCATGCCTTTTTCACTGCGAGTAACCAGCAGCGCCGTCAGATCATGCTCTTCTAGTAGCGCTTTGCCTTTGGCTAATAGCGTATCGTCATCTTTGCAATAGCCGACAACGGCTTCAAATTCGGCCAAGTTTGGCGTAATTAAAGTCGCGCCTTTATAGGGAGCGAAGTCGGTGCCTTTAGGATCAACTAAAACAGGTGTTCCTGATTTACGCGCAGCTTGAATTAAACGCTGTGGATCCGTTAAAGCGCCTTTATTGTAATCGGAAAGAATAACCGCGCCCGCAGCTGCAACCTGTTGGTCGAATTGCTCATAGACAGAGGTTAAATCCACATCGTGAAAGGCTTCTTCAAAATCGAGACGAATAAGTTGTTGATTACGACTTAAAATACGCAACTTGGTAATTGTTGGGCTACTATCGTGGCGTAAAAAATCACACTGAACGCCCTTGGTATGCAACATATACTCGAGATCGTTGGCATTTTCATCATCGCCAGTAATACCGAATAAGTGAGCTTTTGCACCCAGTGTTGCGATATTCAACGCGACGTTACCGGCCCCGCCTGCACGATTTTCAATATCTTGTACTTTCACTACAGGTACTGGCGCTTCAGGAGAGATACGCGATGTAGGCCCCTGCCAATAACGATCCAGCATGACATCGCCGAATACTAATACCTGTGCTTGATGGAAGTTTGGAACTTGTAAATCCATCTCAATCCGCCACTTAAATTAAAGAAGGCTCAGTCTAACAAAACTAGGCTGTAGGAACTAGCAAACAGGCTATATAAGCTTGGCGGGGGTTTTGCTAATATGTGACGTTATCCACAATGCTTAAATAGTTACGGAGTCACGAGTGGCGCGTTTTTTATATAACTTAGTTTTCACCCTAGCGATTCCCTTTCTTCTGATCCGCATGTGGCTGCGGGGTGACTCCAATCCAGGCTACCGCCAGCGTTGGGCGGAACGTTTTGCCCTATTCAGTTTTACCGGTAAACCTCACGGCTTATTAATCCATTCAGTCTCAGTGGGTGAAACTCTCGCGGCTGAGCCTTTAGTGCGTAGTTTGCAGGCCGCGAGCCCTGATATAACGCTCACCATAACGACAACAACTCCGACAGGATCCGACCAGATCAAGCGTATCTATGCCAAGGATCTAGCCGCAGGCCGAATCGTACATC
>Ga0209396_1002290_pt1 | contig 20324 bp, 16 predicted proteins | sample GOMGulsemesocosm_6_FD_184638 | JGI IMG/M metagenome (GOLD analysis project Ga0209396, IMG submission 184638) | Methane-oxidizing microbial communities from mesocosms in the Gulf of Mexico - GOM8C Gulf of Mexico (SPAdes) (version 2) | ecosystem: Environmental > Aquatic > Marine > Cold seeps...
TAGTGATGAAAAATAGAGTTGTCGGCGGGAATACTGTGTTTTGTGTTATTTGCGGGAATTAATACTAAACCAAGTCTGTTCCTTGTGTTGAGGGAGATGTTAGAGGGCGAACTCAACCTCGTTGATCTGAATTGTTGGTTCGATGTTAGTATAGTGTCTTACATTATCTTGTAATTTTTCGGCGTGAGGAATAAAGGCAGCCATGAAATTTTCTAAGGTATCGAAATAGTAATGGCACATTGCGACATAAGTTGAGTCGATAGTGTTAGATATATCGATACCGCGTTCCACTTTTACGCCTTTAAACCCTTCTGCATTTGATAATATCTCAATCGACATTGGTATATGGATATTAAGGTAATACTCAAAATCGAAGTGGTACTTGTCCATTTTTTCATAAATACTAGCGATGTTTATCATGATGTAACCTTAATATCCTTATTAATGGTATTAGTATAAATCGTTATACTTTTTGTGTGATTATTACCATACGCTAATTTTATGTGACAGCCATTTTAGAAACCCTTAATTCAGTATTTTTTCATACTAAAGTTGATTAATAAGGTGGGTTTTTAGATAAGTAGTCGAATAAAAAAGGCCGCTACAGCGACCCTTTGGATATTGATGATATGAAATTAATTAAGCTTCGTCAGCTTGTTGCACTTCATTTCGTTCTGTACGGTTAAGCAAGAACTGGGTCAACATTGGTACAGGACGACCCGTTGAGCCTTTATTTTTACCACTTACCCAAGCAGTACCAGCGATGTCTAGATGCGCCCAGTGATACTTTTTAGTAAAGCGTGATAAGAAACAGGCTGCAGTGATCGTACCGCCACCAGGGCCACCAATGTTCGCTAAATCAGCAAATGGACTTTCAATTTGTTCTTGGAAGTCGTCAGTAATTGGTAAACGCCATGCTTTATCTGCGGCTTGATCAGACGCATTTAATAATTCATGTGCCAGTGGGTTATGCGTAGACAGTAAACCTGTGATGTGATGACCAAGTGCAACAACACACGCACCCGTTAAGGTCGCGACGTCAATAACAAGTTCTGGATCAAAACGTTCAACATAGGTTAATACGTCACATAATACTAAACGACCTTCAGCATCGGTATTAAGTACTTCAACGGTTTGTCCTGACATGGTTGTAAGGATGTCACCTGGACGGTAAGCATTGCTACCCGGCATGTTTTCACAACCCGCTAGAATACCTATAACGTTAAGTGGTAAATTTAGCTTAGCAAGTGACTTCATCGCACCAAGTACGCCTGCAGCACCACCCATATCATATTTCATTTCGTCCATGCCTAAGCCTGGTTTTAATGAAATACCACCTGAATCGAATGTCAGACCTTTACCAATCAGTACAATCGGTTTTGCGTCAGGATCTGGATTACCTTTATAATTAATAATCGACATCTTAGCTTCATTAGCTGAACCTTGTGATACTGCAAGGTAAGAGTCCATTTTTAACTCTTTCATTTCAGGCTCACCTAAAATCTGTGTTGTGATCTTGTCACTGTCATCAGCAAGTTGGCGTGCTTGATTAGCAAGGTAAACGGGATTACAGATGTTTGGCGGCATGTTTGCTACGTCTTTACATAGACGCATACCACTTGCTACAGCTAGACCGTGAGCAATGGCTTTTTCACTTGTTGGTAAATCACGACGCGAAGTAACGTTGAATACCATTTTGCGTAATGGACGACGGGTTTCTTCTTTATTGCTTTTTAGCTGATCGAAACGGTAGCGACTATCGCGTGCTGTTTCAACGGCAAAGCGGATCTTCCAGTAAGTATCGCGGCCTTTAACGTTTAGCTCAGGTAAGAAACAAACGGCTTCCATAGAACCAGTTTCGTTCAAGGTATTCATTGTTTTGGTGATAATTTGCTTGTACTGGCGCTCATCTAGCTCGCGTTCTTTACCACAGCCAACTAATAATACACGTTCGCTCAGTACATTGGGTACATGATGAAGCAACAATACTTGACCAGGTTTACCTTCGATATCACCGCGACGTAGTAGGGAACTTAAATAGCCGTCACTAATCTTATCTAGTTGTTCTGCTGCAGGTGATAAACGACGTGGTTCAAATACTCCGACAACAACACAAGCGCTGCGTTGTTTCTCAGGGCTACCACTTTTTACATTGAACTCCATGGACTCTCCGGTTTCCTAAAGACAAAATCAAATATTTATAACATAATAGGGGGTTATACGTATTTAGTTAATCAAAAACTAAACATTTTCAGATAAAATGGGTGTGCAGTTAACTATTTAAACTGCATTTGTAGCTGAGTTTACCTAATTATGAGCTGCATTTCATACAAAACATTAGTCTAATATAGGTTTTAAGTGATAATTTTCCGATATTTATTTGCTGAGACAGTGAAATCACAAATTGCTGTTTTATTCATCTTATCACTTATCTTTGTGAGCCAGCAGTTTGTTGCACTGCTCTCAAAGGTAATGACAGGTGCTTTACCTGCTAATTTAGTGATAGAGATGTTGTTGTATACCATGCCAGCGTTAGGCACATTAATTTTACCAGTGAGTTTATTCATTGGTATTTTGTTTGCGCATGGTCGGTTGTACGCTGAAAGTGAAATGGTGATCTTAACTGCCTGTGGGTATACCCCGAGTCGGATACTAATGTCGTCGTTATTATTATCATCAGTAACGATTGGTCTGGTGGCTTTTAATGCGTTTGTTTATGCGCCTACAGCGGAAGAAGGTCGCGTGAAATTACGCGAGAATATAGATGCTGATGTCGGCTTAGCGACATTGAAGCAGGGGCGTTTTGAATCGCTTGATGGTGGTCGCGCTGTGGTCTATGTTGAATCTTATGATAGCAAAAAAGCGATGCGTAAAATATTTATTGCAAAATCACCCTCGGAGGAAGGCGAGCGTCCTTCCATTGTATTAGCTGATAAAGGTAACGTGGAGTCTGACGAAAATGGCTCACAATGGTTGAAGCTAAGCCAAGGTCTACGTTATGAAGGTGAATTATCACAACGTGATTTCCGTATTGTTGATTTCAGTACTTACCGCGTATTTATTCAAGAACAAGATGTTCGTGAACGTGGTCGTAGGACCAAAGCGTTACCAACGTCTGAATTATGGAACTCAACTGAATTCGAACACAAGGTGGAACTGCAATGGCGTATTGCCCAAGTAGTATCAATTCCACTGCTGACGTTATTGGTTGTACCTTTAGCTATGGTTAACCCTAGGCAGGGACGTTACGCGAAACTATTCCCTGCGTTATTAATGTTTTTAACTTATTTCATGTTATTGAGTGCAGCGCGTTCTTCGATATTGGATGACAAATTACCGTTATCAATCGGCTTCTGGCTTGTTCATTCAGGGGTGCTCGCTTTGGCTATTTCGTTTAATTTAGCCAATTATTCTTGGTATCATCATTTAGTGTATAAAGTGAAAATGCGTTTTTCCCGAGGAAATAAGCAGTGATTAAAATTTTAGATATCTATATTGGTAAGGCTATTTTATTTGCCACTATGATCTGTTTGTTTACCCTCGTTGGCTTATCTGCGGTGATTAAATACGTCGAACAATTACGAGCAGTCGGTGAGGGTACATACGGTTTATTTGAAGCGTTAATGTATGTGATGCTGAAAATGCCACGCGAAATTACAATTTTTTTTCCGATGGCTGCATTATTAGGTGCGTTGATTGGTCTAGGAGCACTCGCAAGTTCGTCTGAATTGGTGGTGATTCAAGCTGCTGGTCAGTCACGTTTTAAAATTGTACTTTCAGCAATGAAAACTGCTATACCAATGATGGTTGTGGTGATGTTGATGGGCGAATATGTTGCGCCTTATACCGAACTAAAAGCTGCTCAGTTGCGTGGTGAGGCTATGTCTGGGCAATCCATTATTCGGGCTCAAAAAGGGGTTTGGGCGAAAGACAAAGATAACTTTATTAATATTGGTGAAGTGAATAATGGCAGTGAATTACATAATGTAACGATTTATGAATTCTCAGAAAGTCAGCGTTTAGTTAAAACGACCCTGGCTCGTAAAGCGATTTATACAGACAAACACTGGGCACTAACAGATATTAGTATTACGCATTTCGAGAGTGATAGTATTACTGTGACAACACTGCCTGCATTGCGTTGGGATTCTACGCTGACACCAGAAAAGTTAGATGTGGTAACGATTGATCCTGAGGATTTATCAATATCAGGCTTGTACTCTTATATTACTTATTTAGACAGTAATAAGCAGGACGCAGGAAGTTATGAGCTAGCCTTCTGGCGGAAAATATTCCAACCGATATCGATTGGAGTCATGGTCTTACTGGCTTTGTCGTTTGTATTTGGACCATTGCGAACGGTAACCATGGGCGCGCGTATTTTGATGGGGGTGGTTGCTGGTTTTACTTTCTACCTCGCCAGTGAAACTTTTGGCCCGATTAGTTTGGTGTATTCGTTTCCTCCGTTTCTTGGGGCGGTGGTCCCCAGTGCCATCTTTACCTTGATTGCGGTTGTGCAGTTAAGGAAACATGGTTAACGTGACGATCTCACCCTACTGTAGATAGAATATATTTAGGGATGAATGTAAAAATGGCAACCTATTGGTTGCCATTTTTGTTTCGGCTTAGCGTTAGGCGCTAAGTATTGCTAAATCAACTATTTTTTCTTTTCTAGCTTGTCGGCATAACGCAGTAATGAACCGTTTTGCTCTTTACTTAAACGTAATACATTACAATTCGACCAGTGATCTTGAAACGCTCTGTTTTTCATATCAAACGGTACTTGTAAGTTACCTAAACCACATGCTGCAGTTGCTAGACGAATAAGCGCTTGGGTTAAGCTAATTGCGCTGCCATCGGTATTTTGTACGCGTAAACGCCACGCGCGCATACCAACTGTTTGACCGCCGTGTGTCCAAAACCACAAATAGAATCCTGCTACTGAACCCCATACTAATATCGCAAACCAAATTTGGCTGCCTACATATGCCGCGCTATCTACATAACGGCCAGCAATATCGACGATGCCCGATGCAATTAATGCTTCTGCAATACCAAGTCCTATTGCACTGGCAATCGCAGCGATACCAATAACAATAAGTGCGTCATACACAAGCGCACCAATACGCGGGCCAAAAGTGGCAATGGATGCCGTTTCACCTGTTTCAATTTTAGGTGTGTGTTTTGGTTTTCTGAGTTTGTTTTTCTTCGCCATTATGAATCCAGCCATGTCTTCAGGGTTATCTCGAAAGTGGAAACAGTGTAGCAAAAAAAGTGAGTCTTAGTCGTGCTAAATAGTTAGTGCTGGTGGATATCAATAGCCATAGTGCAAAGCTAACAGTGCTGATATTTAAGATGTTAAGTGTTCGTTGGCGTATAAAATCATGACTTAACACAGCACTTTGCTCTAATTTTGAACAGTTGTTTTACGAACATGAGAAACGACTTGCTTGGCATCGTTTGCTATGTATAATATGAGCCATGCCCGAGTGGTGAAATCGGTAGACGCGGTGGATTCAAAATCCTCTTCCGAAAGGAGTGGCGGTTCAAGTCCGCCCTCGGGCACCATATTTAAGTAATAGAGCCTCAGCTAACGCTGGGGCTTTGTTGTTTCTGGCACAATCAAAAGCTTACACTCACTTCCCTTACGTTATATCCCTAAAAATACGCTCTAATAAACTCACTTTATTACCCTTAAAAATTTTGTTCCTGTCCATATCCGGTACTTTCGCATGCAGAATCTGTGCGCAAGGGGATCTAACTAAATCCAACACCGCCCTGTACTTTGAAGATTGTTAGCTTTTTCGTTCGCAGTATTCGCATGACAAGAAGTAGGGTGAAGTTCCGGTACTTTACGGTCCTCGTCCTGTCCTTTGGAGTTGGAATGCGTAATTTGCTGGGTTTATTACTGGTAAAGGTTGTAGCGTTATTATTTCGTAATTGGTAAATGTGGTGAGTGCTTATGTCATATGGTGTTGTGGTAGATGTGTGATAAGCGCGTAGGGGATAGATAACAAGTAACACACACAATATCAGTATCCCTTATTACAATTTCATTCAATTTATTCGTGTTTATGATTATCTTCAGCACCATACTATGGCGTGTTGACAGATCTGTGATGATAGCGATAGTTCCGAACTGATTATGATCGTCTAATGTAGCATTAAATTTATAGTCTTGATTTTAAAGGTTAACTTAGTTTTCGTAGTTGTTTTAGTTAACGATACTAGAAGGAATGATAATGGCAATTTGGGCGTTTAATAAACCTGTTGATAAAGCGATAGAGTATGTATCGAACAGTGCTAAAAATGGTGTATCCCGCTTTGGTTGGAGCTGGTTTGATTCGGCTAACTTAAATGATTTGAAAAGTAAGCCTTGGGTGGACATGGATGATGATGAGCGTAATGTTTGGAAAAGAACTCGATTTTTATTAGACATTACAGAGGGCGATTGGATTGTTCATATCAATGTTCCTTCTTGGGGGAAGTGTTTAGCAGCGAAGGTTGATAAACAATATAGTTTTGATACTAATAGTGAAATTGGTGATTTTAGGCATTGCATCGGTATTGATAGAGAAAGCGTTATTGTATTCGATCGTAATGACGCTAATGTTATGCCGCTAGTTAGCCGGAAACTGAAATTAAGAGGGCGATATTGGAGAATATATTGTGAGGATAAATTTCATGAATCTATTACTAACTTAAGATTAAATAGTGTTGACTTGAATGGGGAAAGTCATGGCACTTACTTTTTAAAGAAAGATTTGTCAGCTCCTTTGGCTACGATTACCTCATTAATTCAACAAAATCATCCAGAGAAAAAACTTGAATATTTTTTGGCTGAGGTATTTCGTAATATTCCAACTGTAGAGAATGTTAAAGTAAATGGCTCTGGTCGGGGGACTGATTATGGCGCAGATCTTATCATTGAATATAAATCAGGCCTTCCTATTATAGGTTTGGAGACAATAGAGAAAGTTGTCGTTCAAGTTAAGTCATATACAAATGAACATTGGGAAACCAAAGCTGTTGATCAGATTGAGGTGGCTATCCAGCAGTACGATGCAGATGCGGGTATATTGATTACAACGGGTAATAAGACTGAGCATTTAGAACAAGCGATTGATAAGTTGTCTTCCGATATCAATAAGCCTATTTCTTTGTTGGCTGGTACTGACGTCGCAAGGTTTGTGCTGAAATTTTATGGGGATGAGTTACTGTCTAGTATGTAAGTATCATTATGACTAACAGGTACAACTGAGCACAGCTTTGCGAGCATCTGTTGTACCTGTTTGTGTATTTGGTACTTTTGCATGTAGGATCTGTGCGCAAGGGGATCTCACTAGATCCAACAGCGTCCTGTACTTTAAGGGTTGTTAGTTTTACTGGTTGTTGTTGCTGGCAGTATTGGCATGGTAACAGGTTAGGTGGAATTCCTGTACTTTCTTGTCCACGTCCGGTTCTTCGGGATTGGTATGCGGTTATTTTGTAATTTAAATTATAGTTACACGTTTGATACATAAGAACTTTATTTGCATGTGGCATAATGGTAAAGAGTAACATCTAAACACACCCATTATCGTTAATTAGAACGTTGAACCGCAGGTAATTAAGTGAATAAAATAAATAGTAGATGGTTAATAGTACCAAGTGTCATATACCTATTCTTGTTGTTTACAATACCAAACCCTAACTTTTTACCAATGTTTTTAGAATATAAGGAGCAATTTATTTTATTCTTCGAAAACTCAGAAAATACATTAGCAACATTAACTGCGATATCTGCTACAGGCTCGTTTATTGCTACATATTTATCGTTTAAAGTTGCAAATTCATCAAGGAAAATTGCCAAAAATGCTTTGAACTTTCAACATAAAGAGTCCATTAGTGAATCGATAAATATTATTGTATCAACCCTAGTTACAATGAAAACGAATACGGTAACTTTAAATAATATTCAGTCTAATGTGGAACAATATAGACTCTCATTAAAAAGAACTGATTGGATTTTTGCTGCCCAAGAAATACAAAATATTATTGACGATATCAGTGCTCTTGCTAAAAGTGAAGCTGATAGAAAAAAGCTAATGGAGCGGTTTGGGAGAATATTGGATGCTAAATTACGTCCAATAAATACGGCTGAAAATATTGGTATATTCACAGCGTCAAAACCTAATAACACATATCTAGATATTAAGTTTATTAACAAAGAAAAAACCATACGCGATAAGGATTTATTCATTGTATATATGTTTACAGAGAGATATGAATCTTATCAAGAGGGCTCAGGTCAATACCCATCCCCAGATCGCTGTTGCTATTTCAATAAGGCTACCAATTTCGAGCTTTCGTAATTTCTATTCGTAGTAAGATACACGTATGACCTACGATAGTTAATGCAGAATAGTATCAGTGATAATAATTAAGTTATTGATATTGTTTTGTTAATAGAAAAAATCAAACCCTGATCGTAGCAATGCAGAAGTGTTGCCGATATTCACCACGTCATTAAGATTTGGATAGTACCCTAGAGATTATCATCACGAAGTAATCAGAATTACGGCAATGTATCCATTGTTATAATCAAGTTCTGAAATTTAGTGTAAGCATCTGATTTTAAATTAAGTAACGGATGATGGCTAAACTATTCATGTGCTTGTTTCGTGACTTTATACCGATTGAGTATTTCTATGCTGGCTTAGTGTGAAATTGTTAATCGTGTTGAATAAGGCAGAATAACGAGCGGTAATTCCTACCTATCCTCTTAACCCTTGAATAGTGAATACCCTCGGTATAATCTGTTACAGCGCCTATCTGTGGTGTTCTACTAGGTAATTTCGCTGTATCCTAGCCTAAAAGTTGTCAATTTAGTTGCAGTTGCTGGCTAACTTGGCTTTGCCCCAAGGTTAAAGCTGACAATCAATGCCTTCTGTTAAACCGGATTAGGCTGAGAAACACTAATCTAATAGGGAAAAAGACTAGCCCCTCTCATATGATCATTATTGGCTCTAAACCCAAGTCAGGCAGTACAGATTATCAGCTCTTGCATTATTTCCTCGAACTATGCGATTAAGTCTTTAAGGCGCTCAGCATCTGGATGCTTTTCCTGAGCGAGAACCTGACTTAACGCTTCAATGAATTCCCGCTTCATAACATCGGTCGATGTTGGATCGGGTTGTGTCATTGTTAACATGGCGAATGGATTAGGTGCCATGTGAATATCTTTCCAAATACTTCTGCAAACTTTCGCGTGAAGGTGCTGAGGTAATTGATCGGATCGCAAAACCATAGCCATGATACTGTCATCATTCACGGACCATAAATGACGGTACGCGTGTTCGAATAATACCAATGGACTGAGTAGACTATTGGCTCCTCGGTACAAGGCCATCAGCGCATCTACACTCCATTTTTTCCATATATCCTCGGGCAAATGAGATTTCAGATTAGCATACTGACTGACAATCCATAACGGGCTGACATAGCATGAATTTTGTTCAACTAAGTCGCTGAGGGTCATGAAACAGGCTTTTATATATGATTGATTGTCTTCATTATACCCATCGATTTCTAACGTTCCTTTTAGTACTCCCAGATAGAAGGTTGTATGATCAAAGTGACGCGAATAAACTCGACGACTCACTGTCAGTATTTCAGTCAGTAACTTGGATCGGAATACCATCGGAAGTCGACAACTTAGTCGAGTCAACTTAAAAAATGATGGCCAAAGCCACTGAGGGAATACCTTGGCCATTTCACTTAACAATGAAGATAACAAATCTGGAGTAATACGTTCTGGGTGATCATGCAGATAATCAAGGATCGTATTCAATGGCTCTACTGCATAATCGCCATCGATTGGCTTACTTTTACCGTTGTTCACGGAAGGTAATAGTGCGAAAGCCTGATCAATTTCACCTACGACAACAAACAATTGAATCAAGGCGCAGCGGTCATCATAAGTTTTTTTATATTTTTTCATCTGAGCAGCTTTTAATGCTGCTGTGACAAATGCTTCATCCTGCCAGTGATTTCTAACTACTTCTGCTAAGGTGCTTGCAGTTTTACATGCTTTAATTACCGAAGGAATATCTGTAACATCTCCAGAATAAGGTTGCTTTTTCTTGCTTCTTTCGACTTCAGCAATAGTGAAGAACGGTTTATCGGAGCGTAATCGTCTACGATAATGAGGTCTCCACTCTTCGACTGACGTCGCCTTACCGAGTTGACCAATGATTCTTGTCGCCTTTTGCAAATCTCCGTTTGTAAACCAGTAAGCAGCAAGTAATGTTAAAGCTTCACTCCTCTCATGCGCAACAAAGAATTTTTCTGCCTTATCCAACAATTCGTTGGTTAAGTAAGGGAAAAGAGTCTTAGTGTAGATACCAAATTGGTCACCTTCTGGATATCCTTTGAGCAGATAAGGTAAGACACGCTCAGGTTGCCCATTGAACCCGTACGATACGCCTTCTATGATAGATTCTTTTTGCCTACGTGGAGAAATCATCGAGTAGAGTTTTTCTAATTCATCATCAGGAAGGCAAAGTTTACATCCCAGTGTAAATCGGTTGCCTTCTTTGGTGTTATATGGGTTATTTCTGTCTTCATCAGCCATCCTCTGTTCAACTAGATCAGAAACATCTTTGCCGGATTTGACGGCATTTGCCAACTCGGTATCGGCGTCCTGTTTCTGGCTACTACCATCTACATATTGGTTGAGAATGAAAACAGGATCTTCAATCGCTGACCAATCAAACCCTATCGATTCAACACTTCTCTTTAAGTCCTCAATTGGACGCCTTTCCCTTCGGAAGGAGGCCAGTTCTAGGGCGATCTTGGCTCTGGGATTTAGATCGTGGCTCCAGACATGACGAGTTAAATCTTCGGCCATTTCATACCAACCATCGTGATTTTGCTTTCCAGCAATTCTTGCTGCAGCTACGGCCGCGCAGAAGGTACCGCCTGAACGCACATCTTTAGGCGCATAATGGCGGGCAAGTCGCATTAATCCTTTAAAACAACGCTGCACTTCAGAATGGTGACTGTCTAGATTAATACTTGCGAATGTTTCAATAGCCGTACCATATGCGCTTGCTTCGTCACCTCCGTCTTGAATCATGGGCCTGAGTGCCCCGAGAGCTGCTATGGAACAAATTGCCTGCTCTTTCATTTCTCCTTCGAATAAACCCGGGATAATTTTTGCCCATGATTCTGCCAAGTACTCACGACTATAGGTGTTACATGCCTCAGCAAAAGGTATCGCTTGTTCATGAAGACCTTGCTGACAAAGCTCATCAATCACTCCCCATAAGGTACTGTCGCCATTAGAGTATTGATTACGATAAATGAGTTCATCATAAGGTAATAAAATACTAACCTTTTCTTTCCAGATCTTGGCCAAACCCGGATAAATATCCATAGTGTTCACCGAACCGACAGGCACATTTTCACGTAACCCCTGTGTAAATAACGGTAATTGTGTGACATCCCCGCCTAACTCCACTAACTGAATTTCCAGCATTATGGTACTCAAGTAATATTGCAGTTCATTTAGTTTTTCCAATGCGGATACTGCACCGCGAATATCACCAAGCTTGACTTTGTTATAGGCATCTAGGAAAGGTAGACACCCTTTGTCAGATTGTTGAAACACCAATTTTTCAGCTATACCATACCAGTTTATTTCTATAGACATTTAACCAGCCTTTTACTTTTCTAAAAGTTGGTTCTGAAATACACGCTTCACCAACTACTTAAGGAAAATGTTGGATAATTCTAAAGCATAAGACATTGAATTGTAATTAATTTAATAGTTATTATTTGGAACTTGGTTTATTATTGAAAATTGGTGAGACATACATGACTCTAATTATTTAAAACTTTGCCCTTCCTGTAATGCAAATTATGTCTTTTGAAGATTAAACTCTAACGCATTTATGTCCAAAATTGAGTCGGGATTAAAATTTAAGGTGTTTTGATCAATGTTATTTCTGTGCGCATCAAATACTAACTAGATCCAACACAATCCCAAATAATGGACAAGAATATCCAACAAGATCCTAGTATTTATCACTACTGCAAAGGCGTCTCAAGGAATTCAAAATCCTCTTCCGAAAGGAGTGGCGGTTCAAGTCCGCCCTCGGGCACCATATTTAAGTAATAGAGCCTCAGCTAACGCTGGGGCTTTGTTGTTTCTGGCACAATCAAAAGCTTAAGCCATCTTTCCTTACGTTATATCCCTAAAAATACTCTCTAATAAACTCACGTTATTACCCTAGAAAACTTACTCCTGTCCATATCCGGTACTTTCGCATGCAGAATCTGTGCGTAAGGCAATCTCACTAGATCCAAGGCTGTCCTGTACTTTGAGGATTGTTAGTTTTGCTGGTGGTCATCAGTGACAGTATTAGCATGGAATAGCCTTCCGATGAAACGTTAGGACTATTAAAATTATTATTAATTTGTTGTTGATTTCATTTGCTAGTTAAATGAGTACGTTTGATTTTTCGTTTTAGTTTATGTGTTTATTTTCTTATGGTTCAAAGAGTTGAGTAGGTGTGTGATTTACACGTAGGGGTAGATATAATAATGACACACACATGTCCAGCTCAGTATTAATATCAACATGACACTAATGTTTTATTATTCGTTAAGATAATCAATTCATGATGAATTTAGTCGGCTTTATTTTTGCACCCTTTTTATCTATAAACATTTTCGGGACAGCTTGTTCATAGAATCCTTTCAAAGATAAATGCTGGTGAAAACGTTGTAATGTATGTTCGATGCTGCTTTTATTACTGATTCCATTTGTCGACGTTAACGTTGAAATATAGTTGTTTAGTTTTGTGCTTTTGATCAGTGAGTAAACACCATCTGGTATGGATAAATCCCAGAGTTCGTATTGACTAAAAACAGATTTCCCCGTGAATGGATTCATTGTTGGTGGAGTAATATCTTGCTCTAATAGGGTCTTGTAGGTTTGTTTTTTCAGTATTTTATTTGATAATTCTAGCGTAATCATTAGCTGGTTCCCTGTTTTTAAAGCATCAACGGTAAAGTAACTTGATGGGTCAGCTAGATAATCGATTATGCTTTTTTCTCTTGGTGAACCTTTAAATTTTACAGGCATATAGTTGAGTACTTCTGTAAATTTTAATAGTAGTAATATCACTGGGTTTGGTTCATCTTCGCCAGTATTGATAACAATTAATTCTGCCCTAGCTGGCGCTTTGATATTGTTCTTTAAAGGCTCTGGCTTTACTATATGTTTTCGATACCATTTAAAACTTGTTTCAATAAGGTGTTGCTCAGTTATCGGTGATATATCTTTGACAGCTTCTAGTAATAATTTATAGCCTTTTTCTTTAAATTCCTTGTCTGTTGATATTAGATTACCAAGTTTTCTTATAATCGTATTATTGTGCTGATACCACGGTGGAAACTTATCTGCGTTGACTTTAATGATGATCTCAACTCTCAGGAATGTATCATCAGCCTCATTATTATGCTCAATCACTTTATCTTCTGTTAGCGTCAGGTTAACCCTGTGCTTATTTATTAATTCCTTTAGTGGGACTAGTAGATGTTTTGTTTTATAGATTGAATGTGCTGAACGTTTTGGCCATGAACTATCAATTCCAACTTGTTCAAAACCGCTTGATAACATAATTGATGCTTCATCAGGGCCCAGTCCAAAAATCTGCTTGAAAGTTGTAATAAGTAAATGTTTCGAATGAGTAGTTAACTCTTTCTGTTTACTGATAAATAGATAGATACCCTTTTCGATAATAACGGGCTTTTTTCTTGGCATGAGTGGTTCTTAAATTAAACAAAACTGTACTTGCTTTACATATTACAGTTTTCCAACTGATTAATCTTATGTGATTTTATTTACGACACCGTATGTTTATGTATTGAGTAAAGGCTATTACACTAAATTTTTAATGGACTCATAATCAATATTCTCTGCGCATGATTTATTTATACAGAGTTAGATTTAATGAGTAATCCCCGTCTTCGAGTTCTTGCTACTTATAAAAGCATGCGCTGGCTTGTTCGTTTTAGCTGGAAAGGTCAACGTTACTACGAGTCATTCGGTACGTACCCTGAAATGAAATTTGCTGAATTTAATCAGCTAGCTTACCAGTTTGTTGCTGATGTTCAATCTGGTGCTTATCAAAAAGGTACTCGCTTAACGATTCAACAGTTCTTTGATGAACATGCAGTGCCTTACAGTCTTAAGCATCACCTTGATTTAACTTGGCTTTTAATGCAGCATGTCCCGACATCTAAGTTAATAAGTAGGTTCTATGTACTATATTCTATATGTAAATTTATTAACTATTATCTCTAATTCAGGAAGTAACAATGCGTAGCTATTTATCTGATCGGCAATCCAAATTAAGTGTATGGTTACAAACTTTTTATCATGTAGCAACTCGCGGCAGCTTTTCAAAAGCATCTAAGGATTTACAGCAATCTCGTAGTACTTTAACTAACCATATATTTGAGTTGGAATCTTTGTATTCTGTCAGGTTAATAAATAGAACAACACGCAGTTTTTCTTTAAGCCAAGAAGGAGATAAACTCTTCGAACAATGTAGAAAACTTAACTCGATTGTTTCAGAAAGCCATGAACTATTATCTCATTTTTCTGAAAATGATGAGGGACATCTTCGTGTGAAAATTCCAAGTGTTTTGGATCAAAAAAACTTCCATTTATTGCTTAGTCAGTATAAAAAAAGGCACCCGAAAGTAATACTAGATATCATTGTTGATAATAATTTAGGTGATATGGTTGATGAAAAAATAGACGTCGCATTGCACCTCGGAGATTTAAAGGATAGTAGTTATATATGCCGAAGGTTGGCTACATTCCAGACATATGTTGTAGCAAGTCCTGGTTTTTGGAAAAAACATAATAAACCCACACACCCTGCTCAACTCGTTGATTTTCCATGTATCAATTATCGGCATTGTAAAACAGGTAATCGCTGGAGCTTTAGTGAGAACGGAAATACATTTTTAGTCGATATCGGTCCATCACATATATGTGATAGTGACGAAATGTTGATTTCTTTTGCTCTGGATGGCTCTGGATTAACAACATTATTAGACTTTACTTGTAATGAACTTATTAAACAAAAAATGTTAGAAACGTGCTTAGAAAAATGGACACATGACGTAAAACTAAACGCGCTTATTCAGCAGCGAGTCAATACCCCTGAGAGAGTCAGAAATTTTTTGGATGCATTAATCGAATTAGTCCCTTCATTTATCCCTAGTAACACAACAAACAAATAATTTTTATTAAAAAGGGCGCAACTTAAATTAAGTTGCGCCCTTTTTGACAAGTTATGTATGAGAAATTGAACAATTATTTTTGTAGTCTATACCGACAAGCCAAGGTTTTGGTTTGAAATTATAAATTTGCATGATTGCAAAAATAAAGGAGCCGGTTGAAATGACAACCATCAGCACGGAAGTAAAAGGACGTGGATTGGAGATTGACTTTAATTTAGGGACTGGATGTGCCAATAGAGTTCAGGATTATCTACTTAATAGTCTTAAAAATTACGATCAAGAAGTTGAACCTTATGTAATAAGTGAAATTGCAAAGCAAGTAATTAGAGAAGTGTTATTAGAAAATAAGATTGAATTATCCCAGATAGAAAATTTTACAGAAAGTAATGATTATGATTGGATAATATTTAAGAACTGCTTTGATACAAAAAATATCCCATTAACTCCAACGAATGATTGCCCTCCAGATAACGATTCCTGGAAAATTCCGGCCGCAATATTGATGGGATTACTCTCTTTGACTGGGCACAAAGTGGCAAGTTATAAAGGTGAAATGAATGGTCGCCTTGCTCATATGGTCATGCCTGCAAAGAACAATAAACAGTATCAAACGCGCTCTACTAAACAGTTAATGCCTCATACCGAGGTGGTTAATGGATTATGGCCAGAAGAAATATATTCAAATACAAATGGCCATTATATTGCTCCTGATGTTTTTGGTTTAGCTAGTATTCGTAATCCAACAAAATGTGCGACTAGAATTTGGTACTTAAATGATATTTTAGCCAAATTATCGTATTCAGTAATTAAGGATTTGATGCGATATGAGTTCAAAGCCACAAGTCAATCTAGTTTTGATATTCACCATTGTTTAGACGGTGTAAGTGTTATATCGGACATTAATGATCGACTAAGTATTCGATTCAGCTATACCAAATTAGAAGGGATGACACCTCGTGCTAAAGCCGCTTTATCAAAGCTCAAAGCATACCTGGATGATGAAAGCACCGTTGAACGTCTTATTTTGAACCCTGGACAAGTTGTGATACTGAATAACAGAACCTTGCTTCATGGACGAGATAATTTACAACATCATGCTTTATACGATGGCAATGATCGTTGGTTGATAAGAATGTACGGCTTTAGTTATGACGGTTGGCGAAAACTTCCTAAAAGCGAAGTTTTACCACACGTAGCTACATTATAATAATAAGGAAAATTAGTTATGCTTTCTCCATTAATTGGCAGCGATAGATATTTTACTAAGACAAATGAGCCAATCTTATTTAAAAAGGCTCACGGTTCAACAGTCTTCGATCAACATAATAATGATTACACTGACTTTGTTCTTGGTCTTGGACCTGTCATCTTAGGGCATTCCGATCCGGAATTTATAGAGCGATTAACACAACAACTGTCAAACGGTCTTTCCTTTCCAGGTTTTGCTGATGTGCACAGTGAGTTATCGGATGTTTATGAATCCGAATATAACGCCCACAAGGTCGTATCTCTTTTTAAAACTAGTTCTGAGGCTGTGACTGCTGCGATGCGTTGCTGCATGCTGGAAACAAACAGAAAAAAAATAATTCGATGTGGTTTCTTAGGTTGGCATGATAGTCAAATAGCACAAACGCCAAGTTGGCATGAGTGGCCTAATAGTAACAAGCGACGCGAGATAAGATTCGAAGAGGGTATGCGAGGTGTTGAGGATTCACAAGCCGTATTCAATTGGATTGATGGTGAGCTAGCTAGCTTAGAAAAAATATTGATTCAGCATGGAACAACAACTGCGGCATTTGCCATTGATATTTATCAGTTGGCATTTATGTCTATGGATGTTTTTTCAAAAGCGGTTTCATTATGTCAAAATTATGGCATTAAGATTATATTTGATGAGACAAAAACTGCAGGTAGAACGAGGGCGGGTGGTTTTATTAATACTGATACTATTCCAGCGGATTATATTGTATTAGGTAAAGCTATCGGCAATGGTCTCCCATTGTCTGTACTGTTAGGCAAGCCAGAAAATCTCCATATTTATAAAAATGCTAGAATTGGCGGAACTCACACCAAAGAAACGTTGTCTGCGAACGCTGGCATCATTGTTGCTGATATCATGAAAAAAAGAGAAGGATATTCTCGTTTACCGCTCATAGGTAGAAAAATTGTATCATCGATAAACAAGTCTATTTCTCAATCAAATACGACGGAATTGTTAAGCGCAGTAAGTTTACTCGACGATACGCTTTTTGATATCCGTTTTTCTGACACTATGGTCAATAATTTTTCTGCACGTGAGAACCTTAAAAGAGAGCTGATTGCGCAAGGGGTCTTTATGCTTCAAGGTCATAATTCTTTTGTATGTCTTGCGCATGAATCTCTTGATTTTGACTTATTGGAAGATAAATTTTGTAACGCGTTACAGAGCTGGAATCGTAGCCTTTAAACCCGACTAATAAGAAAAGGAAAACAAATGAACGAGTCAAATATCAAAAGTGAACTGAAGTTACATCTAGATCAATATAGTAGTGAGTATGCAATAGAAAAGCAATATCGCAAGGAAATGATGACATTTTTGGCATCAAGTGAAAATCCACTTTATAGTAATAATGTAAAAGGGCATTTCACTGCTTCAGCATGGATAGTATCCAGTGATTTACAGCATGTACTATTAACTCAGCATGCTAAAATTGGTAAATGGTTTCAACTTGGAGGACATATTGAAGAGTTCGATAAATCTTTTATTGGTGCCTGCTTACGTGAAGCAATAGAAGAAAGTGGTATACAGTCACTTTCGTTAGATGATGCCTTTATTTTAGATATAGATATTCATCCTATTCCTGAGTATAAGGGAATACCTCAACACCCGCACTATGATATCTCTTGCTATTTTGTTGCGCCAGAAGGCGCTAAAGCGGTTAGAACTGCAGAGTCAAAACAATTAAAGTGGGTCCCTATTGAACAAATCAAATCACTGAGTGATGATGCTGCTATCAATAGAATGGTAGAAAAAACATCACTTTTGATAAATGCTTTATAAATGAATAAGTATCATTTACAGGCCATTTTCGCAAATATAATATGGGGTTCTTTACCTATTTATTTCTATTTAATAGGCGAGTATCCCCCATTATTCCTATTGTCGATTCAAATAGTAAGCACCTTTCTTGTGCTTCTGATATTTACAAGCGTAGTGAAGTCAAAAGGAATTGCTCTAAGGCGTCTCAGCATGAGCTTAGTTCCCTCGATCTTATTAACGATAAATTGGGGGGGGTATGCGATCGCGGTAAAGTCCGGTTATGTCATTGAGGCTAGTTATGCTTATTTAATACTCCCTATTTTACTTTTATCAATGAGTTTATTATTAGGTAATGAAAATGACTTGAATAAAAAGATATGTGTATTCATGTCTTTATTTATTATAGCGGTGGAGTGTTATATAAATGGCATATTCCCTATTGTAGGCTTCATGATTGCAGCGCCTTTTGCAGGTTATATTCTATGGCATAGCAAATACAATCAACATCCTATTGAAAGCCTGTTACACGAGACATTTTTAATGCTACCTCTTGGAATTGGTCTCTATTTTTATATAGGGATAGGCGATATTAAACAAGTAAGTACAGCGGGTATATTTGGCTTATTAATCTTTGGATTTATCACCGTTTTTCCTTTAGTACTGTTTGTTAATTCGAGTCAGAAAGTTAGTTTTAACATTCTTTCCTTGTACCAATTCATTTCCCCTGTTTTGGGGATGACAATTGCTATTTATTTATATGGACAAACGTTCGAAGCCCATACTGTAGTTTCTTACTCTGCTCTAATTTTTGTTTTGATTGTTTACAATTTGACAAATTTAAAAGGGAAAATATATGAACCATCTTAATATGCTAAATGAAGTCGTAAATATTGCTAAAGAAGCTGCCAAGATTATTGAAGATTCGAAATTAAAAGCAGAGTTCTTTCTAAAAAGTGATCAAACCTACGTTAGTCAAGTGGATATAAATGTCGAAAGGTATATTAGCTTAGCTTTGAAATCATTAGATCCTAACATTCCAGTTTTTGGTGAGGAGCTGGGCGCTAATGGAATGAGTAAACACGATAGGTTTTGGTTAATAGATCCTATTGACGGCACTGCTTGGTATCGAATGGGGATCCCTATCTATGGCTCTTTGATTAGTTTAATCGAGAACGGCGAACCTGTTATTGGTTGTATATCTTTACCTGGTGTTAATCAGTTTTGTTATGCAGCGAAAGGGTATGGTTGTTTTATTGAAACCAACTCGCTTGCTAAAACCCCTGTGTTGATAAAAAAAGGTGAAACTGAGTTAAATAATGCTGTCGTTACTGCTTCTGGGATACATGGGACTAATATTTGGCTAGAAAATGGGGAATTCCCTTGGAAAATTGATAATGTTTTTAAAGCGGCCAAGTTATTCAAGTTATCAGGGGATTGTATCCAGCACGTTCAGGTTGCTTGTGGAACTATTGACGCAGCTATAGATACGATAATGAAACCTTGGGATAGTGCTGCACTCATAATATGTTTAAAAGAAGCGGGTGCTGTCGTTATGGACCTCCACGGAAATCAAGATAGGTTGTTATATAGAGGCTCCTTATTGTCTGCTACCTCAATGCCTTTAGCACTGGAGTTAATTAAAGAATTATCATGTGAAAATTAATATGTCTTCAGGTCATGTATAAACTCTGTGCTGAGCATTATCTTACTTTTAAAGGAATTAAAACAGGCCTGGTACATGTATCTGGCGTTTTAGATGTGAAAATATTGTGCATATCAGTAGCTAACTCGATCCAACACAATCCCAGATAATGGACAAGAATATCCAACAAGATCCTAGTATTTATCACTACTGCAAAGGCGTCTCAAGGAATTCAAAATCCTCTTCCGAAAGGAGTGGCGGTTCAAGTCCGCCCTCGGGCACCATATTTAAGTAATAGAGCCTCAGCTAACGCTGGGGCTTTGTTGTTTCTGGCACAATCAAAAGCTTAAGCCATCT
>Ga0209396_1002291_pt1 | contig 20316 bp, 17 predicted proteins | sample GOMGulsemesocosm_6_FD_184638 | JGI IMG/M metagenome (GOLD analysis project Ga0209396, IMG submission 184638) | Methane-oxidizing microbial communities from mesocosms in the Gulf of Mexico - GOM8C Gulf of Mexico (SPAdes) (version 2) | ecosystem: Environmental > Aquatic > Marine > Cold seeps...
CTTGAAGAGAACGTGCTGCGCCAACGTCTAACAACAGATATTGCCACTAAAGGCGGTCAGTTTGATGTGATGACAATTGGCGCATATGAAGCGCCGATCTGGGGTAAAAAAGGCTGGTTAACCGCAATGGACAACCTACCTGAAGCTTATGATGTTGACGACATATTTCCTGCGGTAAAAGGCGCATTGTCTGCCGACGGCACCTTGTACGCACTCCCTTTTTACGCTGAAAGTTCGATGACTTACTACCGTAAAGATCTGTTTGAAAAAAATAATCTTACCATGCCAAACCAGCCAACTTGGGATCAGGTAATGAGCTTTGCTCAAAAGCTGCATAAGCCAGATCAGGGCCAATACGGCATCTGTTTACGCGGTAAAGCCGGTTGGGGCGAAAACATGGCATTAATTACGACTATGTCGAATGCCCATGGCGCGCGTTGGTTTGACGAAAACTGGAAGCCTGAATTTACTGGCCCAGAATGGACTAAAACACTTAATTTATACGTTGACCTGCTAGGAAAATATGGACCTCCAGGTGCTGCCGCTAATGGCTTCAACGAAAACTTAGCCCTGTTTAACAGTGGTAAGTGTGGCATGTGGGTCGACGCAACTGTCGCTGGTGCTTTTGTCACTGATAAATCACAAAGTAACGTTGCTGATGATGTTGGTTTTGCCTTGGCTCCTCAACAAGTTACCAGCAAAGGCGCTGGCTGGCTTTGGTCTTGGGCGCTAGCAGTACCAACTAGCTCTGACTCAAAAGAAGCTGCAACGGCCTTTGTTACTTGGGCAACCTCTAAAGAATATGGTCAATTGGTCGCTGCTAAAAGTGGTATAACAAAAGTGCCTCCGGGTACTCGTGCATCAACCTACGACAATGCTCAATATATGGCGGCGGCGCCTTTTGCTGCTAAAACACTTGAGTCATTAAACAAAGCTGACGCTAATGACGCGACGTTAAAACCCGTACCTTATGTCGGTGTCCAGTTTGCCGCTATTCCAGAATTTCAATCAGTTGCAACACAAGTAGGCAAGCTGTTTTCTGGTGCCCTCGCTGGCTCAATGAGTGTTGAAAAAGCCCTTAAAAGCGCACAACGCGTTACAACACGCGAAATGAAACGTGCTCGTTACTATAAGTAGCCGTTAAGTTTTACCCCGCGTTTTATCCATGCACTGTAGTTACTGATACAGTGCATGTTTTTCAGGCTGTTAGCCTATATCCGTTTTGTGTGAGTATGCTATGAATACAACCACCTTAAAGCAAGATGCAAACAATGTGTCCGCTGGCAAGGAAAGTCTCACGGGAATAGCCAAGCAAAATGCCAAGATGAGCCGGTACATGGTATCGCCATCGGTATTAGTATTAATGCTTTGGATGATTGTTCCACTGTCGATGACAATCTATTTTTCTTTAATCCGTTATAATTTACTCTACCCCGACGACAATGGTTTTGTCGGCTTAGAAAATTTTGAATTTTTCCTCACCGACGAAAGTTTCAGTGCAGGCATGAGCAACACCTTAATATTAGTTGGTGCTGTTCTGTTGATTACCATCGTGTTCGGGGTTCTGATCTCGGTGTTAGTTAATCAACCATTTTGGGGCCAAGGCATCGTTCGCGTGATGCTGATTTCACCTTTTTTCATCATGCCGACGGTTAACGCGCTGGTTTGGAAAAATCTGTTGCTTGACCCTGTCGCTGGTGTTTTTACCGCCATCTCAAAATTCTTTGGCGCCCAGCCTATCGATTGGTTTACTGATTACCCCTTATTCTCAATTGTTATGATTGTTTCTTGGCAATGGCTGCCTTTCGCTATTTTGATCTTGATGACCGCACTGCAGTCTTTAGATCAAGAACAACAAGAAGCCGCACGTCTTGATGGTGCTGGTCCTTGGGCGCTATTTCGCCACCTGACTCTGCCTCATTTAGCGCGACCAATCGCAGTAGTGGTAATGATCGAAACGATCTTTTTACTGTCTATTTTTGCTGAAATATTTACCACCACTGGTGGTGGCCCAGGTTACGATACAACCAATTTGGCCTATTTAATCTATAGCCAGGCCTTACTGCAATTTGATGTTGGTTTAGCCTCAGCCGGTGGCCTAATCGCGGTGTTACTGGCCAATATTGCTGCCTTCTTCCTCGTGCGGTTGGTTGGCAAAAGCCTGACCGACAAGTAATTGATATTAAAGGTGATTTTATGTTAAACCTCAAACAACGTCGACGCATCCAATCGATTGCCATGGGCACACTGGGTTGGTTAGTTGCGCTGACTATATTTTTCCCGATTTTCTGGATGATCCTAACCAGTTTTAAAACGGAAATTGATGCATTTGCTTCTCCGCCCCAGTTGATATTTAGCCCAACGCTGGAAAACTACCTGTCGATAAATGAACGAAGTGATTATTTTCACTTTGCTTGGAATTCAGTGGTAGTCGCATTTGGCTCAACCATTATAGGTATGTTAATCGCGGTGCCTGCTGCATATTCAATGGCATTTTTTGAAACCAAGCGCACCAAGTCAACCTTGCTGTGGATGTTATCGACCAAGATGCTACCGCCAGTTGGCGTGCTAGTGCCAATCTACTTGCTGTTTAGAGATCTGGGTTTACTTGATACCCGTCTCGGCCTCGTGATTATTTACACCCTAATCAACTTGCCGATTATGGTCTGGATGGCTTACACCTATTTCAAGGAAATCCCTAAAGACATTCTTGAGGCGGCCCGCATGGACGGCGCCACACTGTTGCAAGAAATCTGGCGCGTTTTGTTGCCAATGAGCAAAGGCGGACTTGCGTCAACGGTATTGTTGTCGTTAATTCTCAGCTGGAACGAAGCCTTTTGGTCGCTCAACCTAACGGCTTCAGAAGCAGCACCACTTACTGCGCTAGTCGCTTCATATTCTAGTCCTGAGGGACTGTTCTGGGCCAAGTTGTCGGCCGTATCCACGTTGGCCTGTGCGCCAATTCTAATTTTTGGCTGGGTCAGTCAAAAACAGTTGGTTCGCGGTTTGTCTTTCGGTGCAGTTAAATAATTAAGGTAGTCACATGGCTGATTTAACAATAAAAAATCTAAAAAAATCTTACGGTAATGTCGAAGTACTTAAAGGCATTAATCTTGAAATTAATGATAACGAGTTTGTAGTTTTCGTTGGGCCTTCCGGCTGCGGGAAATCGACACTACTACGTTCTATCGCTGGGTTAGAAGAAGTGTCTAGCGGTGAGATATTTTTAGATAACAAAGAAATAACCGAATTGGCACCCGCTAAACGAGATTTGGCAATGGTGTTCCAAAGTTATGCACTTTATCCACATATGTCGGTACGTAAGAATATGTCTTTCGCCCTAGAGTTAGCGGGTATGGATAAAAAGACCATCGATGACAAGGTTGAAGATGCTGCGCGTATTTTAGAATTAGCACCTCTATTAGAACGTAAACCTAAAGATTTGTCTGGTGGTCAACGCCAACGTGTCGCGATCGGTCGTTCGATTGTACGCCACCCAAAAGTCTTTCTGTTTGATGAGCCTCTATCTAACCTTGATGCTGCATTGCGGATCCAGATGCGATTGGAGTTAGCCCGCCTACATCACGATCTTAAAGCTACCATGATTTACGTTACCCATGATCAGGTTGAAGCCATGACGCTAGCCGACAAAGTAGTCGTGCTGAACTATGGTCAGATTGAGCAAGTTGGCTCACCAATGGAGCTTTATCATCACCCAGCGAACAAGTTTGTCGCAGGCTTTTTAGGCATGCCTCGGATGAGCTTTTTAGAAGGTCAAGTCATTGGCACTGCTCAAGGCGGGGTTAAGGTACAACTTGATTCTGGCTGTACTGTTGAGGTCCCGGTGTCTGGTGCAGGCTTGACCAATGGCAGCAAGGTATCACTGGGCGTGCGACCTGAACATATTCACATTACCAAAGACAATGAAGGCCACTTCAGCGGTGTACTTGATGTTGCTGAACACTTGGGTAGTGATACGTACTGCTATGTCAAAACCAATGCTAAAGAATCAATTACCGTACGGATCTCAGGTGATTTTTCTTGTAACTTTGGTGACACAGTCAGCCTAAGCCTCGATCTATCGCAATGTCATCTGTTTGATGCACAGGGCCAGACCATTCACAAACTAAACCGAGCAGCAGCTTAGCAAAAGAAGCTCCTAAACCCTTATCCGCTCTCATGCCAGTTTCTGCAGCTCAGAAACTGGCATCGGCGAGTTGCGACTTTTTGATAGCGGTCAATGGGAACTCCAAGGTAATATTTATGAAATTAAACAATAGTGCATTACCCCAACTAGACAATCAGATAACGCGACCAAGCTACCCGCGTAATTACGACCAGCATGGTATCGTTCATATCGGGGTCGGTGGTTTTCATCGTGCTCATCAAGCTGTTTATACCGAGCGCTTGCTCGAAAGTGGCTGTCAAGGTTGGGCTATCTGCGGCGTCGGTTTACGCAATAGTGATCGCAATATGCAGCAAATATTAGCCGATCAAGACCATCTCTATACAGTGATGGAACTCGATCATCAGCAAGAGACGGCTGTTAGCGTAATTGGTGCGATCACCAAATTTCTATTTGCGCCAGATAACCCAACCGCGGTAATCGACAAGCTAACCTGCCCACTCGTTCGCATTGTGTCATTAACTATTACCGAAGGTGGTTATAACGTTGACGACAATACTGGCCTGTTTGATCTAAACAACCCAGATATTATCCATGATTTAGAACATCCGACACAGCCTCGCACCGTATTTGGTTATTTGACCGAAGCATTAGCACAACGTAAAGCGCTAGCACAAAACCCATTTACGGTAATGTCTTGCGATAATCTGCCACATAATGGTGACGTTGCCCGTAAAGCGCTGCTCGCTTTTGCTAATAAAAGAGATGCTGAGTTAGGTGCCTGGATTGAGCAGCACGTTAGCTTTCCAAATAGCATGGTTGATCGCATTACCCCGATGACCACCCCAGAACACAGTCAATGGTTAACAGATAATTATGGCATTGAAGATCAATGGCCAGTAATTTGCGAACCTTTTATTCAGTGGGTGCTAGAAGATAATTTTTGTAACGGCCGCCCTCCTTGGGAACAAGTCGGTGTTCAATTTACCCAAGATGTTACCCCTTATGAAGGCATGAAAATTGGTTTACTTAACGCTAGCCATTCGGCAATGGGTTACCTCGGTGACTTGGCCGGTTATAACTCGACTAACGAAGTAATGAACGAATCAGGTTTTAATACTTTTATTCAACACTTTATGGATAAAGATGTTTCGCCAATCTTGGATGAAATTCCAGGGGTTAATCTTGAACAATACAAACAAACCTTGATTCAACGCTTTTCGAATCAAAAGATGGCAGACCAATTAAGCCGTCTTTGCATGGATGGCTCAAGCAAAATTCCTAAATTTCTGGTGCCTACGATTAATAAATTGATTAAGCAAGATCGGCCGTTAGAGCGAGTAGCCTTGATCATCGCAAGCTGGGCGTTGTATATTAGCAGTCAAGATATTGATAATATACAGGATCCTATGGCGCAGCGACTTAAAGACGCAGTCAGCGAGCCGCTAGAATTAACGGATAATTTTCTCAATCTACATGACATTTTTGGTCATGAATTAATTAATTCGGACCGCTTTGTTGATGCATTCGAGCGAGCGGTAATGAAAATAGAATCATTTGGTGTCATGGTTAGCCTTGAAGCACTGGATGTAACCTAACTACTAATCAGGGAAGTACCATGTACGAACTTACAAAGTCGGCCACTTGGCACAAGCTAGAGACACTCGCTAAAAAAAATAGCGACGATCGCATTGCCGACTATTTTACCGCCGAGCCGCAGCGCTTTAATGACATGAGCTTGCGTTTCGGCGGGCTTTTTCTGGACTATTCCAAGAATAAGCTAACTAAAGAAGTTCTTGATTCCCTTGTGCAACTGGCACAAAGTTCGCCATTACGTCAACGCCGAGCCCAAATGTTGGCCGGCGACATTATAAATGTTACTGAAAAACGCCCTGTGTTACACATGGCCTTACGTAACCGCGGTAACGAACCGGTCATCGTTAATGGTCAAGATGTCATGCCAGATATCCGCAACGGCTTAGATAAACTAAAAGCTTTCAGTGATCAGGTTCGCAGCGGCAATTGGTTTGGTTATTCAGGCAAGCCAATCAAGCATATTGTTAATATTGGCATTGGCGGCTCAGATCTTGGCCCCAACATGGTGTGCCGCGCGTTACTCAATTACAAACACCCAGAGCTTAAGTTTCATTTTGTGTCTAACGTCGACGGCTTGCACATTAAAAAGGTGCTTAGCGGGCTAGATCCCCAAACAACGTTGTTTATTGTCTCAACCAAAACCTTTTCAACCCAAGAAACCTTGCTTAATGCCAACAGCGCCAAGCGCTGGTTTATGGAAAGCACGGGCCAGACTGAGAGCCAAATAGGCCAGCACTTTGTCGCGGTCTCAACCAATAAACTCGCGGCGTTAGAATTTGGGATTAACCAAGACAATATCTTTGAATTTTGGGCGTGGGTCGGTGGCCGTTACTCGTTATGGTCAAGCATTGGTCTGCCGATCGCACTGAGCATTGGTTATGAAGGTTTCATTGAATTACTTGAAGGTGCTTATGCGATGGATCGGCACTTTATCGAGGCGCCTTTAAGTGAAAATATGCCAGTGCTTATGGCCTTAATCGGGATTTGGAATACCAACTTCCTTGGCGCCGAGACCCAGGCGATCATTCCTTATGATCAGGCATTGCATCAACTGCCCTCATTTTTGCAACAGCTCGACATGGAAAGCAATGGTAAATCAGTCGACAGTAGCGGCAAACCGGTCGATTACACGACGGGCCCGATTATCTGGGGTCAAACTGGGTCGAACGGTCAGCACGCTTTTTTCCAACTGCTGCATCAAGGTACCCGTTTTGTACCGATTGATTTCATAGCCTCACTACCCTGTGACAAAGAAAACAAAGACCACCAATTTGCATTGCTAACCAATATGTTAGCTCAAGCCAATGCCTTTATGAACGGCGACGTTAAAGCCGGTAAACTTGATTATACGAGCTGCCCGGGTAACCGCCCTAGCAACGTTTTGTTGCTTGATGAATTAAACCCGCATAATCTTGGGGCGCTCATTGCGCTTTATGAACATAAGGTATTTGTGCAAGGCGCCATTTGGAACATTAATTCGTTCGACCAATGGGGCGTGCAATTGGGTAAGCGCTTGGCGACTGAAATTAGCCGTAATATTGAGCTGCAAAGCACTGATTATGACGGCTCGACTCAAGGTTTACTCGAAATAGTCAAACAGCACCTCGGTCGCTGTGATTCAAGCTCAGATACAACACTAGCATCAACCACTACAAAGCAAGGTTAAACAGATGGACAAAGTAATTTCTTTTGGCGAAGCCTTAGTGGACATGTTGTCCACTAAGATTGGCAATAATAACTCAGATAGCCCTGAGGCCTTCATTAAATTCCCTGGCGGTGCCCCAGCCAATGTCGCCGCTGCGATTGGCAAACTAGGCGGACGTAGCTATTTTGCAGGTAAGATCGGTCAAGACATGTTTGGCGACTTTATGCACGAGTCACTTGAACAAGCACAGGTACGCACCGACTATATATTGCAAACAGACCAAGCGAAAACGGCACTAGCATTTGTCTCGCTTGATGATGAAGGTGAAAGAAGTTTCGAGTTTTATCGCAGCCCATCGGCCGATTTGTTATTTACGGCAGAAGACTTTAAAGCGGAATGGTTTACTGAGTCAGGAATTTTTCATTACTGCTCTAACACGCTAACAGAAGTGAACATTGAAAACGCGACAATAGCTGGGATTGAACGTGCCAAAGCGGCTGGTTTTACGATTAGTTTCGATGTTAACTTACGCGTTAACCTGTGGCCGACTGGCCGTGACCCATTTGAACTGATTTGGCAGTGCATCAAGCAGTCGGACATCATTAAGGTTTGTGTTGAAGAGCTCGATTTCTTGTGTCGCGAGCAAACACGAGAGCAAGTGCTTAAAGAAATGTTAGCAGCTGGCGTGGCGTTAATTTTGGTTACCGATGGCGGCAATTCACTGAACTATTACACCCAGTCTGCTAACGGCAAGATTACCCCACCTAAAGTTAAAATGGTTGACAGCACCGCCGCCGGAGATGCCTTTATGGGTGGCTTCCTGTATGCGTTAGCCGAGCATAATGTCTCTGAAAAAGGACTGACTGCTGTTGCTGCTGATATCGCTGTGCTTGAGACAATGCTAAACTTTGGCTGCAGCTGTGGGGCTTATGCGGTTACGCATCAGGGTGCATTTACCTCACTGGCAACTCAGGCCGACCTACTCGCTTTAAAAGCGAGCTAAACTAACCTGATGCCCTAGCGCTTGAACGACGATTAAACGCTAGGGCATTATAAAATATCGGTTTCAATCACGATAGCTTTGGTTCGCAGTAATTCGGGCCAAGCCTTTTAACAGGCGGTAAATAGCCCACACCCACACCCCAAGTAAAATAAACCAGCCAAAAAACACCCACACTAAAATAGACCCAACGACCCACAGCCCAAGGCTCCATAAGAAAGTTGAAATAATATTTTGATAGTGATCGTAAAAAATACTGTCGCGGGCATCCTCTTTTTTAAGCATCGCCCATATCAACCCTACCACCCATAAAATACCGGTAAACAGCCCTGCGACCATCAAGCCATAGGCGATTAAGGCATGAGTTTTAGCCGCATCATCATATGCACTCATTGATTGATAGCGCTCTGGCGGTTGTAATGACATCAATAGTTTCCTTGTTATTCAGCGCTCACACTAAGCCCTGGTTAAGTAGCAATTAGTATATGCTGCTGCCAGCACAAATCAAATAGCAAAAATGGCCACCGCAGCCAGCGGCAGCATCTTATAAGGTCAACGTCTTAAAACTATCATCGGGATGTAATCAAACTGTCATTTTTAACCACTAAATTCTAAACAACTTAACTAATCTCTATCAGCACAAGGGCTTGCCGTGCATAACCTCTTACAGCAAATTTTAAACCATCAACAAATAACGACATTATTCCAGCCAATTTTTGATGTCGAGTTACAAGAAATTGTTGGTTACGAAGCGCTATCACGTGGCCCGCAGGGCTCGCCATTACACGCTGCGAGCACGTTATTTGAAGTGGCGACCCAGTGCGGATGTTTATCGCAACTTGAGCTGCTGACCCGTAACCTCGCGATTGAGCGTTTCGCCGCTCAGAAATTATCAGGTAAGTTATTTCTTAATGTCAGTCCAATGTTATTAACCGATCCCAAGCACCCGCACGGTGAGTTATTAAAAATTGTTAATAAGGTCGGCCTGTCCTGCGATCGGGTCATTATCGAGATCAGTGAACAATACCCCATTTTCTCTTCCGAATTATTACACCAAGCTTTAGCCAGGTATCGTAATTACGGATTTTCGGTCGCTATTGACGATTTAGGAGCTGGTTATGCTGGATTAAAAGAGTGGTCCTATTTACGCCCCGACATTGTCAAAATTGATCGCTATTTTGTCGATGGTTGCAATCTAGATATTGTCAAACGCGAATTTTTACGCACCATTTTTGAATTAGGCAAAGCAACTAGCACCCAAGTTATCGCCGAAGGCATTGAGTGCAAAGAGGAGTTTGAATTATTGTGTGAACTGGGCATGATTTACGCGCAAGGTTTTTTATTGGCCAAACCTGCCGTTGTCCCAACCGAGGTATTCCCAAGTATTGAGGTCGAAAAACCAACGTCCTATCAACATAATAATAGTGCAGGCACGATCAAACAGCTGGCAAGCTCGTCCACCACTTGTGATATTACTGAAAAGATTGGCACCCTTTATAAAATTTTAGTCGCTAATCCGAAAATTCAATGTATTCCAGTATTACAAAACCAGATCCCGGTTGGTTTAGTTAACCGTCATCAGTTAATGGAACGCTTTTCAGATATTTATGGCCACGCACTGTTAGCAGGTAAAAGTATTGACGAATTTATGGATCTTAAACCAGTGGTTTTAGACCAATTAACATCATTAGACCAAGCCAGTCTTTTTATTACTCAGCGTAACGATGAAGAGTTTAGCCAGTATTTCATTATTACAGCGCATGACCAGTATCTTGGCATTGCTTCAAGCCGTGAACTGCTGCGCCGGATAACGGAAGTTAAAATTGAAAATGCCCGTTACGCTAACCCATTAACTATGCTGCCTGGCAACGTGCCGATTGAGAAAGAAATTGATTACCTGCTCACCCAACAACAGTCTTTTCAACTAGCCTATGTTGATGTCGACCATTTTAAACCTTTTAATGATGTTTACGGTTATGCAGTCGGTGATTTATTACTGAAATTATTGGCGCAAATTATTCGCTCCAATTGTCGCCGCAACGATATTTTTGTAGGCCATATCGGTGGTGATGATTTTATCATTTTATTTAAACATGGTAATTCGCAAGCGATATGTGAAAATATCTTGGCGGATTTTAAACAGCAAACGTTACAGTTTTTTGACCGCACAGCAATCGATAATCAAGGGTACCTTGCGACGAGCCGTAATGGCGAACAGCTATTTTTCGAGTTAGTCAGTTTATCGATTGGCGTAGTATCGCCCGATGTGTGCTGCTTTAGATCTCATGTCGAAATATCTCATCAGGCCAGTGAAGCCAAAAAACAGGCTAAAAAGATTAAAGGTAATAGCCTATTTTATTGTCGCCGACACCAACAAAGCAACGCCCTAATAATGGCAGAGAAAAGTGCATAAACTAACTAAAGTTACTTAATAAATTTAGTGAGTTGCGCCATTACTGACTGACGATAACAGTCAAGTTCAAAAAACAGTTCGTGGCGGGCCTGATTGATCGTTACTAACTTAATTAAATCTGGCTGCATGTTGGCTGCAAAAGTATCTTGATCGCTATTTTTTACAATAGTGTCGTCACCAGCCTGCAACAATAAGGTCGCAATGGTGATTTTAGCCGCTTGCTCGACACACAAGTCCGCCGCGGTTATTGCTTCGGTTAACCACAAATTAGAAGGCGCGCCGAGCTGAATTTGCGGAAAACGGTCATAAACGGCGCGAAAGTCCTGATAACGCTGCGGACACTGGGTTAGGTTGTTGCCAGCAAAGGGCCGCACACTATAAGGCTGGCCGCCTAACACATAACTTGGTTGGTCACTTATTTTAGCCGCATAGAACTTTGCTAACTGGGTCACAAACCGTACTGCGGCAATCGGCATTGGCAGTTCAATGCCAAACATCGGACTGGCTAAGATTAACTGTTCAATTGAATGATCGCAGGTTTGCACATAACGCGCAGCAATAGCAGCGCCCATCGAATGACCTAATAAAATATGGCGAGTATGCCGCGCCGGCAAGACAATTTGGTTAATGAGCATATCCAAATCGGCAATGTAGTGATTAAAGTCATCGAGGTGCCCCAGCTGAGCATCTTGCGCCAAGCGTTGTGACAACCCTTGCCCTCGATGGTCATACAAATACACGCTATAACCCAATTGATAAAGCTCGGCAGCGAGCTCGCTATATTTTAAATAGCTTTCAATCCGGCCATTAGACACAATAACCGCCGGTGATGGGTGCGGCTGCAGCATCATTGCATAATTAATTCTGACATTGTTCGTGCCATTGAATTGATTTTGTTGTAAGTTTTCTAGCCAGCGATCAAGTTGAATCACAACAGGGTCTTTTCCTTTTCCATTTGCTACCTATAATGACAGACTATGCAAAATATTGAAAATACATCCATTTGCCAACAAACCAAGATCCCTTACCTCAAGCTAGATCAGGGCAGTAAACCTTGCTTGTTTGTCCATGCCAATGGTTATCCAAGTCACTGCTACCTCCCTTTGCTAGAGCAATTAATGGGTTACACCATTTTCGCGCCTCTATCACGCCCTTGTTGGGACGAGACAGATCCTAATGCCCGAGATCAATGGCCATTGCTTGAGCAAGACTTTTTAGCTTTTGCTCGTGCCAGATATCAAGAAACAGGGCAAAAAATTACCGCTATTGGTCACTCAATGGGCTGTATCGTGGTATTAAAGGTGGTTAATAGTGCGCCCGAGCTGTTTGATAAAGTAGTATTCATTGAACCGATATTTCTCAATAGCGCCACGGTTGAAATTGCTAACCTGTTGCCTAGTACCATCAAAAAACGTTTAAAATTAGTATCAAAAACGCTTAACCGACCCGATCAGTGGCCAAGCCTGCAACACGTATTCGATTTTCATCGCCCCAAAAGGGCTTTTAAACAACTCAGCAATCCGGCGTTATGGCAATATATTGTCGGTGCCACCAAACCCGATGATAATCAATGGTGTTTAAGTTACCCCAAGGCTTGGGAAGCATGGTTTTATCAAAACCCACCACGGGCTTGGCACCAGTTGAAGCAACTTGAGTTGCCCGTATTAGGGCTGCGAGGCGAAAAGTCAGAATTTTTGAGTGCAAGTAACTGGCAAAAATGGCAAGCGATATTACCTTACAATAAATACATCGAGTTTAAAGACCAGCACCACTTATTACCGCTTGAAGTGCCTAAAGCGGTCGCCCATGCTATTTTGGATTTTCTCGACTAAGTTCAAACATCTCGGGTTAAGCGGTCACGGCTCTCGATTTAACCCCAGCGACAGGTATAATGAAGTAAATGCCCGCCGCTTGGCCCAGTAACATCGTCACGGGGGCTTCTTGCTATTGCCATTATAAAGGTTTGTTATGCTAAGTTATCGCCACAGTTTTCACGCGGGCAATTTTGCTGATGTGTTAAAACACACTGTTCAATCATTAATCATTGAATCTCTGAAACAAAAACCAACGCCGTTCGTTTATCACGATACGCATTCAGCCGCTGGACGTTATGACTTAAGAGATGCTAAAAGCGAAAAGACCGGCGAATACAAAGAAGGTATCGCACGCCTGTGGCACCGTGATGATGTGCCTGATCTGATGCAGCCTTACCTTGATACTGTTGAAGCAATTAACCCCAATGGTGACTTAAACTATTATCCGGGCTCTCCTTTGGTGGCATGGCAATTACTAGAACGCGCTAACCGAATGGAGCTAACCGAACTGCATCCAACCGACATTGAACTGCTTAAACAAGAGTTTGCTGGTGAGCGTAAAGTCAGAATTCAACAAACCGATGGTTACAAGGGTTTAAAAGGCGCGATGCCGCCGGCACAACGCCGTGCTTTGGTATTGATTGATCCACCTTATGAATTAAAGACTGAACACGATGACGCCATCAAAGGCATTGTTGAATCGCACCGCCGTTTTGCAACCGGTATTTACGCGTTATGGTATCCGGTGGTTTCACGCGCTCAAGTTGAGCGTTTTTGTCAGAAATTTTCTGAGCAAGGCATTAAGAAAATACTGCGGATCGAGTTGTGTGTCAAAGGTGATACTAACGAATTTGGCATGACAGGCTCTGGCATGATCATTGTTAACCCACCCTGGAAGTTGGAACAACAAATGCGAGAATTATTGCCGTGGTTAACTAAGCAACTTAAACAAGATAACAGCGCGCATTTTACCCTTGAATGGCTCGTTGAAGAATAACAATATCCCCTGCTGACAGTGGTGGCTATTGAGCCGCTCTGTCACCCAAAGTAACGCCTTTTCACACCCTATTGTCAGTTTATTTATCGCGACGTTTGAAAACATTATTATTCAATGCCAAGATAGTTTTAATGTTATTTTTCAAGCAAGAATGCCAATAGATGATTAGCTCAAAATTACCTAGAGAAATATCGCTCGAGGGCTCTTTAGCCTTAAGACAAAATACCTTTCTTAAAATTTTTTCCGTATTGCTTAACCTATATCTCGTGCCGCTAACTTATTACTGGTTTAGCCATGACAATTTGATACTGGCAACAGCGCAGCTATTATTTTTGTTTAGTTACAATTTGATGTTTTGTTACGCGCTATTAAACAAGCCCTCACCGATTTCCTTTCATTTGATTATCGTGACATTAGGACTCGCCTTGGTATTAGCCGTTTATTACATTGGACCGTTACCGATCCTTTGGACTTATCCGGTATTAGTCGCAATATATTTTTTAACCCCGCTGCGAATGGCAAACTTGTGTAATACGCTGATCGTACTCCCCATTTCATTGATGTTATTTATTAATCATGAATTGGCCATGACGTTAAGGTATCTCGGCTCGACGGTTGCGACGATTATTTTGGGCAATGCGATTGTGCTAACAATTCATTCATTACAGCAACAGCTGCTAACTCATTCGATTACCGATCCATTAACGGGTGCCTTTAACCGCCGACAAATGGATTTAATTTTAGCCCAGCAAATTCAACAAAATGACCGCAATCAAATCACTAGCTCTATTTTGTTAATCGATATCGATTTTTTTAAAAAAATAAACGATCAGCATGGCCATGATATTGGTGATCGAGTATTGCAGCAGCTGGTAAACACATTGTTTATTAATGTCAGAAAAACCGACACGATTTTTCGCCTCGGCGGTGAAGAGTTTTTAATCTTGCTCGACCATACCGATGGCACTCAAGCGTTAGCTATTGCAGAGAATTTACGTAAAACTCTGGCGAAAATGAATGCCAATTCAAGTGAGCAACAAATAACTGTCAGCGTCGGCGTGGCTGAGTTAAGCGCTGGCATGTCGTCAGCACAATGGTTAAAGCTCGCTGATTGCTGTTTGTATCAGGCAAAAGAACAGGGCCGAAATAAGGTAATAGCTGCCTAACGAGCTAATTTTATGATCATTAAATAACGGGCCGTTGATAATCACTAGCCAATAAAAAAGCGCCCGCAGGCGCTTTTTTAATTACAACAATCAATAAGTTTAGGGGATAACTTAAGCTTGTTGCTCTTTAGAGAATGCAGAAATATGTTCTACTCGCTTGGTCATGCGTGTATGACTAGAATAAATTTCATTAATAAAACCGGCTAAAGATGGCACTCGTGCTTCTTGCTCAACAAAAGTCTGCATATCAAGTTCTTTACCTAACTTATCGCTGCCACAAGCAAGCTTAATTAGCGCGGTAGTAGCGACATCGACATCTGCAACTAAGCTATAAGCAATGCGGTCTGCTGTTAGTTCACAGGCACGGCTGTAGGCACTTCCTAAGAATGGAACAAACATTGCTGGCTTCATGACTAGGTTTAACCAAAAACCAGTATGGCCTGCAGCATGATGAGCAAGCTCATGAGCCAATACCATCTCGATGCTTTTGTTGTCATCGGTTTTTAGTAAATCGATTAGTGAGCTGTACATTAATACAAACTTTTTATTCAGGAATTTAATCGCGATTGCATTCATGGTGCCTTCTGAATTAATAATAAAAAATTCAGGCACATCTTTTAACGCTAACTTTTCAGACAGCGCTAATTTGATGTTATGTAACTGTTTGAACTGACCTTCATTAACGTGTATTGCATTGCCATATACCGAGGCCTCAAAAAACTTCTGAGCAATCCATAACGAAAAAGCAATCACGGGCAAAAAGATCGCGACAGCAAAAAACAGTGGGATCCAAATTAAGATGCCAACGATGACACAAATTGCTCGGTAGACACTTTCTTTAGGGTGGCGAAATTGATTTACATTCATAGTACATTCCTTGTTTATAATTGATATGTTATTGGCTAATCATTAACCTATAACGGTTTTATTTTCATGTTTAATACTAATTACGGCCAAATGTGGGCTATTTAACCAATCAGTAGAAATATTGGCCACTAGACTGCACGTAAACCACTCAAATAACAAGCACTAAACGATAATTATTCACAGATCATTCAGCTTATAATCTTGTTATCTAGGCAGAAAATTAATTTTGATCAGGTAAGCGATTGTCGTCGCGGGAGGGCTGAGTTTATTGCAGGCATAAAAAAAGCACCCGAAGGTGCTTTTTATTAACATAAACAATGTGTCGTAATAAATTACTTAACTTTTTTACGAACCATCTGCAGAACACGTAACTGGGCAACAGCGTTAGCTAGTTGCGCAGCCGCTTCGGCATAATCCATATCGCCAGAGGCATTGTTAATGTTTTCTTCAGCAAGGCGCTTAGCTTCTTCAGCTGCGTTCTCGTCAAGATCACCACCACGGATAGCAACATCAGCAAGGATGTTAACCGCATTTGGTTGAATCTCTAAGATTCCGCCAGAAAGGAAAATAACTTCTTCCTCTCCGTTCTGTTTCACTAGGCGTACCATGCCAGGCTTAATGCTAGTAAGTAGAGGGGCGTGACCAGGCATAATACCCAACTCGCCCGCTTCTCCAGAAACCTGAAGTGATTCTACTCGTCCCGAAAAAATTTGTTCTTCGGCACTTACTACATCAAGCTGTACAGTCATAGCAGCCATTTCACTCTCCTAACTTTAATTGGACTAGCCGATTAAAGCTTGTTTGCTTTCTCGATTGCTTCGTCGATGCTACCAACCATGTAGAACGCTTGTTCTGGCATGCTGTCGTATTCGCCGGCTAAAATGCCTTTGAATCCTGCGATAGTATCTTTTAGCGAAACGTATTTACCAGGTGCACCGGTAAATATTTCTGCAACGAAGAAAGGCTGAGATAAGAAACGCTCAATCTTACGAGCACGAGTTACGGTTTGCTTATCTTCTTCAGATAGCTCATCCATACCTAGGATCGCAATGATGTCTTTTAGCTCTTTATAACGCTGAAGCGTGTTTTGAACTGCTTGAGCAATGTCATAGTGCTCTTGACCAACAACGAGTGGATCAAGCTGACGCGAAGTAGAATCTAGTGGATCGATTGCCGGGTAAATACCACGAGAAGCGATGTCACGAGAAAGTACAACTGTTGCATCTAAGTGAGCAAATGTTGTTGCTGGAGACGGATCGGTCAAATCATCCGCAGGTACGTATACCGCTTGGATTGAAGTGATAGAACCCTTCTTAGTAGAAGTGATACGCTCTTGCAATACACCCATTTCTTCAGCAAGTGTAGGCTGGTAGCCTACTGCTGATGGCATACGGCCAAGAAGTGCAGATACTTCTGTTCCAGCTAGTGTGTAACGGTAGATGTTATCTACGAAAAGTAGAACGTCTAGACCGTCATCACGGAACTTCTCAGCCATAGTAAGACCAGTTAACGCTACGCGTAAACGGTTACCTGGAGGCTCGTTCATTTGACCGTAAACTAGCGATACTTTATCAAGTACGTTAGATTCGTTCATTTCGTGGTAGAAATCGTTACCCTCACGAGTACGCTCACCAACACCAGCAAATACTGAGTAACCTGAGTGCTCGATCGCGATGTTACGGATCAATTCCATCATGTTTACAGTTTTACCAACACCAGCACCACCGAATAAACCAACTTTACCACCCTTAGCGAATGGACAAATTAGATCGATTACTTTGATACCAGTTTCTAACAAATCGTTAGAGTTAGCTTGCTCTTCATAAGTAGGAGCTTCGCGGTGGATTTCCCAACGCTCTTCTTCACCGATAGGACCAGCCTCATCGATTGGCTCACCAAGTACGTTCATGATACGGCCAAGGGTTTTTGTACCCACTGGAACCATGATTGGACGACCGGTGTTTTCTACATTCAGGCCACGACGTAAACCGTCAGATGAACCCATGGCGATAGTACGAACTACGCCACCGCCCAGCTGCTGCTGAACTTCTAACACTAAGTGGTAACCTTCGTTAGTTACTTTTAGTGCGTCATATACCTTTGGTACCGAGTCTTGTGGGAATTCAACATCCACAACAGCGCCGATTACCTGGACTACATTACCTAAACTCATGATCTTTCCTCAAAGTTTATTATACCAATGCCTAAACAGCTGCTGCGCCGGCTACAATTTCACCCAATTCTTGAGTGATGCTTGCTTGACGAGCTTTGTTATAAACAAGTTGCAGGTCGTCGATCAAGTCTGATGCGTTGTCGGTGGCTGATTTCATCGCCATCATACGTGCGGCCATTTCACAGGCTACATTTTCCACAACACCTTGATAAACCTGAGACTCTACGTAGCGCGTAAGAAGTACATCAAGTAGCTCTTTTGCGTCTGGTTCGTAAAGGTAATCCCAGTGATGAGATTTCTCAGTTCCTTCCTCTTGCTTAGGCAAAGGTAGTAGTTGTTCGATCGTTGGGGTTTGAACCATAGTGTTAACAAACTTGTTGTTAACTACGTATAAACGGTCCAATTTACCATCGTCATATGCTTTTAGCATTACTTGAACGCTGCCAATCAATTCGCTTAAGCTCGGCTTATCGCCCAAACCAGAAGTTTGTGCGACAACATCACCGTTGCCAAAGTTATTGAAGAAGCTGATTGCTTTACTACCAATTAGGGCAAAAGAAACTTCAGCACCTTTAGTAGTCCACTCAGCAGCATCTTTAGCAACTTTCTTAAACAAGTTAATGTTTAAGCCGCCACACAGGCCACGGTCACTTGAAATGACAATGTAACCTATGCGCTTGACTTCACGTTCTTCCAAATAAGGATGACGATATTCCAAGCTGCCTTCAGCAATATGACCAATCACATTACGCATGTTAGTGGCGTATGGACGCGAAGCGTGCATGCGGTCTTGTAGACGACGCATCTTACTTGCTGCAACCATTTCCATTGCGCTAGTGATCTTCTGAGTGTTTTTAACACTCGCGATCTTTGTTTTTATCTCTTTTCCGCCAGCCATCTCTTCTCTCTCCAGTTAGTTAGGTGTTGCAAGCAACACCTATCACCGACTTAGTAAGTCTGAGTTGCTGCAAATTTTTCAAGCAGAGCTTTAAGACTAGCTTCGATATCAGCGTTATAGTCGCCTTTAACGTTGATTTGAGCTAGTAGCTCGCTGCCTTCGCTTTTTGCGTAAGAAAGTAGAGACGCTTCAAAATCAACAACTTTGTTGATTGGAACTTCTTGTAGGAAGCCCTTTTCAGCGGCAAAAATAACTACAGCTTGTTCTGCTACATTCATCGGAGCGTATTGCTTTTGCTTCATCAACTCTGTAACGCGCTGACCGTGCTCTAATTGAGCGCGAGTCGCGTCATCTAGATCAGATGAGAACTGAGCAAATGCTGCAAGTTCACGGTACTGAGCTAGTGCAGTACGGATACCGCCAGAAAGTTTCTTGATGATTTTAGTTTGAGCAGCACCACCAACACGAGATACCGAAATACCAGGGTTAACAGCAGGACGTAGTCCTGAGTTAAACAAGTCAGTTTCTAAGAAGATCTGACCATCGGTAATCGAAATTACGTTAGTAGGTACGAATGCTGAAACATCACCCGCTTGAGTTTCGATGATAGGAAGAGCGGTTAAAGAACCAGTCTTACCTTTCACAGCACCTTTGGTGAACTTTTCAACGTAATCTGCGTTTACACGAGATGCACGTTCAAGTAGACGACTGTGAAGATAGAAAACGTCACCTGGGTATGCTTCACGACCTGGAGGACGACGAAGTAATAATGAAATTTGACGGTAAGCAACAGCTTGCTTAGTCAGATCATCATATACGATCAGTGCGTCTTCACCGCGGTCACGGAAGTATTCACCCATAGCACAACCTGAGTAAGGTGCTAGGTATTGTAGTGCAGCAGCTTCAGCAGCAGATGCAACAACAACGATGGTGTTTTCTAGCGCGCCATGCTCTTCTAATTTACGAACAACGTTCGAAATAGTAGAGTTTTTCTGGCCGATTGCTACGTAAACACTCTTAATGCCAGAATCTTTCTGAGCAATAATAGCGTCGATTGCGATAGCAGTCTTACCAGTTTGACGGTCACCGATGATTAATTCACGCTGGCCACGGCCAACAGGAATCATCGTATCGATTGCTTTAATACCAGTTTGTACAGGCTGATCAACAGATTGACGTTCGATTACACCAGGTGCAATCATTTCAACTGGAGAGAAACCATCGTTTTCGATAGCGCCTTTACCGTCGATTGGCTCACCAAGGGTGTTTACCACACGACCTAGTAGACCACGACCTACTGGTACTTCAAGAATACGACCAGTTGATGTTACTTTAACGCCTTCAGCTAAATCAGCGTATGGGCCCATAACAACCGCGCCTACAGAATCACGCTCAAGGTTAAGCGCGATCGCGTAGCGGCCGCCTGGTAATTCAATCATCTCGCCTTGCATCACGTCGGCTAGGCCGTTGATGCGTAAGATACCATCGCTTACAGAAACGATTGTACCTTCGTTACGAGCTTCACTAACAACTTCGAATTGTTCGATACGTTGTTTGATCAGATCACTGATCTCAGTGGAATTTAGTTGCATGCTCTAATCCCCAATTATGATTGCAGCTG
>Ga0209396_1002292_pt1 | contig 20313 bp, 22 predicted proteins | sample GOMGulsemesocosm_6_FD_184638 | JGI IMG/M metagenome (GOLD analysis project Ga0209396, IMG submission 184638) | Methane-oxidizing microbial communities from mesocosms in the Gulf of Mexico - GOM8C Gulf of Mexico (SPAdes) (version 2) | ecosystem: Environmental > Aquatic > Marine > Cold seeps...
AGCGTATCGCTATCAATGTATTACCGAGTTTGACGATTAATTGGTTAATCCCGAGTCTGGAAAGCTTCAAGCTCAGTAATCCTAATTTATTCGTTGATTTATCAATTGGTGATTTTACGATTGATTTCACTCAACATCAGTATGACATTGCAATACGTAGTGCAACGACACGACCACAAGGTTGTAATGTAATTAAGTTGATGGATGAGGATTTGTGCCTTGTGTGCTCACCGCAATTAGCGCAACAGATGACATCACTGCATGATATCAACAATATGACTTTACTTGAGCATACTTCGAGACCAGGCTTATGGCGCTATTGGGCTGATGATATAGGAATGGAGTTAACCACGGATAATAAGTTTGGTATGGAGCATTTCTATATGCTCAGTCAGGCAGCCGTAAGCAGTATGGGGGTGGCATTGATCCCGCGATTTTTTGTGAGTCAGCAACTTGCGGATGGCAGTTTAGTCGTGCCATTTTCAGCCGGTTTTGTCAGTCCGTATAGCTACTATTTACTTACACCAACCGCCAGTCCATTACCGCTAAAAGTGCAAATGTTCGTTGACTGGCTATTGCCTTTATTTGCACCGTATCGATAACTGTATTTGTTATTTCGGAGTTTGTATTAGCGGCGTATTATTTTTCGAGAGACGACTTCAACACAGGGTTTATTGCAGCCATTCACTGCATTTAACGCCATTTTAAGCGCGTGTTCGGCAATTAATTCAAATTGCTGCGGTAATGATTGAATTTTGCTGGGCAGGAAATCCAGCAGTCGGTTATCACCAAAAGTAGCCAATTTCGTTGTTGTCATTAAGCTTGGATTGAGTATCAAACAATCAAGTACGCCTTCAAATAGCGTATATGAGGTCGCTAAGATAGCATCAGGGAATGAATCATTATCTATCCATTGTTGCACTTGGGATTGACCCTGATCTTGACTAAAATGATCACCATAAGCGGTTAACTTTTTAACCGGAATACCATGGTGCTTAATTGCGGATAGGAACCCTTGTTCACGTTCTTTCGATATACCAAGATCTGGTACTGCGCCAACTAAGCCGATGGAACGAATATCTTGTTGTAATAAGGCTTGGGTAAGCTCATAAGCACCGCCTAAGTCTTCACTGATAACACAAGAAAAAATTTCATCATCCATCGCACGATCTAACCCGATAACTGGCACGCCATTGGCTTGAACAGTGCGGTAATAGTTGTGTTCAGCAGGAAGTGCACTCGCTACTAATAAAGCATCAATACGACGACTTAATAAGGTTTCTGCGACTTTTATCTCGGTCTCCGCGTCATCATCAGAGCAAGAAATGATGAGCTGGTATCCCGCTTTACGCGCATCACGCTCGAGTAATTTGGCTAATTTAGCATAACTGCTGTTTTCTAAATCAGGAATGATTAAGCCCAGTGAGCGGTTACTGCCCGCACGTAAAGACTGTGCGGCGTGATCAGGGCGGTAATTATGTTCATTAACGACAGCCATTACTTTTTGCTGGGTTTTTTCGCTAATGCGGTATTTACTGGCTTTTCCGTTGATCACATAACTAGCTGTGGTACGTGATACACCTGCTAGTTTGGCTATTTCATCTAATGTCATGGTTGTTTCATCCCTAATCTGTGCGCTCGCTCATAATTTTTTACATGATTTGTTATTGAAAATTGTAATCAGTCTAGAAACACTTCAGTATATTAGCTGAAAGGTTTCAGCAATGCCATTTATTATCATTTTGTCATCACTGAAACCTTTTTTATTGCTCACTTGCTGAAACGATTCAGCTTGGCTTTGAAGCAAAGAGTAAATCGCGTTATTACCTCAGGTATTATGGAGTAAAGTTATGTTGTCACTGTCTTCGAATGACATTAAGTTAAATCAATCGGCGCTGAACAAACAGCTCGCTATTAAAACGCTTGCGCAAAATTTGGCAAATAAAAATTATGTGGAAGCAAATTATGTCGAGGGTATGTTGGCGCGTGAAGCGCAGCACTCTACGTATTTAGGTAATGGCATTGCGATCCCACATGGCACGGTTGATACGCGTGACTTGGTTAATAAAACGGGTGTGCAATTACATCATTACCCACAAGGCGTTGATTGGGGTGAAGGACAAACTGTTTATTTAGCCATTGCGATTGCAGCTAAGTCGGATGAGCATTTGGCTATTTTAAAACAATTGACGCATGTATTAAGTGCTGACGGTATCGAACAACAGTTGCAGCAATGCGGCAGTGCTGAATCCATTATTACTTTATTAGATGGCAAAGAACTTAACGGTACTCAGCAATCAGAAACGTTATTAACAACTGACTTAGTACAACTCGACTTCCCAGCGAAAGACCTATCACAACTCACCGCTGTTGCTGCTGGTTTACTGAAACATCATCACTGTATTGATAATACGGGGGTTGCTGATGCTATCACGACAGCTGCGACTTATCTGGGTCAAGGTTTATGGTTAGCTAAAACAACGAAGTCGGTAGCGACAACCGCTATCTCGTTTGTAACACCAGCAGAACCTTTATATCAAGACCGCTTGCCTGTTCAAGGCGTGCTCATGCTAGCAAGTGCTAACGATCTGCATTTGAATAACATGCAATGCGTAGCCGATTTAATTTACCAGCAACAAGTTAATCAGTTATTTAATACAGATGCAGACATTATTATCGGTTTATTGACGAAAGTTAAACCGAGTGGCGTAACAGCCATATTTACGATTCATAACAGTCATGGTTTACATGCAAGACCAAGTGCAATACTCGTGAATATCGCCAAGCAATATCAGGCTGATATTCAAGTTACAAACATGGCTGGTAAATCAACCAATGCGAAAAGCCTGATGAGATTAATGTCTTTAGGCGTAAGTTGCAATGAAGCGCTTACGTTTACAGCCCAAGGTAGTGACGCTGAACTAGCGTTAAAAGCCATTGGTGAGGGGATTGATGCTGGATTAGGTGAAGGTAAATAATGGCCATGCAATTAACAACATTAAAAGTAGTAACTGTGACGCTAAATCCTGCATTGGATTTAACGGGCCACTTGCAGACACTTGCTAAAGGGTCGGTAAACCAAGTTAAGCATTGCGCATTAGAGCCTGCGGGTAAAGGCGTGAATGTCGCTAAAGTATTGGCTGATCTCGGGGCCGATGTGACAGCGACTGGATTTTTAGGTATTGAAAATGAAGCGCCTTTTTGTCAGTTATTTGAGCGTACCAATATCACAGATAAATTTATTCGAGTACAAGGTGCCACACGTATCAACGTTAAGTTAGTCGAAGCTAACAGTCAGGTTAGTGATATTAACTTTCCGGGCGTAAGCGTTACTGCTGCGGCACTCGTAGAATTTGAAACCATGCTGTTTAACTTATCGCTAAGTCATGACGTATTTATTATTGCGGGTAGTTTACCTGTCGGTGTTAGTCCTGAAGTGTGTGCTAATTGGATTGAAAAATTGCAACAGGCAGGTAAAAAGGTCTTTTTCGATAGCAGTAATGCCGCATTAAGTGCAGGACTTGCGGTAAAACCTTGGCTAATAAAACCGAATGATGAAGAGTTAGCGCATTGGGCGGCAAGTATGTCACAAGCGGAAAAATCGTTAACCGAAATTGCGCAGCAGTTATCAAACACGGGTATTGCTAATGTGGTTGTATCGCTTGGTGCTGACGGAGTTATGTGGTTAAACAAAGAGGGGTGGTTACAGGCAAAACCACCAACAATGGATGTAGTTAGTACGGTTGGTGCAGGTGATACCTTGGTTGCTGGTATATGCTGGGGACATCTTAATAACTGGGATAAAGAACAAACATTACGTTTTGCGACGGCATTATCAGCATTAGCGGTAACACAAGTTGGTGTTGGCGTTAAGGACATAAATTCGGTATTTACAATGAGTGAACATATCGCTATTTGCTAATAAAAGGATATTAATAATGAAAATTGCAATTGTAACGGCTTGCCCAAGTGGTATAGCAAGCAGCCTTATTGCTGCGGGTTTATTAGAAAAATCAGTAACAGAATTAAAGTGGCAAGCGAATATCGAATGTCATTCATCTGTCGCACCTGTAACGCCTTTAACTGATAAGCAGATTGTTGAGGCTGATTGTATTATTGTTGCGGCGAGTCAGAACATTGATGATGCACGTTTCATTGGTAAAAAAGTGTATCGTTCAGAAGTGGATGCTGTATTCATTGATGCTAAGGCATACTTAGCGCAGGCCGTTGAAAAGGCGGTTGAGCTTGTTAGTAGTAATGAAGTGGCTGTTACCAGTACGGATACAGCTATTGCGGGTAAAAATATTGTTGCGATCACCGCTTGCCCAACAGGCGTTGCACATACCTTTATGGCTGCAGAAGCGTTAGAACAAGAAGGCAAACGTCTAGGGCATACGATTAAAGTTGAAACACGTGGTTCTGTTGGTGCTAAAAATCAACTGAGCAGTACTGAGATTGCTGCTGCGGATATCGTTATTATTGCTGCAGATATTGATATCGACTTGGCCCGTTTTGATGGTAAAAAAGTGTATAAAACCAGTACAGGTTTAGCATTGAAGAAAACCACCCAAACAATGGATAATGCGTTTAATGACGCACAAGTATATCGTCACGGCAAGTCGGCAGAAAATGAACAAGCCAACACCGAAAAAACAGGTGTTTATAAACACTTAATGACAGGTGTTTCACACATGCTGCCGTTAGTTGTTGCTGGTGGTTTGGCCATCGCGTTGTCATTTGTGTTTGGTATCGAAGCATTTAAAGAAGAGGGGACATTAGCGGCCGCGTTAATGACGATTGGCGGTGGTTCGGCTTTTGCGCTTATGATCCCAGTACTTGCGGGCTTTATTGCGTTTTCTATTGCGGATCGCCCGGGCCTTGCGCCAGGTTTGATTGGCGGTATGTTAGCAAGTTCAACGGGCGCTGGCTTCTTAGGTGGTATTGTTGCAGGTTTCCTTGCTGGTTATACCGCTAAGTTAATCGCAGAAAAGGTACAGCTGCCACAATCAATGGAAGCACTTAAACCTATCCTAATTATTCCGTTAGCAGCGTCGTTGATCACTGGTTTAGTGATGATTTATGTTGTTGGTGGTCCGGTTTCTGCGGCGATGAATGCATTAACTGAATTCTTGAATAATATGGGGTCGGCTAACGCGGTGCTGTTGGGGATTATACTTGGCGGCATGATGTGCTTCGACCTTGGTGGTCCAGTAAACAAAACAGCCTATACCTTTGGTGTTGGTTTATTAGCATCACAAACCTATGCGCCGATGGCTGCTGTGATGGCTGCGGGCATGGTGCCTGCGTTAGGTATGGGTCTAGCGACGTTTCTTGCAAAGCGTAAATTCAATAACAGTGAGCAGGAAGCGGGTAAAGCATCATTTGTCTTAGGCTTATGCTTTATTTCTGAAGGTGCGATTCCGTTTGCGGCGCGCGATCCAATGCGTGTTATCCCTAGCTGTATTGCTGGTGGTGCATTAACGGGGGCATTGTCTATGTTGTTTGGCGCTGAGTTAATGGCACCACATGGCGGTCTATTTGTTCTGTTAATACCAAACGCGATTACACCTGTATTTATGTATTTAGTCGCGATCGTTGCAGGTACACTGGTGACGGGGATCAGCTATGCGATGCTCAAAAAGTCAGATAACACTGAAACTGCGATAGCATAATTTACTTGTCTTTATGTTAATTTAAAGCCAGTTTAAGTTGATGCTTAAGCTGGCTTTTTTGCATAAACGATAGAGACATATGATTTATCTGTAATAGCGAGTATATTAGTGGCGAATGTTTACACCCAGTATTAGTGCATTTAGACACGGAGTTAATATGCCATCACATTTACCAAAAAAATTTAGTCACGTATTTTTAAAAATGTTTAGTTATATCGAAGCTGTGTTGCTTGTTTTAATTACTATGGCGACAATTTACGCGATGGCAAATGACTTCTTTCATGTTTATGAAGAACAAACGGTAAAATTAACAGATATCTTGTTAATGTTTATCTACCTAGAAGTACTCGCCATGATCCAGCAATTTGTTGTTAATGGTAAGATCCCTGTTCGTTATCCTATCTATATCGCAATCATGGCCATTGCCCGTTATATTACGCTAGGAATGAAAGAACTACAGAGTGTGGATGTTGTTTGGTTATCGGTTGCTGCATTAGTATTAGCTTTATCGACCGTTATTATCCGTGCAGGCCACTTCTATTGGCCTTATAAAGCATTAGGTGACGAATAACAACAGCCTTAGTAAGGGACTTAATTTTTTGTACTGTTTAATCTTTTACACAAATAGTAGACGTTTGTAGCGGCTGTTGTATTGCCGCTATTACTTTCTCTGGTGACTGATTAAAGGTTTTACTGAGAGATTCACTATTTAGCTTGGTTTCTAAATAATGTACATAGTCGTTCACTTTATGCTGCGTATAAGCTTTAGGGTAACTCGCCTTACATGATTGATACCACTGTACATAATTATCAAAGAACTGACTGGCATTATCCGCTGGCATTACCGACATCAAGTTGGCCATATTACGGCTGACTTGAAAATGCTGGTAGTCAATTGGTGTATTCCAAAAGCCACCCCAATATAAAAATCCATTATCAGCAAAGGTTGTGATCACATCTTCAGCAAAGCCTTGGCGCTCATCTTTACCGTATCTAAACTTCATTCTGTTAGCGTATTTAGATCCATCTACTGGCTTGAAGCTTGCGCTACCTTGCTCACCAAATTCAACGAACGGATTTTGTTTTGGGTTAATATCAATAGCTAAACCATAAGCATGAACTGATAGTGAACGCTTACCTGCGATAGGGCGATAATTAAATGCAGAAGTGTTATTGTCTGCCATTGATAGGTTATCATTACCTTGATAGTGGTGGATTGGCTGTGCTTTATTGATGGGAAATTTCAATTCATATAAACGTTCAAAGATCGTTGCTACGTAAGGTGATACTGCATCCATGACGATAATCGAACCGTTATTGTGCTGTTTACCCTGAAAGTCAATATAATCGAATTGGACTTGTCTTAAACGCTCACACTGCACAGGTGCTGCTGAGGACATAACGCCCGCATCTATCATTGCGTGGCAGTCTTTGCCTGAAATCTCCGTTATATTTGCAGCCGAAACAGGCAACAATGAATTACAGATTAGCGCTGGGATTAATGTTTTAAACCAATATGTTGACATATTATTCCATTCATTTGACCATGTTTTAATCATCTTAACGTGCAACTGATAAATGTAAATACGTTGCTATGTAATTCACAAATAATTATTTTGTGCTGTGTGTTCTGTCGCGATTTATCTTAATTTTGTCAGCTATAATGGTGAGGAAATATTGACGCATATATTTATCAACATAAGGAAGTTTGATGCATAAAATAATAGCAATAGCATTGTTTGCAGGTCTACTCACGGGCTGTGAAACGTCATCTCAGGTTTATAATATGGCGCAACAAGGCGCTGATGCTTTTTCGTGTACCGAAATCAGTAAAGCATTTTCAGCTTATGAAGCGGATCGGCAGTCTGCATCGGCGCTAACGGTTCTTGCTCCGCTTATTTCTGCAGATATTGGATCTATGACTCAAAGTGCAGCTACAACGACAGATACTTATTATACCCAAGCTAAATCGAGTGCGAATATGGCGCTAATGCTGAAAGGTTGTGCGCCTATTATGTAATGGATAGTACAACATTGTTATTTGAGATGTGAGAAATAAGCTGAGGCAGTATCATTAGCTTATTTCTCTATATTAGATAAGGCGTAAATGTCGGTTAGGGTTACTAGCCTGATGGCATTGCAAGAATTTCGGCAATGTTAATACTCGTCGTATATTGCACCAACTTAGGTTCTTGTTGGCTACGTGCTAATACTGCCATACGATCTGATAGTTCGTTACCTTCGATATTTGCATGGCCTTTAACATGGGAAATAATTAAATTGGATTTTAATTGTTCGTACAAACTGAAGCATTGTTGAATAATAGCCAAATTTTTAATTTCTTCATTCTTACCACGCTTCCAGCCTTTATTTTTCCAACCTTTTGCCCACTTAGTGATGCAATCAATAGAGTATCTCGAGTCAGATAATACTTGTACCGTTTTACCTTGTTCTATGTGTGAGACTGCAAAGCGGAAGGCGACTAATAAACCATTTAATTCTGCAGAGTTATTCGTCCCGTTAGCTTCGTATAAGCCATACCATAATTGTGTGAGCTTATCTTTTTCATAAACGGCCATTCCGGTACCCGATTTTCCAGGATTCGGAGAGCAAGCACCATCACAATAAATGTTGAGATCTGCAACTTGTGGCGGGGTGGATAGAATTGACTTAGATGCACCAGCAGGACGTGTTGCTTTTGGTTTAACACCTGAACCTGTCGTACCTTCTTTTGCTAATGAGCGTTTCATTAATGCGCGAGTATAGGTTGAGGCGAATGCTTGGTCAGCTTCTTCTTTTGATGGGAAACCCATATATTGCGCATCACTGCGGCCATCAATCTGTGCTTTAGTTTCAGACCAGTTATCAAATATCCCAGTCTTCACACCTTTCCATACTACGTAATGTTTTTTACTCATAACTTAATTTAATACTCTTAAAGTTTAATGCCTAAATAATAAATGTCTTAAGCCAAATTACCAACTATAACCATAGCCTTGTACATAATTTATGCGGTATCAAGCGGACTATTTATTATATTTTTTCATTGTCGATAAATGTTTTAATCAAGCGTACGACCAAGTCGGGTTGTTCATTAGTGACCCCATGACCTGTATTTGGAATGACAACAAGTGGTGCTTGTATTTTTTTACTCAAGTAAATACCGTGTTCTACAGGAAAGACACGATCTTTCTCACCCCAAATAAGTAATGTTGGTGTTGATGATGCTGGAGCCTCGAGTAAGGCATCTCGATCGGCTGGTAATGATTGAATCATGGCTGTTTTTTGTTTATGCCAAGTTGCAAAATAAGCTTGATAAATTTGATCTGCAATAAAACCTGGCATTATTTTAGGTTCGGCAAAAATACCATCAAATAAACGACGTAATTCATCGCTGTTCTTTGGAATAAAGAAGTCCTCTGGGTTATCGACTGCAAAACGTTTGTTTAATGCGACAAGAGCATCATCACTGAAGTAAGGACCTGGACTGGCGATGATAATGGCTTTATTAATTTGACTACTTTGAGTGTTATTGAGCATATTGAAGGTGATAAACCCACCATAAGAAATACTGGCGATATTGATATTATCAAGCTGTAATTGGTTGACTAACTGCCATATCGCTTGTGTTTCTGTTGTTAGGTTGGCTTTACCTGCGCTAAAAGAGTCACCAAACCAAGCGAGGTCTGGTGCGATAACATCATAATCTTTACTGAGTGCCAGCATTTCTTTGTTCCATGTCGTGATGGCGTTACCACCAAATCCATGAAGCAGTAATAGTGGCTGTCCTTCTCCACCACGCCAATAACTCAGTGAGCCACCTTCTTCTAAACTCATCTGGTGCTGCTCAAAACCCTCGGATTTTAAGTTATCTTCATCTGTGTGGATTTTCCATCGAACAATCGAACAACCCGTTAATAATGAAAAACATATATAAATAATAAATAATTTTAGCTTGTTGGAAATCATATCGTTTGCCGATTGTTGAGAGAATATAAAACAATACCTTAGATTGGTGGTAAATAAAATAACATTAATTTAACTTGGTGCTCTCGAAAAGAATATTATTTAAGTGGTCGGTATGAGGGAGTAAACGGCGGCTTATAATAAATGAAGAGGAGAAATGAAAAAGCGTGCCAGTCATTTTATGTTGGCATGCTTTCTCATAAACGGTTATTTATTTGGCGATTAGCGTTTTTTCTTCGCTTGTTTTTGTAAAGCCATATCAAATTCGTCAGGGAACATGATAAGCCCTTCATCTTCAAGGTTTGGAAAAATAACCAGTGCTAAATCATCATCCATTAAGCCAGATGTCCAGCGGCTCTGCCATTTTGCTAACGATATAGATTCTGTTTTACAGTGTTTCCATTCGCCAGTCGCCCAAGATTGTGCAAATTCAGCGTTAGGCCATACTGGTACACAATCTTCATCTTCATTGTTTAGCATTACGCAGCCATGCTCATCCGTTAGGATCCAGATCTGACGTTCGGTAGTGACTTCTTTTAATAAATAGCTAAGGCGCTTTTCCGCATCATAAGCTTGAATTGTCGCGATTAGGTTATTATCGAGAGTCTTTGGCATTTAATCTGTTCCTACATTTTATTAATATATTGTTATATGGCCGGGTATTAACTTATATTCATCAAAATCGGTGTGTTAACCGAAAATAAGCTGCCAAACGCTAGGTTTACTTTTCTTATGGTATTCTTTTCTTAAGCTATCAACATCTTTTAATTTGCTTTTCGCAACAGCGAGATTTTCATCTGTTATATCGGTTTTTTGAATGCTGTTCAGTATTAATTCTACTTTATCTAGACCTTGGTGTGACATTGCTGCACGATCAGGTGAAAAGTTATAGCTTTGCGCTACGGCAAGCATTTTACTCATTTCATCAATGCGCGTATTAAATTCATCCGCTGACGTTGTTTTCATTGCTTGAGTATACGCTAATCTCATTTGTTTCATGGTAACTTTAAGATCGATACTGTCTATTTCAGCACTGCTGACCAATGTAGAAAACAATAAGCTGATAATAAGGCCTAGCTGAATAAAACGATTCTTCATGATTTATATCCATAAGTAATGATTAAATGCTGTTGTTAATAACACCTAGAGTACATAGCGAGAGTAATAACAGTCTGGTTTGTATGGGGGTTAACCGCGATACATATTTTCGAATGATTTGATTGAGAAACCACGCAGTATTTGGTCCCCAATCTTAAGTGTTGGAACACCACGACCACCAATAGCGGCTAATTCTTTACTGCCACGTGGTTCATTTACGCTGCATAAACGGTAAGGTATTTTCTTTTCATCTAGGTAGCGCTTTGCCGTATCGCAATTTGGACACTTTTTCTGTGTATATAATACGACTCTTTTCATTTTAGCCCCACAAGTTTGATTGTAAAAAGGCGCATTATAACAAGCTAACACTGATTCACAATGTATCAATATGGCCAAATGATTTGAAATACACTTCTTTACAAAATGATGGAATAATAAGGCAAAGACGTGTGGTTTTAGTTGTTTAATTTATATGCGTTATTTTAATGGTATATGGATAAGGTACAGGGTTTAGGTTTCAAGCTTATGTACAGGTATACTGTAATTATAAACATGATAATTGAAGATAATAAAGTATGAGTATTATTCTTGGCATTGATCCGGGCTCCCGGATAACTGGATACGGTGTGATTCAGCATATACACGGTAGGTTCCAATATTTAGGCAGTGGTTGTATTCGTACATCAGGGGATACATTACCTGAGCGATTAAAGCAAATACATGCGGGAGTCAGTGAAATTATCATTCAATTTCAACCAGATAAGTTTGCTATTGAAGATGTCTTTATGGGCAAAAATGCGGCGTCTGCATTAAAGCTGGGCCAAGCCCGCGGTGCTGCTATTGTTGCTGCTGTGTCAAATGACTTAGAAGTAGGAGAATATACAGCCCGTCAGATCAAGCAAGCGGTAGTGGGCAACGGTGGTGCTGATAAAGAACAGGTACAGCAAATGGTTGTCAATTTACTTAAATTACCCGGCACGCCGCAAGCCGATGCCGCCGATGGACTTGCCGTTGCATTATGTCATGCCCAGAGTTTACGTACCTTGATTAATATGGCGGGTAAAGTCAAAGGTACAGCACGCGGGCGTTACAATTAACTTATTAAGTGAACCTAAATAATAAATGATCTGGATATTTAACCAGTATTTTATTATCCTTGTGAATATTATATTAGTTTAAAAAATGTTGGAAAATAATTGTGATTGGACGTTTACGTGGCACTCTATTAGAAAAACAACCACCAGAGATTTTACTTGAAGTAAATGGGGTTGGTTATGAAGTTCAACTGCCGATGAGCTGCTTCTATGAGCTTGGCGATGTTGATAACGAAGTGATCGTTTACACTCACTTTGTAGTTCGAGAAGATGCACAATTACTTTACGGTTTTAATAATAAAATGGAACGTTTAATGTTCCGAGAGTTAATTAAAGTGAATGGTGTCGGCCCTAAGTTGGCATTAGCTATCTTATCGGGTATGACAGCAAATCAATTTGCACACTGTGTTGAACATGATGATATTAATAGTTTAATTAAATTACCGGGTGTGGGTAAAAAGACCGCAGAACGTTTGTTGGTAGAAATGCGTGACCGTCTTAAAAATTGGGTGACTCAAGACTTATTTACTCCTGAAGCAGATAAAGCACAATTACAAGGCTATGGTAATACGTCATCGAATGCGATTGAAGAAGCGGAAGATGCCTTAGTTGGTTTAGGCTATAAACCTGCGCAAGTCGCGAAGATGATCAAGCAAGTTGCACAACCAAGTATGAGTTGTGAAGAGATTATTCGTCTATCATTACGTGCCACCTTACAGAATTAATTTAGGAACTTACTTTAGTGATTGAAGCTGATCGATTAATTTCTAGCGGTACCATCCGTGAAGAAGAAGTGATAGACCGCGCTATCCGACCAAAGATGTTGTCAGATTACCAAGGTCAGGATCACGTGCGTGATCAAATGGAAATTTTCATTGAAGCGAGTAAACGCCGTGATGATGCCTTGGACCATTTATTAATTTTTGGACCTCCTGGACTAGGTAAAACCACGTTAGCAAATATTGTTGCTAACGAAATGGGGGTGAGTATTAAGACCACCTCTGGACCAGTACTCGAAAAAGCAGGTGATCTTGCTGCATTACTGACTAATTTAGAACCCCATGACGTATTATTTATTGACGAAATTCATCGGCTTAACCCGTCAATTGAAGAGATTTTATATCCAGCAATGGAAGATTACCAATTAGATATTATGATTGGTGAAGGCCCGTCAGCACGTTCGATTAAGCTTGATTTACCCCCATTTACACTCATCGGAGCGACGACTCGAGCGGGTTCATTAACATCACCATTACGTGATCGTTTTGGTATTGTCCAGCGCCTTGAGTTTTATAAGGTTGAAGATTTACAAGATATCGTATTACGCTCGGCCAATTGTTTAGGGCTGAATATGGATAGTGCGGGTGCGTTAGAAATAGCCAGACGTTCACGTGGTACGCCACGTATTGCTAACCGTTTATTACGTCGAGTACGTGATTATGCGGAAGTAAAACATAATGGCGATATTGATGCTGAGATCTCGTCAGCCGCGTTAAGCATGCTTGATGTGGATACCTGCGGGTTTGATTACATGGACCGAAAATTATTAATCGCGATTGTCGATACTTTCTCAGGCGGACCCGTTGGATTAGATAACGTTGCTGCGGCAATTGGTGAGGAACGTGAAACCATCGAAGATGTACTTGAACCGTATCTTATTCAGCAAGGTTTCTTACAGCGTACACCTCGTGGACGAATTGCAACCGCACGTGCTTATCTGCATTTGGGTTTTGATTATCCTGAAAAATAGTCGCTGAAACGTATTCTTCACATTAAATCAATTTCATATCTTATTTTTGTCAGGTATATTATTAAACTTATAACATTCAATCTTAGATTATAGCGTTATAAGTTTAAGTTATAGTGTTTCGAAATGCGGGTTTTATGATAATGCAAAACGATATAGCAGAAAGTATATTCAACGTACGTGTTTATTTTGAGGATACAGATGCTGGTGGTATGGTTTATCACAGTAACTATTTGAATTATGCTGAACGTGCAAGAACTGAAATGCTACGTAACAAGGGCTTCTCACAAGCTCAGTTATTACAACGCGATATTGCATTTGTAGTTCGAAAAATAGACATCGATTATCGCTATCCTGCACACCTTGATGATTTATTAATTATAAAATCACATATTAAGGAACTAAAACGTGCATCTTTGGTCTTTTCTCAGTGTGTCTATCATGAACATGGCAGATTATTGTCTGAATTAACAGTTAAAGTGGCGTGCATTCAATTATCACACAAGAAACCCTGTGCAATGCCTACAGAAATTATAAGGAAACTAACCAGTGGAAGCTGCTGATATTTCATTTTTTGAACTTTTTTGGGAAGCTAGCCTATTGGTAAAAGCAGTGATGTTATTACTGCTTTCCATGTCCGTAGCATCATGGGCAATGATTCTTCATCGCTCAAAAGCATTGAAGCAAGCCAATGAAGCGTCGAAACGATTTGAAGATAGATTTTGGTCTGGTATCGATTTATCTAAATTGTATAAAGAAAGCGAATCGCGAAAGAATAATATTCAGGGTATGGAGTTAATTTTCCACTCTGGTTTTAAAGAATATGTGCGTATTCATAATACTGTTCAAGAAAATACCGATGCAATCATGGATGGCAGTTATCGTACGATGCGGGTTGCTTTATCCCGTGAAGTTGACGACCTTGAAACTAACTTAAATAATCTCGCTACAATAGGCTCAATTAGTCCTTATATCGGTCTGTTTGGTACGGTTTGGGGTATTATGAGTTCATTTATTGCATTAGGCGCTGTGCAGCAAGCAACATTGGCGATGGTTGCACCGGGTATTGCCGAAGCGCTGATTGCAACTGCGATGGGCCTGTTCGCAGCGATTCCAGCTGTTATTGCCTATAATCGATTTTCTGATCAAGTGATGAAAATTGAAAATAATTACGCTAATTTCATGGAAGAGTTTTCGAGTATTTTACATCGCCAGACTTTGGCTAAAAAAACACAGGATTAAGCGATGCAGCCTTATCAACGTAAGCGCAGACGACCTGTAGCGGAAATTAACGTAGTACCGTATATCGATGTCATGTTGGTACTACTTATTATTTTTATGGTGACAGCCCCGTTAGTGACTCAAGGTGTGCTTGTGGATCTACCACAAGCACAAGCTGAAGCGTTATCACAAGACAGTAAGCCACCCATTGTCGCTTCTGTTGATAAAGATGGTTTATATTACCTTGATGTGGGGGATGGTGATAAGTCACCAATGTCGCCCGATGATTTAGCGACGTTAGTTGCAGCTCATTTAAAATTACAGCCGGACACACCTGTTGTCGTTAAAGGTGATGGCTCTGTGGCGTATGCACAAGTGATCAGTTTAATGGTTGTGTTACAACAGGCTGGCGCACCTTCTGTTGGATTAATGACAGATCCAGTCGAGTAGCGTAAGTATTTAAAAGTAATTAAGAGTAGTTAAGAGTTAAGGGTAGGGTATAAATAAAGATGAAGGATAATCAGTCTAAGTACTCTGTGGCTATTATTATTTCGGTCGCACTGCATGTTGTACTTCTCGTGTTACTGGGTCTAAATGCAACCTCGACACCATTAAAACAACAGGCAAAGCCAAAAGTGCAAGCTATCCAAGCTGTCGTTGTAAGTGAGCAAGCGATAAAGCAACATGCTGACCGGATTAAACGTGCCGAGCAAGACAAACGCAGAAAAGAACAGCAACGTGTGCAGCAAGCGGAAGAGCGTATTAAAAAGCTTAATGAAGAACGTCGACAAAAAGAAGCTGCAATTGTAAAAGCAAAAAATGATCAGCGAAAAGCAGAACAAGCAGCAAGACGAGCTGAGACCAAGCGCGCCGAAAAAGAAGTTGAACGTAAACGAGCTGAAGTTGCTGCACTTAAAGCTGAGAAACAACGTTTGAAGAAAGTTGAAGAACGTAAACGTGCCGAAGCAGCAACGAAGAAAGCAGAGCAACAACGTGCTAAGAAAGAGTTAGAGCGTAAAAAGTCTGAACAAGCCGCTGCCGCCGCAGATAAAAAACGTAAAGCAGCCGAAGAAAAAGAACGTAAACGTCAGGCTGCTATTGTTGCCGAAAAGAAACGTAAAAAAGCAGAAGAAGCCAAGCTTAAAGCTGAACAAGAACGTAAGCGTGTCGCAGAACAAAAACGTAAAGCGGCAGAAAAAGAGCGTCAACGTTTAGCTAAAATCGAACGAGAAAGGCAAGAGCGTTTGATGCAAGAGCAGATCGAAGCTGAATTTGCATCTGAGTTAGATAGTGAAATACAACAACTCGATGCAGTACGTCAGCAAGAAGTATTAAGTGAAGTTGATAAATATACAGCGCGAATTAAAAATTCGATCCAACGCAATATGTTAACCAGTGATACGATGAAAGGTAAGTCTTGTTTATTGAAAATTATTTTATCCAATTCTGGCTTGGTATTAAGTGTTACAAGTGGTGGTGGAGACACTGCTGTGTGTAGAGCTGGGGTTAGTGCCGTGAATAAGGCTGGTTCGCTGCCTATGTCACCGGATCCAGATGTTGCGAAAGAACTTAAAAAAATTAATTTGATTTTTAGACCAGAGATTTAATATGAGTATAACTAAACGATTTTTATCTTTCTTTATTGTGTGTCTAATGCAGATACAAATCGCGCATGCGGCATTAGAAATTGTCATTACAGAAGGCACAAACAGTGCCAGACCTGTCGCAGTCGTTCCGTTTAAGTGGTTAGGTGCACAGCCTAAACCAAAAGACATGACTGATTTCGCTAGTATTATCGCGGATGATTTACGTAATAGTGGTCGTTTTTCTCCACTGGAACGCCGCTTAATGCCACAAACACCAGCAACAGAAAGTGCCGTTGATTATGCAGCCTGGAAAGAAGCAGGTGTCGAAGCAATCGTGATCGGTACAATAAAACCACTACAAGACGGCCGTTTACAGATCCATTTCCAACTCATTAATGTGTTATCTGGTTTTAAAAATCAAACGCCACAAAAAATTGATGATCAGTTAGTTAAAAATACCGATCATATTAAGCTTAATTTGAAAGGTAATTTCTCGACTCGTCGTCCTCGTCATATCTCACATCGTTTAAGCGATTATATTTTTGAAAGTCTGACCGGTACCCGTGGCGCATTCTTAACGCGTATTGCTTATGTCGCTATTAATTATGATGATAAATATCCATTTAAATTATTAATTTCTGATTATGATGGTATGAATCAACATATATTATTCCGCTCAAAAGAACCAGTTATGTCACCGTCGTGGGACCCTACTGGTAAAAAACTGGCTTATATGAGTATGGAAGACAAAAAACATGAAATCTGGATTTATGATCTGGTCACACAGAAACGTGAGCTAATCAAACCATATAAAGGGAGTAATATTTTCCCGGTCTTTTCACCTGATGGCTCGAAATTGTCGATGATATTGTCTAAATCTGGGCAAGCAGATGTATATGCTTACGATTTGAAAACCAAAAACTTGGAAAGGTTGACGAAAAATCGTGGTATTGATACCGAAGCAACCTGGACGCCTGATGGTAAGTCGATTGTTTTCACCTCTGAACGTGGCGGGCGTCCGCAAATTTATCAGGTTAATTTAGCAAGTAAGAAAATTAAACGACTGACCTTTGAAGGTAACGCAAACTTAAATCCTTCAATTACTCCAGATGGTGAAAATTTAGTGATGGTTAGTTTGCAAAAAGGTAAGTATAGTGTAACGAAGCAGGATTTGTCAGATGGATATGTTCAAAAACTGACTAACGGTCGTCTTGATAAGTCGCCAAGCATTGCGCCTAATGGCAGCATGGTTATTTACAGCACGGTTGTTAAGGGAAAACAGGTATTATCGTTAGTCTCAATGGATGGGCGCTTTAAAGCGGTTTTACCAGCAAGTGATGGAGAAGTAAAATCACCAGCGTGGTCACCTTTCTTGACATCTAAAAAGAATTAATTATTGATAGGAAAATGAAAATGCAACTAAATAAAATCTTAAAAAGTTTAGTAATTGCGTTACCAATGCTGACATTGGCTGCATGTAGCTCAACAACGGATACAACTGAAAATGATGCAGTTGAAAGTTCTGCACAACAAACAACAAATGACTCAACGGCTAATGCTGAATCAGATCCAACTGTTGTTAGTGGTAGTGATACTGACATAAGTATTGACCCAGTTGAAAATTTAACACCTGAAGAAGTTAAAAAACAAGTAATTGACGAGTTACGTAAACGCCACGTTGTTTACTTTGGTTTTGATCAACAAGCCGTTACTGCAGAGTACGGTGAGTTATTACAAGATCATGCTAATTTCTTAATTGATAACCCTGAAGTTAAAGTGTTAGTTGAAGGTCATGCCGATGAGCGTGGTACGCCAGGTTACAACATTGCACTAGGCGATCGCCGTGCTGATGCTGTGGTTAAATACCTAACTAACTTAGGTGTTTCTTCAAGCCAAATCTCGACAGTTAGTTATGGTGAAGAGAAGCCTGTAGATACTTCTCATACTCAAGCTGCATTCTCTAAAAATCGACGTGCAGTGCTAGTTTACTAAGGATTAGTCACCTTGATTCGAATTAATACTAAAACGGCCATGATCATGGCCGTTCTTTATAGTGGTTTCGGGCATGCCGCACCAGCAACAGTATTTGATGTAAATGCAAGTACTGAACCGATGATAACTAAAAAACAGACTCGTTCTGTTGAGCAACGCTTGACCCGTATAGAGAATATCCTCCACGCTCGAACGAGAGCACAATTAGAAACCCAGCAGAGACTTGATCAATTATCAATTGAATTAATGAATTTACAGGGTGCTATCGAAGAAAACGAACTAGAGCAAGGCAAAATTACGCAACGTCAGCGTGATATTCTCAATGATATTGAGCGTATTCGTACAACTCTCGTCGCAAAACCTGCTGTTCCTGCTGCAATTGATGCAAATATTCTAAATGCAACAAATCAGCCGGTAAATTTGACCGGTAAAGATGCTTATAACTACGCGATCAAATTAATCAAAAATGAACGTAAATACGATGAAGCAATACCTGCGTTACAAAGTTTCATTTCTACGTATCCAGAATCTGAGTTAGCCGCTAATGCACATTATTGGTTAGGTCTGCTTTTGCGTAAAGATAATAAGAATGATGATGCTAAAGCTGAATTTGAGACGATCGTAACTAAGTATCCTACATCAAATAAACGAGCAGACTCTTTACAAAAACTTGGTCAACTCGCTAAGCTATCGGGCTCTAAGAGTGAAGCGAAGCGTTATTTTGAACTCGTGATTAAAGATTATCCAAATGATGCTGTTGCTAAGTTAGCAAAAAAAGAGCTAGCAGCACTGAAGTAATATTTTAAGATTGAACAACATTAACGAACTATTGGTTTGTGCTATTTGTCATCTTATTGGCGTTAAACTGAACGGAATTCAGGGTTTTATCATTGAATTGTGATTCTGAGCAGATTTTACTTGCAGAGTTTTCTGAAAAAAGTATTATAGCCGCCATCGAGACAGGGGTTAGCGAAAACAACGTAAGTCGTTTAGTTCATTGATGTCTTGATTATAGAATTGTCGCGGGATGGAGCAGTTTGGTAGCTCGTCGGGCTCATAACCCGAAGGTCGTTGGTTCAAATCCGGCTCCCGCAACCATTTCTATTACCAATTAATTTGGTATATGTGGGTCCTTAGCTCAGTTGGGAGAGCATCGCCCTTACAAGGCGAGGGTCACTGGTTCAAGCCCAGTAGGACCCACCACATTTAATTACGAACCCTACGTAAGCTAAATGAAAACATATTGTCGCGGGATGGAGCAGTTTGGTAGCTCGTCGGGCTCATAACCCGAAGGTCGTTGGTTCAAATCCGGCTCCCGCAACCAATTTGTTCGCTATATAAATAGCAAAATTTGTGGGTCCTTAGCTCAGTTGGGAGAGCATCGCCCTTACAAGGCGAGGGTCACTGGTTCAAGCCCAGTAGGACCCACCACAAATTATTAAGTTTGGTTATATATTTTGTAAGATAAATAACGAGACTTTAGAAAGAAAGAATTTGGGGCTGTTAGCTCAGTTGGTAGAGCAGTTGACTTTTAATCAATTGGTCGAAGGTTCAAATCCTTCACAGCCCACCACTTTCTTTAGTTCTGATAAAAAGAACACACAGCATTGTCGCGGGATGGAGCAGTTTGGTAGCTCGTCGGGCTCATAACCCGAAGGTCGTTGGTTCAAATCCGGCTCCCGCAACCAGTTATAACGATAGATACAACTATCGCTAAATAAATATCGTGGGTCCTTAGCTCAGTTGGGAGAGCATCGCCCTTACAAGGCGAGGGTCACTGGTTCAAGCCCAGTAGGACCCACCACTATTTATAAAGAAAGAATTTGGGGCTGTTAGCTCAGTTGGTAGAGCAGTTGACTTTTAATCAATTGGTCGAAGGTTCAAATCCTTCACAGCCCACCACTTTCTTTAGTTCTGATAAAAGAACACACAGCATT
>Ga0209396_1002294_pt1 | contig 20300 bp, 18 predicted proteins | sample GOMGulsemesocosm_6_FD_184638 | JGI IMG/M metagenome (GOLD analysis project Ga0209396, IMG submission 184638) | Methane-oxidizing microbial communities from mesocosms in the Gulf of Mexico - GOM8C Gulf of Mexico (SPAdes) (version 2) | ecosystem: Environmental > Aquatic > Marine > Cold seeps...
CCTGCAAAGTGGGTTGCTAAATTAAGAGACTATAAAACTAATGATAATAAGTTATTGTTTAAAGTTGATATGGAAGCAGGTCATGGTGGTGCATCCGGTCGTTTTAAAGGCTTGAAAGATCGCGCATTAGAATATGCTTTTATTCTTGATTTAGCAGGTCAAAATAAACTGTAACTTTTTCTTTTAATGCAATAGCGCCTAATTTATAAGGTGCTATTGTATTAAGTCTTATCCATTTCTTTTGTTGTATTTCTGCCAAGAAGTGGCCTTAATAAAAATGCTTAGCAGATTTATATGGCTTGGCGAATACTGAATTCAAACTGTGTGCCTTGGCCAAATTTACTTTGTACTTTGATATCAGAATTTAAAATATTTAATAAGCGTTTGCTGATTGCTAACCCTAAACCGCCATGTTGCTTTTTATTACCTACGGCATTACTTGCTCTATATCGGGCATCAAAAATATAATTAATTTCTTCAGCTTTAATACCTGAGCCAGTATCACTTACTTGTATAACTAACTTAGCATCTTTAGCAAATACATTTATGGTGATCGTGCCATTTTCTGGTGTATGTCTTAGCGCATTGTCTATTAAGTTACTTAAAACACGTTCTAACTTTGCAATATCACATAATGTATTAAAATCACAAACCGCAGGTTTAATGATTAACTTCACTTGTGTTTTTTGTGCTTTTAATGAGAATTTAGCGACGATGTCGTAAATTAATTCGCCTAAATTAAACATTTCATTATTTACTGATACTCTGCCACTTTCCAAATGTGCAAGCTCAAAAATTTGGTCGATTAAATGTTTAAGTTGTTTACAATTATTTAAGGTAATGGCTAGATACTCTTGTTGCTGTTTCTCATCTAATTGGGTATTTTTCAGTGTTAATATTTCTAAATAGCCTTGAAGTGATGCTAAAGGCGTTCTTAAATCATGAGATAAATGAGTCAGTAACTCTCGCCTTTGATTATCGTTCTGTTCTAATAAGTTAATTTGCTGATGTATCAGTCTGACAATGCGATTAAAACTATTACCAAGTAAGTGCACTTCATTTGATTGGTATTTTGGCCAATGGCTTAAATCAACTTTCTGTAAATCAAAATTAGCTTCTTGTACTTGAGATATTTCTTTAGCTAGCTGCTTAATTGGCTTGGTAAAATAACGTAATAACAGTAATAAAATAATAAATAAGAAAACTAAAGCTGCAAGTAACCAACTTGCTGTAATTAACAATGCATCATTAGATTTAATACGCGAAAAAACAGTGTCGTAAACCTCACCACCTATGATTACATAAAGATAACCTTGTAATTTCCCTTTATCTTGCTGATTAACACCTGACTCATGGCTATACACTGGCGCAGCGGAAAATATTTTTAATTTGTCTAAATTTCTAGGGTCATCACCATATACAGGCATATTTTCAGCATGTTCGATTAATTGTAAAACAGGACTTAAATCAATACGTTTACGTTTTACTTTTCCTGGTTTGGCTGAGTAAGTTAATATTTCGCCTGAAGGGTCTACAAAATAAAATTCAAAGGCGGGGCCTAATAGCATCAGTGTATGAAATAGGTTTTCAAGTGCTTTGTAATCATAAACACCCTGTTGTAATAATGGGTTATCATGCACTAGATGTTCAGCTAGATTTATATGTAACTTTTGTTCAGCTTGATGTTGAGACACTTGATCAAGTTGTTGGCTCCATGACAATACTAATGTACATATTAAACTGAAAATAATAAATATTGAAAAAGCCAATTTCTGGTAGAGTGAAATTTTCATAACCGGGCCTAATGTTGAATTAAATTACTGGAATTGAGCTTGTAACCTACACCCCAAACGGTTTCAATTATTTGTGTATTGCAAGCTTGTTCTAATTTTGCGCGCAAGCGATTGATGTGTGAGTTTACAGTGTGCTCGTAGCCACTATGTTGATAACCCCAAACAGAATCTAATAACTGAGTGCGCGAAAATACTTGATTAGGGTGTTTGGCAAAAAAATGTAATAAATCAAATTCGGTGGATGTTAAATTAATACTATCGTCATCAAAAAAAACTTCATGACTTTGTAAGTTTATTAATAATTTTCCTAAATATACAGATTCAATGTTAGCTGTTGGATTGTGTTTTTCTCTCAATAAATGCACATGTCTCAGTTGTGCTTTTATACGCGCTTGTAACTCTCGGGTACTAAAAGGCTTAGTAATATAATCATCAGCGCCCATTTCTAAGCCTATTATTCTATCCATTTCAGCACTTCTTGAAGTGAGCATGAGAATACTCTGCTCTGGTGATTTATCTTTAATTTTACGGCATAAAGTTAAGCCATCCATACCCGGTAGCATAATATCGAGTAGTAAGATGGCATATCTTTGCTGATTAATCGCTTGTAAAGCTGATTCAGCTGAATCGACATGATCTACTATCAAGGCTAATTCAGATAAATGCACTTTCAGAATACCTGCGATATCATGATCATCTTCCACAACTAAAATTTTGTCTTGCATGCGTTCACCCAATAAAAAGGAGTGATGTCTATTCCCTGGATATAGACATCACTCAAAAATTTATTGTATCCGTGTGATAGAGACTGCCATTAATGGGTTATCAAACTTATGTTCATAGTTTAATACTGACTGACTTAAGCCATCATCATTGCCAACAACACCAGGGTGAACAGCGACAAAATCAACATCATTTCTGAGTGCATTAAAACCTTCACCCATATCTGCTGGTCCAGGAATTGTACCAATAGCTTCATCATTAGCTTCTGTGCCTGAATCATAAGCACGTGTTTTGAAGTTTAATTTAACACCAACTTCTAACGCGGATACATCTATAGCATTAAGACCGGAGAATCCATCATTTGTATTCACCATCATAGAAACAAGGCTTAATTTTGCATCCATCATATCTTCAGTGGTAACTGTTAAGGTGATAGAATTTCCAGGTCCTAATGGGGCTGAATCACTTACTGAAATATCAACCATGTCTAAAGCAAGTAATGCTGAGTTATCACCTGACTCGGCTAATGTTTCCAACTCAGTTGATGCCATTTCACCTAATTGCCAAAAGTTGCCCTCTTTGTGTAAAGCAATGCCGATTGGTGATAAAGGTTGAGCATAAGTTAAATTACTGACTGTTACCTCATAACTATACATAGGTGCAGGTGCAGGTGGCTCTACTGGAATGACCATTTCATCTTTATCATCATCGCCACCACACCCTAATAACGCAATACCTAATAAAGGTAATAAAAGAGATTTTTTATTTAACATGATATGTCTCCTTATTTTACTGTTACGGTAACTTTAGCGACAGGATTTAACCATCTATGAACGGTATTATTTAAATCACTTTTTCCGCCTTCCATATCATCATCGCCTAACGTACCGCGATGAATATGTATCATAGTATTTGTTTCTTCATTAGTAACAGAGCTTCCAGACATACCTGCTCCGGTGCCCGGTGCCGCAGGGATCCCTAGCATGCCAGGTGCTCCAGAGCCTTCTAAAATTAATTCATTGTTAGCTTCAGTACCGGCATCGTAGGCATTTAATAAAATAGTATAAGTGCCAACTTCAGTTGGAATTTTCCAACTATCTAGACCAACAAAACCATCATTAGTTGGTAACATCATTGCTGTGATAGACAACATGTTATTACCATCACTGGTTTCAAGCATTGCCATTGTAGATTGGGCTGGTGCTAATAGTCCTGCCGCTGGGTTTTCAACTTTATCAGCTGAGTAACTATCTAACATACTTGATAAACCTGAAATATTGCCGCCTTCAGCCATCATTTGTAACTCTGTTGATGCCGTCATGCCTGATTCAAATAAGTGATTATCACCTGAATGAGCTGCGATAAGGATAGGAGTGTAATATATGCCTTGTGTTAAGTTAGTTATCTTTATATCTAAAGAAGCTGCATGAGCTGATTGCATTCCTAAAGTGATTAAACCTAAAGCGGCAATAATTGAAACCTTCATGTTGTTTTCCTTTTTATGGGCTAATAAAGCTGATAGGAAAAGTATGCAAAAAAGATATCAAAGAAGTGTCACTGAATTATCACGTTTTTATCACAATAGAGTGGAAGGTTTATCACAAGATTTATTGCAGTAGTGAGAGGAGTTAAGTACCGCCAATTGAATCGGCAATACTTACAGTATAATTAGCTTAGTATAAAAATTACCAAATAATACGATCTATGGTGCGCTTATCTTCACCGATTAAGGCTTTAACCAGCTTATTGTTTTCATCTAATAGTAATAACCTGGGTATACCAGTATTGGCAAACTGTTTATAAATGGCTTTATGCGGATCGGATACGAGAGGAAAAGACACTTGGTATTCTTTTTTAAATTTCTCTAAAGACTTATTAGACTCTTCTCGGCCAATCCCTACAATTTGTAATTTATTATTTTTGATTAAATCAGAGGCCAAAATATCTTTAATGGTACGTTGTGAGTCATGACACCAAGTGGCAAATAATAAAACGAGTTTTTTTTGGTTTGGGTTGTTAAGCGCAACTTCATTGCCATTGATATCAATGAGCTTTGATATCGGAAAATTTTGTCCTGCAGAAATATAGGTTTGGTATTTTTCTTTAACAGACTGATAGTCATTTTTTGTGCTTGAACAGCCCATTAAAAAGGAGATTAAAGCGATTGCTAAAACTTTCTTCATTGTTGTTCCTATTTTTATAAATAATTTGAAGATGCAGATCTGAAGCTCGCACCTTGAACTGGCTTGGGTATATAATGCTTTTTACTTTGGCCATAGATTAACAATTCATTTTACAATGGTATATATTTCATTATTTTTAACTTCGTTTATAGCTGCAACGCTTTTACCTGCGGCATCAGAAGCATTACTTGGCACTTTAGTTACACAAGGATATGTATTATTGCTTTTATGGTTATGTGCAACCTTAGGTAATACCCTCGGCAGCTGTGTTAATTGGTGGTTAGGAAAAGAAAGTTTGAGGTTTAAACATAAAAAGTGGTTTCCAGTTTCAGAAAAACAGCTGAATAAAGCCCAAGATCAGTTTCAAAAATATGGCATTGTAACTTTATTATTTGCATGGTTACCCATTGTAGGCGATCCACTTACTTTAATGGCTGGCGTAATGCGTATTCGATTTGATTTGTTTATATTATTAGTGGCTTTAGGAAAAGGAGTGAGATATGCGTTGGTTATTTGGCTTGCCACATCAATCGTTTAGATAAATGGAATTAGTGAGTCGTTTGGTTTTATAAATACAGATGTGAAGCAAATCTATTCTTTCTGCCAACCTAAGGTTAAAGATACTGAATCTGCAAATCTGAGTGCGTGAGGTTTATCAACTCTGACTTTTGCGAATGTGACTGATTCATGTTGATGAGTGACTTCTAAAATATCAGCTACTAATTTTTCTAATAAAAGAAAGTGACCGGTTTCTACTAATTCAATAATCGCTTTTGTGATTACTTTATAGTTGAGTGCTTTATCAACTTGATCATATTGACAAGCTAATTCGGCAGGGTAATGTACTTCAACATTAATTATGACATCTTGTTTTTTACTTTTTTCATCGGGATTAAAACCAATGTAAGTTCTTAACCTGAGGTTAGTGACATTAATAATTGCAGCTTGCATTTCTTTCCCTGTAAAAAGCGAATTAAGGTGATATAACAAATAGATACCACCTTAAATTAAACAATAATTAGCTTTTTAGCAACAGTAAAAATTCATTACGTGTTTTAGCATCTTCTCTAAAGTTACCTAACATAACTGATGTGCGCATTTTTGAGTTTTGTTTTTCAACTCCGCGCATCATCATGCACATATGTTTAGCTTCAACAATTACGCCAACACCTTTAGCACCGGTTACTTCTTCAACCGCTTTTGCAATTTGATGTGTCATTTGTTCTTGAATTTGAAAGCGACGTGCATACATATCAACAATACGTGCAAATTTAGATAAACCTAATACTTTGCCGTTTGGAATATAAGCAATATGACAACGACCAACAAAAGGTAATAAATGATGTTCACACATAGAATAAAGCTCAATGTCTTGGATCATAACCATGTCATCAGCATCTGAAGTAAATACAGCATTATTAGTAATGCCTTCTAAGGTTTGTGTATAACCTTGAGTTAAATAAGACATTGCTTTTGCTGCACGTTTAGGCGTATCTAATAGGCCTTCACGATCTGGATCTTCACCAACACTTTTAATAATTTGCTGATAACTTTTCTTTAATTCTTCATGCATAATAAGCTCGACTTTTTTACTTCAGATGGCGTCCGCCATCCACTTGAATTGTGCGACCAGTAATATAACTGCTAGTGAGCAGCATATCTAGACAATTGAGTATTTCTTTACTTCCAGGCTCTATTTCCATTAAGGATTTTTTTAGAGTTTTGGCTTTGTATTCTTCACTATCATTTTGATTAAAAATAATAAGTGATGGTGCAATTGCATTTACTTTAATTTTAGGGGCAAGCTGGCTCGCAAAAGATTTTGTCATATTATCTAATGCGGTTTTACTGGCTGCGTAAGCAATATGTTTTGGGCTGCCAGTTTCAACGACATAATCAGTTAAATGAACGATATCAGCTGTGCCTTTGTTAGACGTTAATAACCCACTACAGGCTAAGTTAATTAAATACGGTACTTTTGCGTGAATTCTCATCATGTCATCAAATAAGCGAGCAAAATTATTCGTATTTTTTTCACAGTCCCAACTTGAAGCATTATGAATAATACCTCGAAGACTTTGTGTTTGCTGTTTCAGTTGCTCTATAAAATGACTAATACTCTGATCATCAATAAAATCAGCCTGAATACAAATAGCACCTAAGCTTTCTAGTTCTGTAATTTCAGCGTGACGAGTGCGATAACTTAAAATAAGCTTATAACCTTGCAGCAGTAAATGATGGGCAATGGCTAGTCCAATTCTTTGTCCCGCGCCTGTGATTAAGATGGGTGATGTCATTATTTTAAGTTTAGTGATCATTTTTGCTGAATTTAGTGCCGTAATTATAAACTAAGATCAGCAAATTAATAAACACTTAGGAAGATAACTCATATGTTATTCGGTTTTAGGTTAAAAAATGATTGTTAATTTGTTTGTTCATTAAGCATAATTACAGTGTTGTCCAACTATTTTAATGATTATGCTGCCAAAAAACACTCAGAATAGACTGCAAAAAAAATTGATTCCATTGTATTTTTCTACTTTAGTTTATGTTTTTTGGCTCTATGGCCAGGGTCCTACTGAGGCATTATTAAATTTATCTGATCAGTTTCATATCGCATTAACTATGGTGCTTGGTTCTTTTGTTGCTGGTGGTACGGCTTTAGGTGGTGGTGCAATTGCGTTTCCGGTTATGACAAAGGTGTTCTTAATAGAACCACAAACGGCAAAGATTTTCTCCTTGGCAATTCAAAGTTTTGGTATGACTGCCGCTGCTTTAACTATTGTTTACGGTGGCATTCGTTATTATAAAAATGTCGTTTTATTGGCTTTATTGGGTGCAGTTCCGGGTATCATAATTAGTTTATCTTGGATTGTTGAGTTAATCCCTCGCCTAGCTGTGAAATCATTATTTAGTTTTTTAATATTCTGTTTTGCAGTTACCTTGTTGAGAATGCATTTTTCAAAAGAAATCATAATAGATGTAAAGCATTGGCAAAAAATGTATTGGATCCCTCTGGTTGGCTTTATTGGTGGTATCACCAGTGGACTGATAGGTTCGGGAGCTGATATCGCAATATTTGCATTGTTGATATTATTTTATAAAAAAGACTTAAAAGCGTCGACTGCAACATCTGTGATCATTATGGCTATCACTTCTTTAATCGCATCTGTTTATAATTTTTATTATTTAGAGGTTTTTACGTCTCAAATTAATGAATATGTATTAGCGGCTATTCCAATTGTGGTTGTTGGTGCTCCTTTTGGTGCTTATGTATGTTCAAAGGTGCAACCTAAAGTATTAATGACATTTTTATTACTTCTAATTGCTTTAGAGGTGAGCTTTACTTTATATGAGCTTTTTATTTAGTCTATCTCAACTCTATTCCTGCCATTTTCTTTTGCTTTATAAAGTGCTGAATCTGCTTTTTCTACAAAAGCATCGGGAGTTTCTTTAAAGTACTCGGCAACACCAAAAGAGGCTGTGATATTGTGTAAATTTTTACCTGACTTACTATCTTTTACTATGATGCGCTCAATATCATGTCTAATTTTTTCAGCGTAATTTGATGCTTCCTTAATACTGTTTGCTTGAGATAAAATACAAAACTCTTCTCCACCAAACCGATAAGGTGTATTGAGTTGATTAGCGTTTTTAAGTAATCTATCTGCAACGGCTGCCAGTACTTTATCTCCCTTTTTATGACCGAAATTATCATTGAAGAGTTTAAAATGATCAATATCAACAAATGTTAAAAATAGTTTTAATTTATTTTGATTATTTTCACAAAGTAACTGAATATCGGTATCAAAAGAACCTCTATTGAGGAGACCTGTTAAGGCATCTGTCGTTGCCGCTTGTTGTGAATGAGCTAGCTCATCTTGAAGCCTAGAAATCTCCTGATAAGCAGTACAGAGTTTATCTTGAAATTTTTCAGCGCTATTTTGCATTGCTTTTGATTCTTCAGATAGTTTTGTTACTAGACCTAAAATATCTGAACTTGTAGCGCCTGTCTGCTGCATTTTGTCTAAATCTTGATTACATTCATTTAAAATAGCTGAAAAGTCTTTTGTATCATCAATCGTTAAATCAACATCATGTTGGAAATGAGAAACAAGTTCAGAAATCGTTGATGTGATTTCATCATATAACTCTAGATCTTTATCAGATAAAAACTCTTCAAATAATTCTCTGGAAAGTGCTGGTGGGCATGTGCCAAAATCTTTTAATGCAGTATTTAGTTTTTCATTTAATTTAGGATGATTGCCTGAAACGTAGGTATACCAAAGTGCGTAATTAGATGGTGTGACTGCGATGTTATATTTAACCATCAAAGGCACTGCTTTACGCAAACACTCTGCTGAATGAGTCATCGTATTATTATTCACATTTATATTCATAATCACTTTTTTTTGGATAAATAATCATAGAAGACATAAAGTTTTAAATACTTAACCATTATGCTGTGTAATGTATTGTTCAGTGTAGTAAAAGAAATATGACTTGGGTATGAAGTTTGAATGTTTTTTATTTTTAGAGACACTAACTATTTAGATTTATGTATAAATAGTTAGTGTAATACCATTTCCGTTAATAAAGTGATCATTAAGCGGGAGTTCAAAGTGCTTTAGGCAAGGCATTGGTTACAGGATCCAGGCAATGGTTATTCCCTTATCAAAATCTGGAATAAGTAAAGCGTATTAATCGTAAATTGTTGGAATAGGTTGGCGTTTATGTTGTGTTCTTTGGTATATAGCCGTTAGCTTTTGTTCTATTTCTTTATCAACTGATTTACCTTCTAAAAAATCATCGATTTGATCATAACTCATCCCTAAAGCCTCTTCATCTGAAAGCCCCGGCTTATCACATTCAAGATCTGCTGTTGGTATTTTATTAACAAGTAAATCTGGTGCACCTAGAGTTAAAGCTAATAAGCGAACTTGGCGTTTAGATAAGCCAAATAAAGGCGCTAAATCACAAGCACCATCACCAAATTTAGTATAAAAACCGGTAATATTTTCAGCACTATGATCTGTACCAACAACTAATCCACCAGTAAGCCCTGCAATTTCATATTGAGCAGCCATTCGCTGCCGTGCTTTTACATTTCCTTTAACAAAGTCTATGGCATTTTCATTCGGTTGTGGTAAACCTGCTTTAGTTAAAGCTGCAAGTGCTTCATTATGAATGCCATCAGCACCTTCTTTAATGTTTACTGTAACGCGCTTAGAGGGTTTGATAAAGTCTACTGCTAACTGGGCTTCGTCTTCATCGGCTTGAATGCCATAAGGTAGTCGCATTGCAATAAATTGATATTGGTCGGTGAATTTTTCTGCATTGAGTTCATCAATGGCCAATTGACATAAACGACCACAAGTAGAGGAGTCAACACCGCCACTGATCCCTAAAATTAAAGATTTAGTCTGTGATTGCAGTAATTTTGTTTTGATGAAATCTACACGGCGCTTAATTTCAAAATCGGCATCGATATTTGGTTTAACACGCATTTCTGTAATGACAGTTTGTGAAAGAGATAAAGTGGTACTTTCAGCGATATCAGCAACAGGGGCATCAGTTAATAAATTTGCATATCGATGATCTCGTTTACCAGCTTCCTTTGCCAATTTAGCAACATGGCCCTTTTCTTGTAATTTATCTAAGCTTTGTTCAATTTGTTGTATATCATTAAATGTTGCTAAGCGATTAGTTCTTGTTTTCAATTCACCAACACTTTGTGGCCCGCGTAGTAAAGTAATACAAATAATTGATTTTTCTTGTTCGCTAAACTGTAAAGAACCAAAAGCAGTATTACAAAAACGGTGGCGATATTTACTTACGCGACCTGATACACCTTCGTCGATCATAACGAGTCTTTGTTCGGTTAATTCATTTAAAGTGTGCTGTACATCACCTTCAGATAAAGACATAACAGGTTCGCGACTAGATTTTTGATTGCATGCATTGGTGAGAGAATTTAAAGATAGTGGATATTGTTCTGGGGTCGTGACTTCTTTTTCTAGCATACAACCGATCACTCTGGCTTGAATGGCTGAGAGTTTTATTTCCATTGTTAAATTCTCTATTTTATTTAGGCTGAGCTGAGTTTAACGCAATATATGAATCGGGAAAAGATAGAAGTGACTTGAATATAGTGTATTTAAATCACCCCCTATGAATTTTGTATAAACAACACTTTAGTTGCGATAAGCAATATAATTTTTAGCAATTATTGTTTTTTGTAAAACAAGAGTAGAATTAAATTAATAAAAATAAAAAGGTCATTTGAAAATGCTTAAAAAATTAAGAATGTCAGTTTTGGGCTTAGGTGTTTTAGCCTTATTCCTGACAGCAATTGTCTATGGGTTATTAAGTTTAAGTCTGCCTGTACTTTCAGGTAGTACAAATAGCAAAGGTGTCACTGAAAAAGTAAGTATTGAAAGAGATAAACTAGGTATTGCTATTGTGAATGCACAAAACCGGCAAGATGCGGCTTATGGTTTAGGTTATGCTCATGGACAAGACCGATTTTTTCAAATGGATCTATTGCGTCGCAATGCCGCTGGAGAGTTGGCTGAGCTATTTGGTAAAGCGGCAATCCCCGTAGATAAAAGACATCGATTTCATCAGTTTAGAGTGCGCGCTGAAAAAGCCTATGCAAAATTTCCTGAAAAGAATAAATCACTATTAGAAGCTTATGCTCTAGGTGTGAATGAGGCTGTTGCTCAAATTCAATACCCAAGTTTTGAATATATGGTATCGGGCGCAACCATTAAGCCCTGGTTACCAGTGGACAGTTTATTAGTTATTTATACCATGTACTTAGATTTACAAACAAATACCTTTAAAAGAGATTTAGCATTAACGCAAATTGAAAAAGAGTTTGGCTCCCAAATGTTGGCATTTATTACACAGCCTAGTCCATATCAAGCAGCACTTGATGGCAGTAAGTTACCTAAATTAACGCCTATTTTACCTGAACTAGCAAATGATAAAACAGCAAAAATCAGCTATCAAAAAATTGAAGAGCCACTAGGGATAGGCAGTAATAATTGGGCTGTAACAGGAAAGTTGACTCAAAGTGGTCATGGTATGTTATCTGACGATATGCACTTATCACTGAGAGTGCCAGTGATTTGGTATAGAGCACAGCTTAATTACAGTGAAAATGGCGAAAATCATCAAGTAAATGGTGTTACTTTACCTGGAGCCCCTGCTGTTGTTGTAGGTTCAAATGGCCATATTGCATGGGGCTTTACTAATGGTTATTTAGATACTGCAGATTGGTATAAATTAACGGATAAAGATGAAACTTACTTTGTAAATGAAATAATCGAATTACCTGAAGGGAGTGAAAATTATGAATTAGAAATGAGTGCGTTTGGTCCAGTTAAGACACTTGATAATGAAAAATATGCTTTAGCTTGGGTTGCCCATCAAGAGTATGCCGTAGATATGGAGTTAATAAACTTAGAGGGTGCTAAAACAGTAAAACAAGCATTGGATATTGCTACTACAATAAGTATACCGGTACAAAATATGATAGTTGTTGGAAGTAATGGTGATGCTGCTTGGAAACCTGCAGGTGCGGTGCCAAGTAGATTAATACCAATGCAAACAGCAGTAATGTCAGAGCACTATTCTGAGATGTGGTCGACTGATGAAGTACAGTTACCTCAGGTATTGAATCCAGATAGCAATAGATTATGGACGGCTAACTCTCGCGTTATTTCTACCGAGCAATTAAAGCGCTTTGGTAACGGAGCCTATGCTATGGGGGCTAGGGCGCAGCAAATTAAAGATAGGTTATTTGAAAAAGAACAATTTACTGAATCTGATTTTTATAAAATTCAACTAGATAACCAGGCACTCTTTTTAAAACCTTGGCACAATTTATTGACGCAAGTTTTAAATGCGGAACCATTAAAATATCAAGAGGACCTTAAATTATTAAGCCAATGGGGTGAGTGTGCGTGTGCAGACTCTGTTGGATATACTTTAGTACGTAATTATAGAGCTGCATTAATAGATGAAATATTTGCACCTATTGAATCTGCTTTAGTAAAACATGATTTAAGCCTATCACCTATTAAGCGTGATTTAGAAGCTGGAGTATGGCAATTATTAAAAGATTTCCCTGATTCTTGGCTTACTGATAAGCATATTTCATGGCCACAATTAATGAACCAAGTATATATGGATATGCGTAAAAATTTATTAGCAGAACACGGTGCAAATGAGCAAGATTCTTTGCATGTTTTAGCTTGGGGGAAAGTCAACGAATTAAAGCTACAACATCCATTTAGTAAACAAATTCCATTGCTATCTTCTTTGTTAGATATGCCTACTGTTCCAGGTTTTGGCGATAGCTTCATGCCTGCGGTGCAAAAAAATGGCTTTGGTGCTTCACAACGTTTTTTTGTACAGCCAGGTTTAGAAAAAAATGCAATATTAACTATCCCTGGTGGGCAATCAGGTCATCCATTATCACCTTTTTATCGCTCTGGATTTGATGATTATGTAAAGGCTCAAAACACCCCCTTATTACCATCAGATGCGATTCATCGTATTGAAATAAACCCCTATTAAAACGGCTGCGCTTCGTTTAATCGCGAAGCGCTACTTTTAAAAGTCATTCGATTAAACCTTACAGTGATGTGTATAGTTCGGTTTTTACTTGATGGCGCTGTAATCGTGCTACTGTTTTGAATGCATGATGTTTTTCACCAAATTCTGCTAGAGTCATATCATTACAGCGAATACCTTTATTTGCTTTAGTGATATTTAAGCGGTTGTTTCTAAGAGCTTTAACTAGTTTAATTGGCTTGTTACTCCCAACTGCCATGCAAATCTCAGTTGTTGCATTACCATCTGTAGCAACTAGTTTTTGAGTTTGATGTGCACTTGCACTTGCTGATAATGTAATAATACTTGCTGCGATAACTGTTGTTAATAAATTCATAATAAATTCCCTCTATGCTTCATTTAAGTAATGGTATTTTGCTGTTGAGTGAATAGTAGATCTGAATTTAAAAAAGTGTGTATCAAAAGAATGTGATGGCGTAACAAGGTGTGTTTTTAGTAAAACTTCATTGTAAATCGAATGATAATTAAGCAAGGAAAAGTATGTCTAGATGTATCTGTAGATACTTTTGGTTTCATATATTCAAGGAGGGTTAGCCGTTTATCCTTAGATTTAGTCCATTGAACTAAAAACTTATTATTTCTTTTTGATGATGTTAAAAAAGTGTATAAGTTTAGTGCGCTTATATAATGAAAAACTTTGTTACATTAGAGCTAAAAATAACCTCATAAAACAACCATATTTATCTAGAAATAAACTTGATTCTCTATTTTTTCTTTTTATTCTTTGCACTCAAACCAAGCTAAAGACCAGTTTTTACCGATTCCAGGTTCGTATTGCTCATTCATATGTGTGCCTAGGCGACAAAATTCAGTATAGGGCCAAGGTTTACAAAGATATATCTTGTTGGTTTTGGGGTTTAGGACCTTGTCTCCAGCGCGATAATCATTTCTATTTTTAGGAAATACATAATCATATAAGGCACTGCAAGGCTGTGCTGTAATCTCTTCTTTAGATCGTTTTAAGCCGTATTTTATGAGCACTCTAGTTTGAGTTATATTACTTGAACCCAATGCATAAATATTATTTTTGCTAAAGCACGGTTGAATGTTACTTGGGCTGATATAACGTCCAGCCTGTAATAAGGTAAAGTGTTTATTGATGTATTTAGCAATTTGCTTAGGCCAGACGCTTGGGGCGCCATTTTCAATGCTATTTATTAAATGGTTAAATGAGAGTTCAGGTAAATAACCTTTTTCATCAAAAATTTGAATGAGTACTTCATCATTTTTATGTAAAGTTTGATTTGTTGGAATTAGACCTATGCTTATCCAGTCTCCAGGCGCTAAACCCGAAATCAAAACTGATAACTCAAAATTTTAAATTGATATTTTAGAAAAATGGTCATGCAAAATTCACCTTATTAAAATAATAAGTTTATGGTATTTGGCATGAGACATATGCAGACGCAGTAGTTTTGTAATGGGTATCTTGAGAGTGTATAGATAAACAAAATACTACCAGGCAACTCCGCTATCCTAGTTTTAATTAAAAACCTTAGACCGGTGGTTTTGCGTCCTAACCTTTGGGTTAGTTTGCCAAATTATGATATGTGGCAGATATTAATGCTTTTTGATTGGAAAAGGCAATTTAAATTTATTATCTGCTACACATATTATTATAAACTAATGATTTATCATTGATTTCGAGGTTGTTTAGCTATCCCATTTTATTATAGTTGCGAGTGTGTGGCTTTCACCTGGAGCAAGCTTTACGGTGTCTTGTTTTACATTTGCAGCCTCTAAACATAACATCTTATTATATTCATCATCTTGAAAGTTACTTAAGCGCTGTGCTTTATCTATCCAAGGGTTCCATAGTACGCATGATGTTGAGTTTTCTCTTGCCACACTAATGGTGCCATCTTCAGTTTTGATTTTTTGAACTAAAGGCGCATTGTTGTAAACCATATCGGTTTCGCAAGTAAAATTGATGATGTCATTTTGATCATAAGGACCTTCACCAAATTCAATATATTGAGAACCTTGTAACCCATCTACCTGGGTTGTTTTTATATCAGGGGTTGGGAAGTAAGTATGCAAAGCTTGAGTCAATGAAATATCGTTCTTACTTAAGTTGGTATTTATAAGGTATACGCTTAAAGTATTTGATAATCTAAATACAACTTTTAATCCAGTTTCATGTGGCCAGTAGTCCTTATTTACTTGTAGCATCGGTAAGGAAAGGCTGACTTCAATATAGTCATCTTTCTCATTTACTTCTTCAGCTCGCCATATTTTGGTACGCGCAACGCCATGGATAGGCCAGTCTTGTTTATCACTTACACCAAACCAAGGCCAGCAAATTGGAATGCCACCTCTAATGCTTTTACCTTCAACATAATCTTCATTTTGGGATACCCAAATTAAAGGTTTTTGGTTTTTTGGAGTAAATTGAGTTAATTGAGCGCCTTGTAAAAATATTTTGGCATCACATAAAGAAGAGGCGACTTCTATGTATTCTAAACCTGTTTGTGTTTGTTTAATGCTAACAGAGGGGGAAAGTTTCATAAGGCACCTTAAAGACTGTTGTTTATATACCCAAACTAGCTCTGCGATTCAAAACTCGCATTTTGAGTAGCTTGGTATAAATGCATAGCAACCATACCTAAATACTAGAGTAAGTAAATTTATTTATTTTCAAGTACAATAAATGTTTAACTTAAAATATTGTCACTGAGTGACTCCAATAGAATTGCAAAAGTGTTCTATGAAGGATTATAAATGTTCGATCTAAATACTTTATTTTATACTAGCATCAGCGTTACTGTGCTTATGAGTTTTTTAAACTTTTTAACTTGGCGGGCAAATAAAGCTATTCCAGGTACTTTATTATATGTTTTTTATCCTCTTGTCATCTTAGCCTCGTTATTGTGTTTTACAGGCCTTAATTCACTGCCAATGGGGTTTAGTTTTAATTTGGGGCTAGGTAATACATTGTTGCTTTTGGCTTCAATAGTGCAAGCTTATGCTTTATGTAAGTTTTTTGATTTTAAACATGCTTCAGTTAATGTTTTTATTGCAGCGACAGTGTGGTTAATCATTGCATTTTGGTGGTTTTTATATGGTGACTCAAATCGTCATAGTAGAATATTAATTGTTGATATTCATCGCATAGTTGAAGCTGTATTTTTAAGTTATTTATTTATTCATATTGGTTTAAAAAAATATCCAAATGGCAGTTATATTTACCTGTTTAATTTTATTTTATTGTTGGTTGTTTTTCTGTTACGTGCTTTTTTATTAAAAGATGTAAGTAATGAAGAGATATCACAAAGTGCATTTTTTAGTTTACCAATTTTTATGGCGGGTATTTTATCGCCAATGCTAAATGCAACAGGCATAGCCGTGCTGTGTAATGAAAGGCGTGCTTTACATTTAAAAAACTTGACTGAAAAAGCACAAAAAGATTCAGAGCTTCGCGGTTTATTTTTATCAACGATGAGCCATGAAATTAGAACACCTTTAAACGGTATTTTAGGCAGTGCGCAATTAGTAATGAACCAATCGAATGATCCAAGGGATAAACCTTATTGTGAAGCCATTATCAATTCAGCTGAATCTCTCAATTTATTAATAGATAAAGTTTTAGATTATGCCAGCTTAGATCAAAGTACGGGGGCGCTTTATGAAGAAGATATTGAGCTAAAACCTTGGTTAGAAAACTTATGTTTATTGTTGAGTCCGTTGGCAGAACAAAAAAATGTTAATTTTGAATTGAATTTTAATTTGCCTGAACAGGCTTGTTATTACTGTGATCAACAAAAAATAAGGCAGGTATTAATTAATTTAGTGGGTAATGCAATAAAGTTTACTGATAGCGGCAGTATCACTATTAAAGTTGACTTAATACAGTCAACAGCTTTGGAGCACAGTCTATGTTTTGCAGTTGAAGATACGGGCCCTGGTATTGAAAATGATGAGATTGAATACTTAACTGAACCTTACGTACAAAGCACAGCAGGTAAAGTAAAAGGCGGTACAGGTCTTGGGTTAGCGATTAGTAGTCGTATTTTATCTAAATTACAAAGCCAGCTAAATATAAGCAGTGAATTTGGCAAAGGCAGTATATTTAGTTTTGATATTATTTTAGGTTTAGGTGAATTGAGTTTGGTAGAGCAGCGCCATCAATCATCAGAGTATTTAACAGGGTTAGATATATTGCTGGTTGAAGACTTGCCTTTAAATCAAAAAATAGCAATCGAATTTATGGCTATGGATGCGCACAAAGTGAAACTGGCTGATGATGGTGCATCCGCAATTGAAATGATGCAGAAGCATCAATTTGATTTGGTTTTACTTGATATGAATTTACCTGACTTTAATGGGCCTGAAGTACTAAAAAAACTAAAACATTTAGATCATAAAAATCAAAGAACACCTATACTCGCTTTTACTGCGAGTTTAAGCCCTGATGAAATTAAGGAGTATTTGGCATTAGGTATCAAAGATATTGTAGGTAAACCAATCAAATTAGAGAAGTTAAGACAGGCCTTGCTTAATTCTCAAAATACTCAGGCACCTTCCTTAGTCACAGAGTTAAAGTCAGTTTTATATGATGAAACTGCGACAAAAACCCTTGAAAGTTCTTTTACTGAAGATGAATTGTCAGCAGTATATAATGAATTCGTATTATCGGCGAGAAGCAAGTTTAAACACCTTCAAGAGCTGTTAAACACTGACACCGAGCAATGCATTAAGATATTGCACAGGCAAGCAAGCACGGCATTGCAATTAGGTTTTAATTTATATGGGATGGAATTAAAGAAGTTAGAAAGAAGGTTACTCGATAAAAAATCAATAGAATCTGAAATAAATGACATTACTGAGCTATGGCAAAAAAGTTTGGTGGCTTATTTAGAGGACGTAAAGCGAAAGCTTTAGATTATCTTAAAGTAGCTTGGATATCGGTATTAGTGTTACTATTTTTGAAATTCGCATTATTTAAAAGGAAGTTAAAAATGAAAAAAGTATTAATCGCAGTGGCAGTATTAGCGGCTGTAGGTACTGCTTATTTATATGATAAACAAGATAGCTTATCGGACAAATCAACTGAGCAAGCTTTACAGTTATCTGAGTTAACTTATATACCTGCAGATACCTTGATGTTTGCTGGGCAATTAAAGCCATTCCCAGTAAAAGAGTATATTAAATTACTGTCACAAAATAAGGCTTCTTACGAACAGTTTGGCTTAATGGCTAATGAGCTGTCAAAAGGAGATCTTGTAGGGCAAAAATTCTTTGCAAGTTTATTGCAAACTTATAATGACACTTTGAAATCTCCAGATTTATTAATGCAAAACTATGGTGTAAAAGATAGTTTTAAAAGCTTATTTTATACAGTCGGTTTATTACCCGTAATGCGTTATGAAATTAGTCAACCTGAAGCTTTATGGAATATGTTAGCTAAAGCTGAAACAGACTCAGGACTTAAAGCAACCGTTCACACTATTTCTGATGTGGAATATAAAAGTTATGCTTTTTATGAAGAAAATGGCCAAGTATTTGAGCTTATCGCATCAGTTAATGATGGTTGGGCAACGCTGACCTTTAATACTCCGATTAATGAACAAAAAGAATTAGCACTTGCGCTAGCTATAAATAAGCCTGAAAAATCATTAGCGAGTGAAAATATTTTAGATGCAATGATGAAAAAACATAGCTTTGATGCAACTTATGTTGGTTTTTTCAATCATGTCGCTTTGGTAAATGGCTTAACAAATAAAGATAACAATCGTTTTAACAAAATGTTGAATAAAATTTTGGCATTATCAAATACAGATCTTGATGAGAAAGATCTTAGTATTTTTCGTGAAAAAACATGCCAAGATGATTTATCTCAATTAGTGAGCAATTGGCCCAGAACTGTTTTTGGTACTCATCAACTTGAGATTACAGATACTTCAGTAAATATGAAAGCATCAATGGTTATTGAGGGGAATACAGATTTAATGCGTGTTTTAGCAGGATTAAGGGGCTTTATTCCTGAGCATCTTCATTCAGCTGATAATAAAATAATGAGCTTAGGTCTAGGTCTTGATATTGCAAAGGTGACACCTGTACTTACAACGCTTTGGAATGATTTCACGCAAACTAAATATCAATGTGCACCTTTAGTTGATATACAAACAGAGATTGCAAAAAATAGCCCTATGATGACTGCCATGTTTACTGGCATGGCATCTGATGTAAAAGGCTTTAGTGTTTCATTATTTGATTTTGAATTAAGTAATGAAAACGATCAACCAGCATTGAAACTGCTAGATAGCTTAGTGACTTTATCAGTAAAGAATCCAATTTCATTTTTTAATAGCGTAAAAACATTCTACCCGCCTTTAGCTGATTTAAATCTACCTGAAGATGGCACTCCAGTAAGCTTAAATAAGTATGTGCCTATGCTAGATGAGTTTGGTGCACAAATTGATGTCGCTGTAAAAGGTGATAACATTGCATTATATAGTGGTGAAAAAGCATCTGAAACAGCGGATGGTTTGATGAAACAAACACTTATAAATAATGGTGTAAATAGTTTTAGTTTAGATTATAAAAAGTTTTTCACTCCTTTGTTTGATGTTGCTGCTATGGCAAATCAAGAGTTACCTGAAGAGCTAAATAGTTTAAAAGATACAGATATGCGGATTCATTTTTTAATGGACTATACCGATAATGGTATTGAGTTTGTTAGTACACTGGATAGCAAAATTAAATAAACCTTAATTTAAAATATATTGATACCCAAGCTGCATCTTGAGGTAGCTTGGGTATATAACAGCCGAAACAGAGAGTTTCGGTTTTTTTGTTTATCTAACCTGAAATCGGTGTGTTTATTGCATTAAAAATGTTATCTATTTTTAATGTCAAAATTTTCACTATGTTAATAAATCCTGCTAGTGGTTATAGCCAATCAAATGATATTGCGAATAATCAAGTTAATGATCAAAATACAGTTCAATCACCTTCA
>Ga0209396_1002296_pt1 | contig 20286 bp, 14 predicted proteins | sample GOMGulsemesocosm_6_FD_184638 | JGI IMG/M metagenome (GOLD analysis project Ga0209396, IMG submission 184638) | Methane-oxidizing microbial communities from mesocosms in the Gulf of Mexico - GOM8C Gulf of Mexico (SPAdes) (version 2) | ecosystem: Environmental > Aquatic > Marine > Cold seeps...
TGATATGGAAATAGAACTAGACGAAGAAATCTTTGGCGTTAAAAGATGGGAATGTGAAGTTATCTCTAATGATAATAAAGCAACTTTCATCAAAGAGCTTAAGCTAGCGATCCCTGATGGTGAGTCCGTTCCGTTCCGTGCCGGTGGTTATATTCAAATTGAAGCGCCAGCGCATCATGTTAAATATGCTGACTTTGATATTCCAGCTGAATATCGTGGTGACTGGGAACATTTTGGTTTCTTCAACTTAGAATCTAAAGTAGACGAAGAAACAATTCGTGCATACTCTATGGCTAACTACCCGGACGAAGCGGGTATCATTATGCTTAATGTACGTATTGCTTCACCTCCACCAAGAGATTTATCTCTACCATGTGGCAAAATGTCTTCTTTCATTTTTAACCTTAAAGCAGGTGATAAAGTGACTATTTCAGGTCCATTTGGTGAGTTCTTCGCTAAAGAAACTGAAAATGAGATGATTTTTGTTGGTGGTGGTGCTGGTATGGCTCCAATGCGTTCTCACATATTTGATCAGCTTAAGCGTTTAGAATCTAAACGTAAGATGAGCTTCTGGTATGGTGCACGTTCTGTTCGTGAAATGTTCTATGTAGAAGATTTTGACGGATTAGCCGCTGAAAACCCTAACTTTAAATGGCATTGTGCACTTTCAGATCCTCAACCTGAGGACAACTGGACAGGTTACACTGGTTTCATTCATAACGTTCTTTTAGAGAATTACTTGAATGAACATGAAGCGCCTGAAGATTGTGAGTTCTACATGTGTGGTCCTCCAATGATGAATGCAGCTGTTATCAGCATGCTTAAAGAGCTAGGTGTTGAAGATGAAAATATCTTACTTGATGACTTTGGTGGTTAAGTAAAACATTGAACTAAAGCGACTATTAATTAGAAGCTTATAGTTTGAAGCTATAAAAAAGCTTGTTACTGGTTTATACTGGTAGCAAGCTTTTTTTATGTGAAAAACAAAGTTATTTAGCTATAAATTAGTAACAAATCATTAATTTACTGCTGTGAAAATTGACTAAGTCGACAATCTAAATGGAAATATAGATGAACTCTTACATCTCAGATAAACAAATATTCAATAAAAAATGGATTTTTAGTATTTTCTTGTTTTTTTCATTCTTTATTCTTCAAGGCTGTGAACCGAGTAATACTGATAAAAAATATCAGGAAGTTTTACTACAAGGTAAAACAATGGGTACTACTTTTACAGTTAAAGTTTTTGTTCCTGAATCTGAAGTCCGTTCTCTAAATTTATTTTCTGATGTAAAGGACTTGCTCGCTGATATCAACCAATCAATGTCTACATATATTTCAGATTCTGAAATAAGTAAATTTAATAGATCAGAAGCAAATACTGTATTTCCTTTATCTGACGACTTTAGAACTGTAATGGCTGAATCTATAAGGTTAGGTAAAAGTACTAAAACATTAGATGTCACTATGGGGCCATTAATTGACTTATGGGGTTTTGGTCCAGATAAACAACCAACTAAAGTACCCTCGACTGAACAATTACAAAAAATTCAAGGTAAAATGGGTGTCGATAAATTATCACTGTCAAATGCAGGTTTAACAAAATCAGTACAAGAGTTAGAGTTAAGTCTATCTGCAATTGCTAAAGGCTTTGGCGTTGATAAAGTAGCTGAGCTGTTAGAGAAAAATGGTTATACCAACTATATGGTTGAAATTGGGGGGGAGCTTAGATTGAGTGGTTCAAAACCTAATGGCGATCTATGGGCGATTGCAATCGAGCAGCCTGATCCCGCATTACTACAACGTGCTGTACATAGAACTTTAAAATTAGGTACTATCAGTGTTGCGACATCTGGTGATTACCGTATTTTTTATGAATTAAATGGCACTACTTACGCCCATATTATTAGCCCTGAAACGGGTAAGCCAATCAAACAAGATTTAGTCTCGGTTACTGTATTGCATGAATCATCTATGACAGCAGATGCATTAGCAACGGCCATTACTGTAATGGGTACGAAAAAGGCAAAAAAATATGCAGAGAAAAATAATATAGCGGTATATCTTATCAGTAAAACTGCGGATGGCTTAAAAGCATATTCAAGTCCTAAATTTAAGCCATATATGTAATCAAAATTAACTGTAGGCGTGACTTTAGTCACGCTTAGATAAACTAAAAATTATTTGTTGCTAAAGTATCGTCTACAAACTCATTTCAGTTTATATCCTATCTTCAAACAAATAATACATAGTCTGATCAAGCTAAGTTTGAATTACTATAGTTATTGTTTTTTACACCCTGTATAATATGCCTCGAAATTTAGCTTTTTCAATTTAGTGATTTTAGGGGCCTAGTTATGTCACTTTTTATTCTTACATTTGTTTTACTGGTAATTGTAGCAGCAGCGATGGCTGTAGGTATGATGGTTAAAAATAAAGCTATGGCAAGTAGCTGTGGTGGTTTAGGTGCCATGGGTATTGAAAAAGCATGTGATTGTGATGATCCTTGTGACCGCCGTAAAGAACGCATGGCAAAAGAGCAATCTTGGAAAGATAACCAAATACTTTAGTTTTAAACTAAAGTTTGATCATAAAACCTCGTTTATCGAGGTTTTTTTGTGTCTAGAATTTATTAAACTTGGATCTAAAACATCAATTTACAATTATAAATTTAAAATATTCAGATTAAAATTGACACTGTATAAATAAACAGTAAAAATAAATGTATGAAAAAATTTATACATATTGATATGGACTGTTTCTATGCAGCAGTCGAAATGCGCGACAATCCAGCATTGCGTGATGTACCTTTAGCAATAGGGGGTAAAAGCCGAAGAGGAGTTATTTCTACCTCTAACTATATTGCCCGTCAATATGGTGTACGTTCAGCTATGTCAAATTATAAAGCTCTGCAATTATGTCCTCACTTGGTATTAGTACCAGGCAGAATGTCGGTATATAAAGAAGCCTCTGATCAAATACGCGAAATATTCCACCAATACACTGATTTAGTTGAGCCTCTTTCATTAGATGAAGCATATTTAGATGTGACTGATGCAACGCATTGCTCAGGAAGTGCTACATTAATGGCGCAAGAAATAAGACAAAAGATATTTGATAAAACAGGTTTAACGGCATCTGCTGGAGTGTCTTCAATAAAGTTTGTGGCTAAAATTGCTAGCGATGAAAATAAGCCAAATGGTCAATGCATTATCACCCCAGATCAAATACCTGTATTTTTAAATATTTTGCCTCTGGGTAAAATTCCTGGTGTGGGTAAAGTAACGCTTGAGCGTTTATCCGCTCTACAATTAAAAACGGGTAAAGATGTATTAGATAAAGGTGAAGACTGGATGGTGAGGACGCTAAGTAACTTTGGTTATGACTTGTACCAAAAATGTTCAGGAAATTATGAAGGTAAAGTACATACTGAAAGAGTAAGAAAATCATTAAGTGTAGAGCATACCTATGAGTATGACTTAGATACAGAGCAATTATGTTTGGATAAATTACCAAGCTTGTTAGATGAATTAGAAAGGCGGCTAGAGAAGCAAAATTTAGTAACAAGCATAAGTAAACTCAGTGTAAAAGTGAAGTTTGCTGATTTTGTTTCAACTACGGCCGATCAAGTGTCAGATGGTTTATCTATTGACGTATTCAGTGCCTTATTAAAAAAGGCTTTTGCTAGAGGTAAATATAAAGGCGTTAGATTATTAGGTGTTGGCGTAGGTATTAAGCTAGATAAAGATACTGAAGGGCAGTTGAGCTTCGATTGTTAGGTTTAATGTGTAAACCCCCTGTTTAACTAGGTTTACAACAGAGGAATATCGGTTATTTCAATTTATGTGTGTAAATTTGGGGACATTTGGTTTTCTGCTATACTGCTTCACCTCGTTCATTTCTTAGGTATTTTTTATGGCATTTCCTAGCCCAAATCCAATTTTAAATTTAGATGACGCTTTAAATAACACACAATATGATTCTCTGATTATTATTGCCGATGACTTTTCAAAAATAAAGAATGAAGAACTCAATAAAGTCACAGCTGCATTAAGCTTAATTGATGGTCGTGTAGGCAAGCAAGTTGTAGTTACTGTGTGCGAATCGGCACCGGGTAAACGATTAATTTTAGTACCTACTGGCAACTTAAATCGTGATTACGATGATGTAAGACGTTACTTTGATGCCACTAAAAAAGCCATCATTGAAGCAAAAGCAACAGGTAGTATTAATCCTGTGATTTATTTGGCCGATCAGCCTACAACCCAATTATATGAAAATGCATTAACAGTATCATATTTAGGTGCTTGTCAGGCTTTATGGCAACCGTTAGAAGCGCGAGAGCACTTAGGTGAATCAATAGAGCCGATTCAAACAATTGGTTTAGTTGGCGCAACACAACAAGTGTGTGATTACGCTGGTGCGATTTCAGCAGGCCAATATGCTGCACGAGACTTATGTGGTACTGAACCAGAGCGTATGGCGCCGCCTAGATTTGCACAATATTGTGAAGCACTATTTGCTGATTCAAGTGTTGAAGTTGAAGTGATTTCTGATTTAGATGTAATTAATAAAAACTACCCTATGATGGCGACCGTTGCGAGAGCATCAATACCTGTTGAGCGTCATCATCCACGTGTTGTTAAATTAACTTATACGCCAGAAGGTGAAGTTAATAAAACTTTGATGTTTGTAGGTAAAGGCTTAGTTTACGATACAGGTGGTGCCGATTTAAAAGTGGGTGGTCATATGTCAGGTATGAGCCGTGATAAAGGTGGTGCTGCATCTGTTGCTGGTTTTGTTAAATCGGTATCTGATTATCAAGCTAAAGGTGTGAAAGTCGTTGCTTTCTTAACCGTGGTTCGTAATTCAATTGGTTCTGATTGTTTTGTACCAGATGAAATTATCACAACTCGTGAAGGTGTACGTGTTCGCATTGGTAATACAGATGCGGAAGGTCGTTTAGCTATGGGCGATTTATTAAGTGAGATTAAAGATTTAGCAAAAGACGAAGTGAACCCAGAGATATTCACTGTAGCAACACTTACTGGTCATGCTGCACGCGCTATGGGTCCATATACGGCACTTGTTGAAAATGGTCCAGCAAGAGCGAATAAAGTATCGCAAAAGATATCACTAATCGGTGATTTATGGGCTGATGGTGCTGAAATCTCACGTTCTCGTCGAGAAGATTATGACTTTATTCAGCCTCATACGTTAGCTGATGATGTACTTTCAAGTAATAACGCGCCTTCGGCAATTACTGCTCGCGGTCATCAATTCCCTATGGCATTTTTAGCGATAGCATCAGGACTTGATAAACATGGTTGTGATTCTGATATGCCTATTCCTTATATTCATGTGGATATAGCAGGAAGTGGTGTGGAAGGTGGTGATTGGCAACATGGCAAACCAACTGCAGCATCTGTTGCAAGTTTATTTGCGACTTATATTAAATAATTTTGCATTTATAAAAGGGCTATACAGCCCTTTTATAAAATAGGTTTCAATTTTGACTAGTTTAACTTAAACCGATTAACAACATCAGACATATCATGGCTGCTAGTTTTAAGTTGTTGGCTGGCATCGGTTAATTGTACAGTTGTAGCAACTGATTCATCCGTCATCCCTGATAATTCGTTTATTCTCAGATTTACTTCATCTGCAGCTTGAGATTGTTGTTCTGTTGCTCTTGCTATTTGGCTATTCATATCCGAAATAATTTGCATTAGTCTATCAATTTCAGAAAGAGAGTTATCAGCCTGTGATGCTTGCTCTACGGTGTTAATTGAAATATCTTGGCTTATTTTAACTGCATTAACTGCATTTTGAGCCCCTGTTTGTAATTTTTGTATCATTGCTTGAATTTCATCTGTGCTTTGACCTGTTCTACTTGCAAGTGTTCGGACCTCATCTGCTACAACTGCAAAGCCTCGGCCTTGTTCTCCCGCTCGAGCGGCTTCTATTGCGGCATTGAGTGCTAATAAATTAGTTTGGTCTGCTATGCCGCGGATCACATCTAATACTGAACCAATGCTTTCTGTTTCAGTCGCTAAATTAGAAATAACATTACTTACATTATCTATATTTGATGATAGTTCTTGAATATGATTTATGGTTTCTGAAACGATGCTTTTACCTTCGGCTGTATTTTTAATCGAGTCGTTTGCTGCCTGCTCTGCAGCCTCAGCGTTATTACTAACCTCTCTAATTTGAGATGTCATTTGTTCCATAGCTGTGGCCACTTGAGTGGTATTATCGTTTTGTAATTCTGTGAAAGTTTGAGCTGACTCACTTGCTGATGCAACTGATTCTGCATGCTCTAGCACTTTGACAGAGTTACTATGTACTTCTTGTAGTGAGTGCTGCATTTTTTCATTAAACTCATTGAAATAACGAGACAAGCGGGAAATTTCATCTTGACCGGTATCATCAAGTCTTTGTGTTAAATCGCCTTCACCTTGTGCAATATCTTTCATTAACTCAGTTGCAGCACGCGTTGGGTTTAAAATACTGTTGCCTATGATATAACCTAAACCAACCAGTATTGCGATGATAATCAAGGCATCAATAATTATAAGGTTTCGTTTTGCAGAAAATGTATCTTCTACATCGTCAAGGTAGCTTCCTGAGCCTAAAATCCATTGCCATGGTTTAAAACCTTTTACATATGATATTTTATCTATAGGCCTATCAAAACCAGGTTTAGCCCACTTGTAAGGCACAAAACCTTCGCCTTTCTCTTTGACTACTTTGGCCATTTCAATAAATAATGCTGTGCCATCTGGATCTTTTACATTAGATAAAGACTTTCCGTTTAAGGTGGGTTTTAAAGGGTGCATTAGCATTGCTGGAGAGTAATCATTGATCCAAAAGTAGTTGTTATCATCATATCGAAGGCTTTTAATAATGGCTTTAACTTGATCTTGAGCTTGAGTTTGAGTGAGCTTACTTGTTTGCTCTAATTCATAAAAATGCTCAATGATACTAAAGCTATTTTCAACTAACTTTTTAGTTGTTTCATGTCGTTCAGTGAGAAGAGAGTGATACTCTTGAGATAATCCAATAATGCTTTGAATTGATAGTCCTAACACCGCAATGAAAACTAACATAGCCAATCTTTGCTGAATGGTAAATTTTCTCAAAAAGCTCACTAGAGATTCCTTATATTATGATTTTATTTCATATTCCTTAGTCTAGCTTAAATTTTATACTTATCTATTTGTATGATCTAAATCTATAAAGTATGGATAAAATGAGAATTAAAGATTAGGTTTGAAAATAAAGGTCAGAGATCACAAAAGCCAACGACACTGTTGGCTTTTAGGTAAATAACTTCAATAAACTTATTTATTTTTGAAGTGACGATCAAAAAAGTTAGTGATTGTTTTATGTAAGTGTGTTTGTACTTGCTTACCTCTTAAGCTATGTTTAGAGCCTGGGTAAGTCATCATCTCAAATGGTTGCGCTTGGTCTTGTAACTTTTTAAATACCTTAGTTGCATGGGTAAATAAAACGTTATCATCAGCCATACCATGATAAATCATCAGTGGGCCTTTTAAACCTTCGCTATAGGCAAAAACATTACTAGCTTCATAGCCTTCAGCATTTGTTTTCGGGTGAGATAGGTAGCGTTCAGTATAATGGGTATCATACAAGTTCCAGTCTGTTACAGGTGCACCGGAAACACCAGCTTGAAAATAATCACCTGCTTTAAACATTGTCATAAGTGCCATATAACCGCCGTAGCTGTGGCCGTAAATACCAATTCTTTTGGCATCAACAAAATTTAAAGTACGTAAAAATTCAACACCTTTTATTTGATCTGTAACTTCAGGTTTGCCTAAATGTTTAAAAATTGGATCTTCAAAGGCTTTACCACGATTGTATGAACCACGATTATCTAACTGAAATACGATATAACCTTGCTGTACCATATACTGAAAGTACATGTTTTTTGAACGCCAGCTATTGGTTACACGCTGTGCATGTGGACCACCGTAAACATTTACGATCACAGGGTACTTTTTACCTGCTTCTAAGTCTTTAGGTTTGAACAAGCGGTAATGCATTGTTTGGCCATCTTCAGCTTTTATTGTGCCATATTCTGGAGTCGCTAAATCAGCAATAAAAGGTGAAAGCGGGTGTTTAGTATTTAATTCGTTTTGCTCTAACCAAGTAATGAATTCACCCTTGTTATTGCGTAAGCTTACTGAAGTCGGTTGGTTGACTGAAGAGCTGCTGTCAATAAATGATTTATAGTCTTGTGCCATTACAACTTTATGGTATTGACCTTTTTCAGTTAAACGTTTTATTTTGCCTGAACTTTTTAAAGGTACTGAATATAAATGGCTTTCAAGTACAGAATCAGCACGACCAGAAAAATAGACTAAGCCTTTCTTTTCATCTACACCTTGTAAACTATCGACAATCCAATCACCTTGAGTGATTTGACGTACTAAGGTGCCATTATTTTCATACAGATAAAGGTGTTTGAAACCATCACGTTCTGATGCCCAAACAAAGTGTTTATTATCTTTTAAAAAGCGTAATTCTTTATGTAAATTTAACCAAGTATCACTTGTTTCAGTTAAAAGTACTTTTTGTTTTTTGCTTTTAGTATCAAAAGCTCTTAATTCTAATTTTTGTTGTGAGCGGTTTTGCCATTGATAAGAAAGCGTTTTGCTATCTTGAAGCCATTTAACTCTTGGAATATAAATGTCTTTTTCTTTACCTAGGTCAATCCAGCTTATTTGCTTATTATTTAATTTAACAATACCTAACTGGATGTCTACATTGTTTGTGCCCGTAAACGGATATCTTTGATTAAATAATTTAACTTCTTCAGCATATATTTCATTTCTAATTGCTTCAGATACAGGTGTTTCATCTATACGGGTAAAAGCGATTTTAGATTCATCATTTGACCACCAGTAACCAGTCATGCGACCCATTTCTTCTTGTGATACAAACTCAGCCATACCGTTTTTAATTACGCCACCACCATCGGTGGTGAGCTTTATTTCTTTGCCTGTGGCTATATTTAGCGCATAAACATTTTGAGCTCTAATAAATGAAACATATTTCCCTTTAGGAGAAAAACGCGCATCAGTTTCAAATTCGGGTGTATTTGTAAGTTTTTTACTCTGCTTTTTAGCTAAATTGTAATAATACAAGTCACCATTTAAAGGAAATAAAAGTGCAGAGCCATCTTTAGAAAATTTATATTCTAAAATACCTTTACCAAATATACGTTGTCTTTCTCTGCGTGCTTTTTCTTCATCGGATAAATTTTCAGGGCCTGAAAATAAACTTTGAGAATCAACTAGCATACGATTTGTTTTATCTTTTAAGTTGTATTCCCATAAATCATAGCGATTGTAATCATCTTCTTTACCTTGAAGATAAGTGACCCGTTCACCCGTTGGTGAAAACTTTAATTTAACGGGAGATTTTCCTGATAAACCTGGATCAGAAAATAATCGCTCGATAGATAGTGGCTGTGCATTCATAGTACAGCTGGTTATTGCCAGAGTTAAACTCAATAATGTGGTTTTATTGCTCATCTTTATCTCTTATAAATAAATGATTACTTTACCTAAACAACTTCTAACTCCAACAGAATTAAGCTTTCTGAAGTGTTTGGAGAGCTGATGATATCTTCATAAAAAAGTCACTGCAACTAAATGCCATAAACGGTAAGATAAAGCGATGAAATAAAAATGGAAATTTAATATGTTTGAGTTAGCACCAGAACTAAAAAGAGACTGTATCGAATTGGCTGATTGGCCATTATGTAAAGTATTACTACTTAACGATAGCCAATATCCTTGGTTTATTTTAGTGCCCAGACACAATGGCTTGAAAGAGATAATCGATTTATCAGAGCAAGATCAAATAGTATTTATCAAAGAGTCTGCAATATTAAGTAAATTGATTCAAGATGTCTTTAATCCTGATAAATTAAATGTTGCAGCAATAGGTAATATGGTTCCGCAATTACATATTCATCATATCGCACGTTTTAAAACCGATGCAGTGTGGCCCGCACCAGTTTGGGGGCAGTTACCAGTAAAGCCTTATTCCAATGAACAAATTGGTGAAATCATCAATCAGTTTGCTGATATCTAGTATTATCCCCCTCAGTTGAAATAGACAACAGAGAGGGGTTACAGACTATTTAATGCCTAATACATCAGCGCCTTGTTCAAAAATAATATCTACAGGAATGCTAGCGGCTGTTAATCGCTCTAAACTTGCAGCTAACTCTGCTTTTATTGTACCTTGGTCTTTAACTAAAGCATCAACACCTTGGTAATCACCATTACCTTGTAAGGTCAAAATAAGGCCTGAAAGTTTAGCCATGGCTGCACCCATTTTATCCATATTAACTTGGTATAATCCTTGCTCATTTTGGCTAAAAGCACCTTCTTGCTTAAAGAAATTAAAACGGATCATATTCGCTTTACCGTGAGCAGAACTTGCACCAAATCTTACTGAGCGGAAGATACCGGCTAAGAATGTCGTGTAATAATCTGCAAGCTCACCTTCAGTGATAACACCTTTATTAAGTAGTTGAGTTATCATATACAAACCTAGAATATCAGCTTTACCTTCTTCTAGTGCTGAAGCATGTTCTTGCAATGATTGGCGAACAGTACCTTTACCATTTAAAGTATTTTTAATGCCTAAACCGTGTGCAACCTCATGAAACATAGTATTGGCAAAAAATGCATTAAAAGTGATGTTTTTACGTTGTTCTGGAACGATCAGTTGATGTGCAATTGGTACTAATATTTTATCAAATTTAGCTTGCATTGCATTTTTAAGTTGTAATCGACGTGTTCCTTTTTTAAGCTGTACTTCTTCGTCATTAGGCAGGTTGATTGCAATTGTTTTACTACCTGCATTGGAATGTCCTGCGTAATAAATTACATCATAAGCATTCAAATCAGCATCAGAGCCTGGCACTTCTTGTTTATATTTTTGCTCTACTGGTAAGTCTTTTTGTAGCTCAGGTAAATATGCTGCATATTTAGCGAGTTTTTCACTCCAAGCTAAGTCTTTAACTAGCACATAGGCTTCAAAAGCAGCGCGATATCCAAATAATTGGTCTTCGTAGTTTTCAATTGGGCCAATAACAATATCTATTGGATTATTTTTCATATCCATCCAGGCAAAATCAGATATTTGGTAATCATCAGTCAATAATGCTTTTGCTCTTAGATTTAAATAATCAGCAAATTCTTTATCATCAGCAAGTGCGGATGCTTGCTTTAATAATGCTGCTGCTTGCGATAATTGTTTTGCGTATACTTTTGAATAGGGAATAGAATATAAAGCGCCTTTTTCATCACGGCGAACAACAGAATACAATCCTTGCTTGTCTGTTAATTGTGCTTTGTTTAACTCTTCTTTTGTTATATTTGATGGGTAAAACTGAGCACCTAAAGGTTTTTCTTCATAGCCAGTTAAAAATGCTTTATCGCCATCTAAACGATCCCAAGGGCCATAGTTAACATCTGCATACTTTCTTACTTTTTCATCTGAAATCTTAGCTAAAAAATCTGATTTTTTTTCACCAAAGGATTGTTGCCAAAAAAGGTCATCCATGATTTTTGATGCATCAATGAGTTTAACAAGCATCTGTTTTTGATTATCTGAAAGTGATGATAAATCTGTTTTTAAAGAGACTGTAGTATAGATGTCTAATCTATCTTGAGAGCTTGCGACTAATTCAGTAGAGGCCACAGTTTTTTCTACTGACTTATTTGGGGATTTATCACATGCACTCAGCAGTGTTGCACTAGCAAGTAATAATGCTAAGCTAATTTTGTTAAATTTCATTTTTTAGTTCGCTTGTTATTTTATAAGGTACTTAGAGTAATGGCGAATTTATTGCCTGTAAAGTTACTAAATTAAAAAAACATTTAAATTTTTCTTAACTTTATCGTGAACTTAGTCAATACTTCAGTAAGATAATAAAAAATACAATCCCTTTACTTTGGGATAGCAAAAGGAAATGGGTTTATGTCAACAGAGAATGCATTACTTACGATCTTAATTGAAAAAATTAATAACGATACACTTGTATTACCTACCTTGCCTGAAATTGCTGTCAAGGTGCGAGAGGCTGCTGATGATCCTGATGTTAACTTAATGGAAATGGCGGATGTTATTGGACAAGATCCCGCTCTTGCAGCCAGAATGATTAAAATATCAAATAGTGCTTTCTTAGGTCGCACTATTAAAGTTTCAACTTTAAATCAAGCGGTTACACGAATTGGGTTAAGGCAAATCAAAAATATTGCAACCGCGATGGCCATGGAGCAGCTTTTTGTATCTCAAAATGACTTAGTTAAAACTTATTTAGATAAATCTTGGCATAAAACTTTAGAAGTCGCTTCAAGTGCGATTGCTTTACTTAAAATATATATTAAGAAAAATAAACATACCTCTTTAAATATCGATACAATTACTTTAGCTGCGCTTGTTTATAACATTGGTGTATTACCTATTTTAACTGAGGCTGAGCGTCATCCTGAAGTATTTGCCAACCCTGCCTTTTTAGCCTTAGCGATTAAAAAATTAGCGGGTAAAATTGGTGGTTCCATTATGAGAGCTTGGGGTTTCACTGATGATTTTGTCGAAGTCGCTGAAAGCTGGTCAAATCCAAACTATCACCCAACAAATCCTTGCTATGTTGATTTTATCCGTATTGGAGCCATTGAAGAAGGTATTTTAAAAGTGAGCAATAAAGATGAAATGTTAGGGAATTATGTTGAGAAAGGTATGTTAACCTCTATCGAAATGCTCCAAGAAGATGATTATTTAACTGTTCGTCAAGATGTGAAGTCAGTGTTTTCATAATTATTTTTGCAACGAAATTTAATTAAAGACACTTCGCGGCAAAGTATTAGAAAATAATTAGAATAATGATATTATTATCTACAAACTGCTTTAACTGGAATTTAATTATCAGTTAAAGCAGTAAATTGCTATTAAGTGGCTTAAGTGATTTTTACTAGGTTATTCTTCTTCTACATCACCAAAGCTAGATAATAGATCATCAAGCATTAGCTTTAACTCTTCACTTGCGAGCATAAAGTCAGCATCAAGTTTTACCAGCATATCTTCTTTTGGAATATCAGCATTTTCATCTTTTAATACTTCTGAATAGCTGATGCGCTTAATGCTGCCATCATCAACTAACATAAACTTAATGCGTTCATTCCAATCTAAAGCGAGTTTGGTAACTTGTTTACCATTTTCCAGGTGCTTTTGTACTTCATCAGATGATAAATCATGCTGTTTTAGCTTAACCTGTGCACCGTTTTCATCAGGTTCTTGTAAATCTGCATCTAAACCAATTTCAAAACCTTCAGGTGGGGCCATTTTAGTTAACCAATCGGTTAGAAATAAACCTAAATCAAAGTTCACAAAAGCAGGAACTACCGGTAGGCTACCTAAAGATTTTCTTAATAATGCAAGAAGCTCCTCTGCTTTATTGAAGCTACCAGAGTTAACAACTAACCAGCCTTTTTCTAAATCTATAAATGCAAACTGTAAGCTTGATTTTTTAAATGCTTGAGGTAATAAGTTATGTAATAAATTTTCTTTTATTTCGTCTTTTTCTTTTTTCTTAACTGGGCGGTTTTCTTCAGCTTCAATTTGCTCAACTTTCTCAGCAACTAATTCATTTACAACTGCAGCTGGCAGTACTTTTTCTTCACGTTTTGCACATATTAGTATTGATTTCTGTGAAAAATGAGACAACATTTGACCATGTTTACCAAGTGCTTTTGTCCAACCAAAAGTACTTAGATCTTGACTGCCACATGGACGAAAAATATCTTGCTCTAACGCTTTTTCGAATTCATCTTGTTGGTATGAAATGTCTTGCTTAAATTTGTAACAAATAAGGTTACTAAACCACATAAATATTTTCCTAATATTAAATACCAATCGGGTAATATGCCCAAACCACTTCAATATGATGAAATTCGCATTGCGTAGTTTTTTGGGGATAGGTCATCATAACAAGTTTATTTATGACAAATAAAGGGAATAAATAGCAGTGATAATAATTAGTTTGAAAAACGAACTAATTAAACTAAGTTTAGGATACGTATGCTCAAATATAGATCATATTTATTGCATACGTAATATTTGAAATTGAGCTATTCAGTAAAGAGGCTCATAGGTGTTGGCATATTTTTAGGGAATGAAATATGGTAAATCAAACCTTCGCCTAAGCTTGAGCTGACTTCTATCTCTCCAGATAGTGTTTGTTTAACCAAGTTAAATACAATGTGCGTCCCTAGGCCGCTACCGCCTTGATCTCGTTTGGTTGTAAAGAAAGGATCGAATAATTTAACAAGTTGCCCTGATTCTACACCTTTGCCATTATCTTTGAAAATAATATTAACTAAGTCATTTTCTTCTGTAATTGTTATATGTATTTCACCTAGTGTTATGCCTTCTAACCCATGGATCAACGAATTCATTATAAGATTAGTAAATATTTGACTGATAGCACCTGCCGGTAAATTTAAAATGAAATTTTCAGGACAATCAAGATTTATTTTGTGTTGTGTTGTTTTTAGTTTTGGATGTAAAGAACGAATAATTTCTTTTAAATAATCTTTGATATTAATTGTTCTTACGGCTTCACTGGCTTGATCTACCGCTATTTGTTTAAAACTAGCAACAAGTTCAGAAGCTCTTTGCAAATTAGTAGTTAGTAATCCCGTGCTTTGCATTGCATCATTGATAAAGTTTTCTAGTGCTTTAGGTGAGAGCGTTTTATCTTTATAGGCTGTTTCAATTTGTATTAATCGCTCTTGTAAAAATGAAGTAGCGGTTACACCAATGCCAACTGGTGTATTAATATCGTGTGTAATACCAGCCACTAAGCCACCAAGCGCAGCCATTTTTTCAGAGCTGACTAATCTTTCTTGTGCTTGGTTTAACTCATCAATATAACGTTGTAATTCACTATGATTGGCTCTTAGCTCTTGTTCTGTGTCTTTTCGTAATTCAATTTCTTCTGTTAACGCCAGTTTTTGTTTTTCTAATTCGTATTTTTGTTGTTGTAAATCCATCATAGCTTGACTTAAAGTCGATGTTTTTCTTGCAACTTCCTGTTCTAAAATTAAATTCTGTTGATCTAACTTTTCATTACTTATTAATAGTTTCTTTTGTGTGGTTTCTAATTGCGCTTTATAGTCTGTAATTTTATCTATCATATTGTTAAATGATAGTTCCATAATTTTTAGTTCATTATGATCTCTAGTATGGATCTCAAGTTTGCGACCTTCTAAATCATCAAGCTCGAGGTCTTCAATTTGTTGTGTTAAATCAGTGAGCGGTTCGGTTAATAACCGTCTGAAAGCCAATAAGAATAAAATAATGAGGAAAGTTGTTTTAATAAATGCGTTACCGATTAAAAAGTAAATCGATATCATAATACGACTTAAAACAACTTCACGACTAGAAAATAAAGTTACATCACCAACTTGTGTTGCACGACCTGAAAATTCAAAAATAAGTGGGAAAGTATAACCAAACAAGCCCGAAGGAGCATCTTCAATGAGAGACGATTCTTGAACTAACTGTTCACTATAAAGGTTTATAATATCAAGAGAACGTCCTAATTGTGATATTACTTCTCCGCTATCATCTCTTACAATGATGCCTTCTATGGAAGGTATCGCTAATAAACCTTCAGCAATAGTAACGGTTTGTTGTGTATTTAATTCCCATATAGCACGCGTTAAACTACCAGAAAACGTCTTTTGAAGTGTCGTTAGCTCGTTACGGATAAAGTCTTTTGCATTATAATACTCCGCAAAAACTTGGCCACATGTCACAATAAAAGTCAGTAAGAAATATACTGACAATACATTTGTTAATAGTTTTTTTGAAAGGCTCTTTTGTAACATGAATTAACTGAAATTCCTTTGTTTAGATTTTATAAATCGCTATATAAACTTAGACAATAACATAGCAAAAATAAATAAAAATTGCTGTTTTATCAATTATTTTTATAGTTTATAACAAAACCATAAAAGATCTAGTTCAATCGATTAAGCATGTATGAGACTATTGGATTATTCTATTTAGTTTTAATTGTGCCGTTTTTAATGGTAAATACAAAAAATAATATGATATTTCCAGTTTTAGTTTGTGATGACTCTATGGTTGCGAGAAAACAAGTGATCCGTACTCTCAAAGACAATACAGCTTTTCACTTTATTCAAGCCAGTAATGGTAAAGAAGCCTTAGATATTTTACGAAACCAAGAGGTTGGTTTGTTATGTCTAGATTTAACTATGCCTATTATTGATGGCGTCGGCGTACTTGAAATCATGAAATCTGAAAAAATAGAATGTTTTACTGTTGTCATTTCTGCAGACATTCAGGAACAGATGAAGCTAAAAGTAAAAGAACTCGGTGCTTTGAATTTTATTGAAAAACCGGTCAGTAAAGATGAATTAATTTCAACTTTGCATAAATTTGGCATCAGATAACCTTCCTTATATCTAAAATAGATAAATTATTCTTATTTTACCATTGACATAACTGCCATAGTTCAGGCAGTCTAGACGTATGAACGCTATAAATATTTTATTGACCTCAATTATTATTACAACCAACATCCTAACTGGATAGTGGCATAGGTCGGTACACATAGAAAAAAGGCCTGTGCTCCCCAAGAGCTCAGGCCTTTTTTGTTTTTAGCCTTTTATTATTGAAATTAAAGAACGGGGAATGGGGAATAATGAGAGTTTTAAAGTTTGGTGGATCATCTTTAGCCAATTATGAATGTTTAAGTAAAGTTGCGAATTTAGTTAAATCTCAGCTTAAATCAGAAATGTTATTAGTTTTATCTGCGCCGGGTGGAATGACTGATAGTTTAGTTGAACTTGCTGAGCTTGCGCAAAAAAGTCAACCATTTGAAGTACAATGGAATGCACTTTTAGAACGAAGCAATTCATTAAAACAACAAGTAGAACAAGCTGGGTTTGAAATATTAAGCTGGCCTGACTTTTCACTATTAGAAAAAAAACTTTCTGGTGTTGCATTACTAGGTTTATGTCCTGATGCGGTTAAAGCATTTGTGATTAGTTTTGGTGAGCGTATTAGTGTTGCATTAATGCAAGCATTATTATGTGAGTTTAAACCAACAAGTCTTGATGCGACCAAATGTATCTCATCTCAAGGTGGATATTTAGATGCTGTCGCAAGCGTATCTGCTAGTAAAGCTGGTTTTAAGCAACAAATGTCTCAAGCACCAAGCAAAGTTTATATTATGCCAGGTTTTACTGCGAGCAATGAACAAGGTGAGTTAACAACTCTTGGTCGTAATGGCTCTGATTATTCAGCAGCCATAGCAGCTGCCAGTGTTGAAGCACAAGTATGTCAAATTTGGACTGATGTGGATGGTGTTTATAGTGCGGATCCAAGATTTATCAAAAAAGCAGTTAAAATAGATAATTTATCTTATAAAGAAGCGATGGAGTTATCATATTTTGGTGCCAAAGTTTTACACCCTAAAACGATTTTGCCATGTGCAAAAGCCAACGTACCATGTGAAATTAAAAATACTCATAACCCAGACGCCCCAGGCTCATTAATTAGTGATGTTGCAGGTGAAGATAAAACAGTAAAGGCACTTTCGAGTCTTGAAAACCTTGCGATGCTGACTGTATCTGGCCCAGGTATGAAAGGTAAAGTAGGCATGGCATCACGTGTATTTGATGCCCTGGCAAAAGACGATGTATCAATTGTATTAATAACACAGTCATCTTGTGAGTTTAGTATCAGCTTTTGTGTACATGAAGAAGACCTGCAACTTGCCCTAAGTGGTTTAGAGCAAGCTTTAGAGCTTGAGTCTAAAGCCGCTTTAATCGAACCAATTCAAGTTAGAAAAGATTTAGCAATTGTGACGCTTGTTGGTGACAATATGAAAGCGCATAAAGGCTTAGCTGCTAAGTTTTTTGGTTCACTTTCACAAGCGCAAGTAAATATTGTTGCAATCGCGCAAGATTCTACAGAAAGTGCGATATCAGCGGTAATTGACGGGGATCTATGTAACGATGCTGTAAAGGTATGTCACGAAAACTTTTTCACTCATATCCCATCAATTGACGTATTCCTATTAGGCTGTGGTTTAGTGGGAGCAGAGTTAGTTAAACAACTAGAAAAACAACAAGCTTGGTTAGAAAAGAGAAATATTAAACTTAACCTTTATGGCGTAGCAAACTCTAGAAAATTACTACTTGATAAAGAAGGTGTTAGCTTCACAAATTGGCAAGGTCAATTAGCTGATTCTGAGCAGTCTTTTAATATTGCAACATTAGAGAAGTTTGTTAAACAAAATCATTTGATCAATCCAGTTATTGTTGATTGTAGCTCTTCATCTATATTGGCTGATCAGTATTTATCTTACTTTGAAGCAGGCTTTCATGTTGTAGCGGCTAATAAAAAAGCAAATACAAGCTCGCAAGCTTATTATCATGAGCTAACAGCATCAAGCTTGAAGAATAATCGTAAATTCTTATATGAAACAAACGTGGGTGCAGGTCTACCTGTATTAGATAACTTGCAATTATTGTTTGGAGCAGGTGATGAGTTGATCAGCTTCAGCGGTATACTTTCAGGTTCATTATCTTACATGTTTGGTTTGTTAGAAGATGGTTTAAGCTTATCTGAAGCAACTCTAAAAGCAAAAGAAAGTGGCTTTACCGAGCCAGATCCTCGTGATGATTTATCTGGTACTGATGTTGCGCGTAAATTATTAATCGTAGCAAGAGAATCAGGGTTGGAGCTTGAGCTTTCTGATATTGAAGTTGAATCTGTTGTCCCTGATGGTTTTTGTGAAGAATGCTCTGTAGAAGAGTTTATGGCTGAACTACCTAAGTTAGATACAGCTTTTAATGATAAGGTAAAAGCAGCGGCATCTGATGGCAAGGTTTTACGTTATGTTGGCACAATAAAAAATGGTCATTGTAAAGTAGGCATTGAAGCTGTGATGGCAGATCATGCACTTAATGATATACGTGATGGAGAAAATGCTTTAGCAATTTTAAGCCAATATTACCAACCAAAACCATTTGTTATTCGTGGTTATGGTGCTGGCGCTGAAGTAACTGCTGCAGGTGTTTTTGCTGATATATTAAAAACGTTGTCACGTTAGGAGTCGATCATGTCAAATAATGATTTACATGTTTATGCACCTGCTTCTATTGGTAACTTTGCCGTTGGATTTGATGCTTTAGGTGCTGCATTAAAGCCTATTACAGGTGAGTTACTGGGTGATGTTGTAAAAGTGACTGAATCTGCTCAAGATGAATTTATTTGTACTGGTGCATATGCAGATAAACTACCTGGTGAGCCAAATGAAAACTTGTCTTACTTATGTTTATTACATTTTAAAAAGAATATAAAGCCAGATATGCAGGCAGTGAGACTTGAGTTGCAAAAGAATTTACCAATAGGTTCTGGTTTAGGTTCAAGTGCATGTTCAGTTGTCGCTACTTTTGCTGCACTTGATAAGTTTGCTAAAACAGAACTTAGTCAAGATGAATTAATTGAATTGATGGCTGATTTTGAAGCGATTGTAAGCGGAGGTCGTCATTACGATAATATCAGTCCGTGTTATTTAGGTGGCTTACAATTAACGGGTGAACTTATTCCTGGCCGCTCTATTGAAATCGCAGTACCAAAAGAATGGTATTATGTTATTGCTTTTCCAGGCTTTTCATTAAATACGTCTAAAGCACGCTCGGTATTACCGAAACAACTCGATATGCATAAAAGTGTTGAGTTTGCGCAGCGTTTATCTGCTTTTATCGCCCTGTTACAAACCGGGAAAAGTGACGCGGCATTAGCGCTAATGCAAGATGATGTGGCTGAACCGCATCGTGCACCTTTAATTAAAGGGTTTAGCGAAGCAAAACAAGCTTTACCTGAACTTGGTGCAAAGGCGATGAGTATATCAGGTGCCGGACCGACATTATTTGCAGTATGTACAAACATAGAAGATGCAAATACATGTGCAGATTGGTTACAAAAAAATTATATAAATGACGAAGGTTTTTGTCATATATGTCAGTTAGATGAAGCTGGAACACGAGAACTGGCTTCACATGAAATAAATGGAGAAGCAGATGAAACTGCATAATTTAAAAGATAATTCACAACAGGTTTCATTTGTTGAAGCTGTAAAAACAGGCTTAGGCCGTGATCAAGGCGTATTTTTTCCGATTAAATTAGAAAAAA
>Ga0209396_1002297_pt1 | contig 20285 bp, 15 predicted proteins | sample GOMGulsemesocosm_6_FD_184638 | JGI IMG/M metagenome (GOLD analysis project Ga0209396, IMG submission 184638) | Methane-oxidizing microbial communities from mesocosms in the Gulf of Mexico - GOM8C Gulf of Mexico (SPAdes) (version 2) | ecosystem: Environmental > Aquatic > Marine > Cold seeps...
AAGCAGCTCAACCTGAGTTTACTCAGCAACTAGTTACGTTGACTGAAAACCAAGAGTTAATGGCAGAGCTAGCCCGCGTCTGGGTCGGCAGTGACTTTGTTGCAGAGCTTTGCTGTGCCTCTCCGGCTACGTTGTTTGATCTCATCGATAGCGGTGATTTGCAGCGTAATTACATCAAGCAGGATTATGTCGATAAGCTGGTTTTCCGGTTGGCAGAGGTGAGTGTCGAAGACGATTTGATGCGCGAGTTACGGCTGTTCCGGCAGCGTGAACTAGCGCGCATTATCTGGCGTGATTTGGCACGTACTGCGTCAGTTACTGATACCACGACCCATGTCAGCTGGCTGGCGGACATTTGTATCGATCAAGCGTTGAGCTGGTTGCATCAACGGGCCTGTGAAAAGTGGGGTACGCCCAGCACTTTGATTAATGATGAGTGGGTGCCGCAGAAAATGGTTGTGGTTGGCATGGGTAAGCTGGGTGCCATGGAACTTAATGTCTCCTCTGATATTGATTTGATGTTCACCTATCAGGGTAAAGGTTGTACGCAGGGTGGTGCGCGTGAGCTGGATAATCAGGAGTTTTTTGTGCGCCTCGGTCAGCGCCTGATTCACGTGCTGAATAGTCGCACAGCTGATGGTTTTGTATTCCGCGTCGACATGCGGCTGCGGCCTTACGGCCAGAGCGGTGCGCTGGCGCTTAATTTTGACGCCATGTGTCAGTATTACCAGTTACAGGGCCGAGACTGGGAACGTTACGCGATGATCAAGGCGCGAATTGTTGCTGGCGACAAAAAGGCGGGTATTCAATTGCGTGAAGAGTTACGGCCCTTCGTGTATCGCAAATATCTGGATTACAGTGCAATCGAAGCGCTGCGCTCGATGAAAGAATTGATTCGCCGGGAAGAAAAGCAGCGCGGTTTACAGAATGATGTGAAGCTGGGTTCGGGCGGTATTCGGGAAATTGAATTCATTGCACAGGTGTTTCAGTTAATCCGTGGCGGTAAGGATAAGCGCCTGCAGCAGCGTGGCTTGCGCGGTATTTTTGATACGCTTGTTGAAACCGAAATCATGCCTGCTGCGGACGCGCATGGCTTGATGCGGGCCTATGATTTTTTGCGTAATACCGAGCACGCGCTGCAATCGATCCGTGATGAGCAAACGCAGCGGCTGCCGGATGATGACCTGGGGCGGTTAAGGTTGGCTTTCAGTATGGGGTTTGAGACTTGGCTGGCTTTCAGTGAGCAGCTGAGCGAGCGCCGTCGCTTTGTGCATGAGCAGTTTAGCCAGTTGATTGCGCCGCCGCAGGAAGCCACCGATGAAAACAGTGTTGAGCTGGAGCAATGGCAGGTGCTGTGGCGACAACTCAGTCGTCAGGAATTAAACGAAGAGTGGGCGCTGGAGTTTGTTGAAAGCAAAGGTTTTGTCGAGCCGGATTCGATGCTGGAAACATTACAGCAACTGGCAACCAGTAAAAAAGTCGCTTCCTTGCAGCCGATTCCACAGCAGCGTTTAGATGAGGTGATGCCACTAATGTTGGTGGAGCTGGGGACCGTTGATGCTCCGCAGCCGACGCTGGAGCGTATTCTGCCGTTGGTTGATACGGTGCTGCGTCGTACCGCTTATCTGGTATTGCTGGTGGAAAACCCCGGCGCGTTGACGCAGTTGGTAACCCTGTGTGCGGCCAGTCCCTGGATTGCTGAAGAGTTGACCCTGCATCCTATTTTGTTGGATGAGCTGCTGGATCAGAGAGGACTCTATAATCCGCTCGACAAGGTGGGTTTAAGTGATGAGTTACGTCAGCACATGCTACGCATTCCCGAAGACGACGTTGAGGAGCAGATGGACTGCCTGCGCTACTTCAAAAGAGCTCAAGTGTTACGGGTCGCGGCCTCTGAAGTGGCTGGCGCCTTCCCGCTCATGAAGGTAAGTGATCATCTGACCTATATTGCTGAGGCGGTTCTACAGGAAGTTCTACAGCTGGCCTGGCGGCACATGACGGCGAAATATGGCGTGCCGCAGCAGTCGGATGGCGTAGCTTGCGATCCGAGTTTTATTATTGTCGGGTACGGTAAGCTGGGTGGGCTGGAGATGGGTTATAAATCCGATTTGGATTTAGTATTTTTGGATGATGCGCCTGATCAGCTGGCTACCGATGGTGAGAAATCCATCGACAATGCCGTGTTCTTCACGCGTGTGGCGCAGCGTATTATTCATTTGCTGACCACTTTTACCTCGGCGGGGCAGCTCTACGAGGTTGATATGCGATTGCGGCCTTCGGGTTCTTCAGGGTTGCTGGTGACTTCGCTGGATGGTTTTAAACGTTATCAGGATAAGCAGGCCTGGACCTGGGAGCATCAGGCGTTGATGCGGGCTCGAGTGATTACCGGTTCGGTTCGAGTGGAGCGGGAATTTAAGCGGCTGCGGGATGAAATCCTATCAAAACCCCGTGAAGCCGACGAGCTGCGCGAGCAGGTGTTGGAAATGCGAGGTAAAATTACCGAGGTGTTTTCCACCAATAAGCGTGAAGAAGAAGTGCTTAAAACCACCTTTGGGCTGAAATATGATGCCGGGGGTATCGTTGATATTGAGTTTATTGTGCAATATGCCGTGCTGCGGTGGTCACAAAACCATCCAGAACTATTACAATACAGCGATAATATTCGTGTGCTTGAGGTTTTGGAGCAGCTTGAGCTGTTTTCTGCGCAGGATGCCGAATGGCTGCGAGAGGCTTATAAGGCGTTACGTTCCGCGATTCATCGTTTAACTTTGGAACAGTTGCCTAGTCGATTGAGTATGGTTGAGGTGGAGCAGCGTGGCCTCAATGAATACCGTGAGGCGGTGATTCGTATCTGGACGCAAACGTTTAAGCCTGACGAGTTGTGTTAAGCGAATAAAATAGATTGTTAATTCAGGATGGCTCTGATTACGGAGCCTCCCTTCAGCGCCCCTGCTTGCAGGGGCGCTTCAGTAATATGATAGGAGTATCTGGTATGAAACCAGTGTCGATGGCTGACCTTGATGGTCTGATTTGGTTAGATGGCGAAATGGTTCCTTGGCGTGAGGCCAAAGTACATGTATTAACTCACACGCTGCATTATGGCTTGGGTGTCTTTGAGGGCGTGCGTGCCTATAAAACCGATAAGGGTGCCAGCATCTTCCGCCTGGAAGATCATACCAATCGCCTGTTTGGCTCCGCGCATATTCTGGGTATGGATATGCCCTACAGCAAAGAGCAGCTGAACGAAGCGCATCGACAGGTCGTTCGTGAGAACAACCTGGAAGCCGCTTACATGCGTCCGCTATGTTTCCTGGGTTCTGAAGGCATGGGTCTGCGTGCAGATCAGCTGAAAACGCACGTGATGATTGCAGCCTGGAACTGGCCGTCCTACGTGTCACCAGAGCTGATGGAAAACGGCATGAAGGTGCGTACGTCTTCCTACACACGGCACCACGTTAATGTGACCATGTGTAAAGCCAAAGCCGTTGGTAACTACACCAATTCGATTCTGGCGCTGCGTGAAGCACTGGATAGCGGTGCTGACGAAACGTTGTTGCTTGACCCCGAAGGTTATGTTGCTGAAGGCAGTGGCGAGAATATTTTTGTGATTCGTAACGGTGTGTTGATGACACCTGAGCTGACCTCCTGTCTGGATGGTATTACCCGTAACACCATCATGCGCTTTGCCGATGATCTGGGTCTGAAGGTTGTCGAGCGCCGCATCACGCGTGACGAAGTCTATGTTGCGGATGAAGCTTTCTTTACTGGTACAGCTGCTGAAGTATTGCCAATTCAATCACTGGATGGCCGAGTTATTGGCAATGGTTCACGTGGTCCGATCACCACTCAAATGCAAACAATGTATTTTGACCAAGTGACGGGTCGTCGTGCAGAATATCCTGAGTGGCTTACTCCCGTAGCCTAAACACTTTGAGGCCAATGAATCGGCCTTTTCAAGAGAATTGCTATGGTGGTTCTCTTCAGGCGTTTGAACTGTTTGTTTGAACTGAAAGGACGGACGTGAAGATATTGATTGTTGGCCCCTCATGGGTGGGTGACATGGTTATGGCGCAAACGCTTTTTATAGCGTTAAAAGTGCGTGATCCTGAAGCCATCATCGACGTGCTAGCACCGCAGTGGAGTCGTCCGATCCTGGAGCGTATGCCCGAGGTTAATGCGGCGTTGGATATGCCGGTTGGTCATGGATCTTTACAGCTGGGAATGCGTCGTAAACTGGGGAAACAGCTTGGTCGTGAAGGTTATGATCAGGCCATTGTGCTGCCCAATTCGCTTAAGTCTGCGATGGTGCCTTTCTTTGCAGGTATCCCTGAACGTACCGGTTGGCGTGGTGAGATGCGCTACGCATTGCTCAATGATATTCGTCTTTTAGACAAAACCCGTTACCCGCTAATGATCGAACGCTTTATAGCGTTGGCTTATGCGCCAGGTGCGAAGTTACCTGAAACGCTACCTCGCCCCAAACTGGTTGTTGATGCGACTAATGTGAAGGCCAGTTTAGAGCGTTATTCGCTAGACTTAACTCGCCCTGTATTGGCTCTTTGTCCGGGTGCTGAATTCGGTGAGGCCAAGCGTTGGCCTGCTAATCACTATGCCACCGTTGCACAGCATAAAATTAATGAAGGCTGGCAGGTGTGGTTGTTCGGTTCGCAAAAGGACCATGGCGTTGCCGAGCAGATTAATGCTCAGTTATCAGAAAAAGCGCGGGAATACAGTATTAATCTTGCTGGTGAAACCAGTCTGGCAGATGCGGTTGATTTGATGTCTGTTGCTGATGCGGTAGTGAGTAATGACTCAGGTTTGATGCACATCGCTGCTGCACTGGGTAGTACATTAGTGGTGCTTTATGGATCATCATCGCCCGATTTTACGCCGCCGCTTAATGATAATGTCAAAGTGATGCGCACCGGTATTGAGTGTAGCCCTTGCTTTAAACGCGAGTGTCCATTGGGTCATTTAAAGTGTCTGAAAGATTTACAGGCGGATAGGGTGTTGGCGGCAATGGATGAACTATTGCTTGAAACATTACAGCAGGTGGACTAAATCGTGCGTGTGCTGATCATCAAAACCTCCTCGCTTGGTGATGTAGTGCACACCTTGCCAGCGTTAACCGATGCTGCGGCGCATTTTCCGGATATTGAGTTTGATTGGGTGGTTGAGGAAGGATTTTCTCAAGTGCCGAGTTGGCATGCTCGGGTTAATCGGGTGATTCCCGTTGCGCTGCGGCGCTGGCGTAAACATCCGATTCAGGCACGAAAGTCTGGCGAATGGGCCGCTTTTAAGCGTGAGATCGGTGCTGTTAATTATGATGCGGTGATTGATGCGCAGGGTTTGTTAAAAAGCGCGGTACTATGTCGCTATGCTAAAGGACCGCGTTACGGACTGGATAAAAATTCCGCCCGTGAGCCGCTGGCCAGTCGTTTTTATCAGCATAAAATTGAGGTGCCTAAAGGCCTACACGCCGTTGAACGTACCCGGCATCTGTTTGCCGCGGTCTTAGGTTATCAGTTGCCTGATGCGCTGGGGGAATACCAAATTGATCGAAGTCGCCTTTCGATAAATCCGCACAGCGGCGACTACCTAATGTTTTTCCATGGCACTACCTGGGCCACTAAACATTGGCCTGAAGCCTACTGGTTTGAACTGGCGCAACAACTGGCTTCATCGGGGTTAAGAATATTGGTGCCCTGGGGTAATGACACCGAACGTCAGCGTGCCGAGCAGATAGCGGCGGTTGGCGATCATGTCGAAGTGCTGCCGCGTTCCAGCCTGAGTGAATTGGCCAGTATTATTGCCGGAGCTCGAGCTGTGGTGTCGGTCGATACAGGGCTAGCGCATTTAACAGCTGCCTTGGCTGTGCCTAATATTACGCTATACGGGCCAACTGACCCGAAATTGGTGGGTAGTTATGGTGCACATCAGGTTCATTTAATTGCAAAAAACTACTCAGAGCAGGGCGATACCGATATAGAGCCGAAGGTGTTTGCCGCGTTGACGCCGGGTATTGTATTAGCTCAACTCAATCGCATTCTTGAGCAGGGAGTGGGCGAGTGATCTTTGCCTTCGCACTGTATAAATATTTCCCCTACGGCGGTTTGCAGCGTGATTTTCTGAAAATTGCACTGGAGATGGTGTCTCGCGGTCACCAAGTGCGAGTGTATTGCAACAGCTGGCAGGGTGATATACCTGTCCAGTTCGATGTGCTGCTTGTGCCTGTGAAAGGGCAAACCAGTCAGGCAAAAAATCGTTTTTTTACAGAATTTATGCAGGAGGACTTGGCGCAGCGTCCAGTGGATTGTGTCATGGGTTTTAATAAAATGCCGGGCTTGGATGTCTACTTTGCGGCGGATAGTTGTTATGCCGCTAAAGCGCTTCAGAAAAGAGGTCGATGGTATGCATTAACACCGCGTTACAGACATTTTAAGGGGTATGAAGAGGCCATTTTTTCTCAGCGCTCAAAGACCCAGATTTTATTGCTTTCTCAGCACCAGCAGACTGATTTTAGTGCCTGCTACGGGACAGATAGCAGTCGCTTGCATATGCTTCCACCGGGTATCGATAGAAGTCGCAAAGCTCCGCCAAATGCTGAGGAGTTGAGGCGCGATTTCCGTCAGGAGTTCGCGATTGGCGATGATGAGTTTTTATTGTTGCAGGTAGGGTCTGGATTTATAACGAAGGGTGTCGACCGTAGCTTAATCGCAATGGCAGCATTGCCAGCCGAACAATTGGCTAAAACATATTTATATATTGTTGGTCAGGATAAAGTTAAAAAATTCAAGAGGCAGGCTGAGCAGCTGGGGCTTGCGAATCGTGTCAGATTTTTTGAAGGCAGGGATGATATACCACGTTTCCTCCTTGGCGCAGATTTGTTGATTCACCCCGCCAGAGCTGAGGCAGCAGGTATGATCCTTGTTGAGGCTGTGATTGCCGGGCTGCCGGTTTTAACCACTGATATTTGTGGTTATGCTTGCCATGTTTCAAAAGCAAATGCCGGTGTTGTCATGGCGTCGCCCTTTGAGCAAACTGTTTTAAATCGACAGCTTGCTCAACTGATTACGTCCCCAGAAAAGGCTGACTGGCGTAAAAATGGACTTAATTACGCCGAAGCAGAGGCGCTTTATAGCCAGACAGAAGTCGTTGCTGGCTTTCTTGAAGCCTTGCCAGAGAAAGGCGGTTCTCAATGAAGCTTTATCTGCGAGAGGAGTTTGAGTCGGCTTGGCATGGCAAAGACCCTTTTGTAGAAGTGCAGCGTATTCGTGGAGAGGTGTTTCGTGAGGTTAAGGAGCGCACAACGCTACGTTTTGAGCTAAATAGAAAAAGCTATTTTTTGAAGCTTCATCGTGGCATTGGGTGGGGCGAAATTTTCAAAAACTGGTCGCAACTTAATCGCCCAGTTTTGGGGGCGGAGCAGGAATATCTCGCCATTCTTAAATTGCAGCAGCTCAATGTTGAAACCATGAGTGTTGCTGCCTTTGGTGAAATGGGCTCCAATCCAGCCAAAAAACTATCCTTTATTATCACCGATGACCTGGTGGGCACAGAAAATCTCGAAGATTATTGTCGGTCATGGCCCAAACAGCCGCCGCAATCGACTTTTAAGCGTTTATTGATTGATCGTATTGCCAGGGTCAGCCGGACTTTGCACGAAAATGGCCTTAATCACCGCGACTATTATATTTGTCACTTCCATCTTGATTTGCCCCGCCTTCCTGAGACGGGTCCGGTTTCAGATGAGGATATTCGATTACACCTGATTGACCTTCACCGCATGCAGCAACGGGTGAATATGCCGGTTCGTTGGGCGGTTAAGGATATCGGCGGATTGTATTTTTCAGCGATGGAAATTGGCCTGACTAAGCGAGACTTACTACGTTTTATGCGGCTTTACCGCGGTGGTTCACTTAGAGAAACGTTGACTCAGGATCAGGACTTTTGGCGATCCGTTGAGCAGCGCGCGCAGCAACTTTATGCCAAAGGGGTACGCAAAGGCATTGTCGGGAATACTCCAGAGGATGCTGAGCATGGTGCTTAGCAGTCAGCAGTTGGTTGCTGCTGGTCGCCAGCTTGAGGCACCCTTTGAAGTTGGGATCGAGCTATCTGGAGAGCTTCAAGCAGCCCGTTGTGTTGAGTTGTTGAGGCTAGTGCCAGGAAAGCGCGTGGTTGTGAAAATGCTTGTTGGGGAACAGGTCTTCCTGGCTAAAATTTTTCTCGGGGCGGATGGTGGGAAATATTGTCAGCGTGAAAGGACTGGCGTTCAGGCTCTCCATGAAGCGGGTATCCAAACGGTCCAGCTTGTTGGTCAGGCTTGCTTAAAAGATAACGGCGGCGAAGTGTTGTTGCTTGAATACCTGCCCGATGTCCGACACCTATCAGAGCTGATTGATTCGAGAGAAGAGGCTAGTGATGCTTTGCTGGGATCGGCAATTGAGATGATTGCCGTGATGCATGACCGGGGGTTGCAGCATAAGGACTGCCACTTAGGGAATTTCTTGGTTGCAGAGCAGGGTTTGTACCTGATTGACGGTGATGCGGTAAGCAAGAGTAACCATCTGAGCCAGAAGCAGGCACTTGAAAATCTGGCATTGTTTTTTGTGCAACTGCCTTTGTTTTTACTGTCCCGCTTAAACTCATTTTTCTCGACCTATTGTGTGCTGCGGGGCTGGAATCAGAAAATTTATCAGGCAGATTTTGATGCTGAGGTGGTGCAGCAGCGGAGAAAACGGCAGCGACATTTTTTAAAGAAAATATACAGGGACTGTACGCAGTTTAAGGTTATTAAGAGTAGCGCGCGTTTTATTGTATTGGACCGCGAGGCGGAATGCCCTGAGTTGAGCGCATTAATTAGTCACCTTGATGAGGCTATTGCTGAGGGTGAGTTGCTTAAAGATGGTAATAGCGCCACTGTTGCTAAGGTAGCGAAAGGTGATAAGGTTTTTGTTGTTAAGCGCTATAACATCAAAAGCTTCGGACACTGGCTAACACGTTTCTGGCGACCAAGCCGGGCCTGGTTGTCCTGGCGAAATGCTCAATTGTTAGCCTATTACGGCATTGGCACCCCGAAACCCTTAGCATTGATTGAACAACGCTGTGGAGGGCTTCGAGGTAGGGCTTATTTTGTTACGGAATATACGGCTGCCAGTGATGCGATTACCTATGTCGAGCAAGTTAGAAATGACACGCCTTTGATTGAGTCTCTTGCTCGGCAGTTTGCGAGTCTGTTTAAGGTGATGGCGTTGTTGCGAATTAGTCACGGCGATTTTAAAGGCACGAACTTTCTTGTTGATAACAGTGGGCTCACTGTTATCGATCTCGATAGCATGCAGCTGCATAAGTCAGAGAAAAGCTATCGGCGGGCCATCGAGAAAGACCAGCAGCGTTTTATGAAAAACTGGTCGGATAATGCGCCAATTAAATCGATGATGGCTGCTGCAACGAAGGATTGTTCCGTTTAGCCTGTTTCTGAATCGTACTTATCGATCTGTTTGAGTATGGCTGACTGGTATTGTGATTTTTTCTTGTCGCTGACATTCAGCGTGTGTAAGTAACTTTCCATAAAAAGTTTCTTTTGCCCCTGTGGAAACAGGGCTTCGACATGTTCTGGATATCGGCAGAAATGCCGGATATTGCGCGCACAAAGCGCTGCCGGTAATGCTTTTCGGTAGACCTTCATATCTGATACATCTATTAGCCCCAGCTTGTTTTCCGGGGTAGAAATAACATTGCCAAGATGGATTGAACGGAAGTAAACGCCAAGGTTATGGAGTCGTGCCAGAAATGCGGCGAACTGCTGTATGAGCTCGGGGCCAAATTGTTTCTTCTGAATAATGTCGTCTAATGAGTCTCCAGGAAGCGGCTGATACTCGACCGCAATGCGGGAGATCGAAGGGACGCGAAAAACAGAAACGTGGCTGACAGTCGGGATGCCTAATTTGATCAGTTGCTCTACATTGTCAGAAAACCGTTTCCCATAAGGGTAAATTAGCGCCGATGAAAACAGCCGTTTGCGCCTAAACAGCTTCATGATGTGGCCGTTTTTCAGCTTCAGAACTTTGTCGCCGTGACCATCGGCAGCCAGCACCTCAGCATCTTCTCGCAGAGTTAAGTATTGCTCTTTACTAAAGGTTTTCATGGCGCTTAAATTTTTACCTACCGAGAGAATAAAAGGATGAGCACTTTATCATCTTTTTCGTTGCTGATGACCAGTGGTATTAGAGGATGTGTTTGGCTAGTTCCGCCTAAGTCCCTTGCCAGTAGTGAAAAAGGACGGTTTAGCTAGCATAAACTGCCATATTCTATACGGCTGGCTAAGGAAGAGTAAATATTGAATTAGAAAACTGGCGCGCATTAAAAAGGCCTCAAGAGAGGCCCGTAATGTCCCGGGTTCTACCCGGGATCTTTGTCTAGCCTCTGAAGTATAAAGCGATGCCATTAACTACGGAAATGATCTTTTTCTCTAATGGGGCTGTGTATTAGGGAGTAGGGTTATAAAGAAATAAATAAATGTAAATTTTTGTTCTGAATTGATTTGTTAGTGCTTTTGCCGGGTGATTGCTTATATTTGCCTGGGCAAATATACTGCGCGTCATGGAACTCAACGACTTCGCTAATCTGTTTAAATCCCTTTCCGAGCCGGTTCGGCTGCGTATCCTTTACCTATTGATGGCGCGCGGTGAGCTGTGCGTGTGCGATATCGTAAACTCCTTGGAGTTGTCGCAAAGCGTGGTGTCGCGGCATTTGGCTTATTTACGCAACAGCGGGCTGGTGAATACTCGTCGTGAAGGCGTGTGGATTTATTATCAGCTGATTGAAAATTGCACTTTTATCACGCAGTTGCTCGAGAAATTTCGAGATGCTGGGGCTGACTCCGTGGCGCTGAAATATGATCTTGAGCGATTGCAGTCCGAGAAAGGCAGCAGTCGTTGCTGTTGAGGGATGGCTGTATGCGGCTATTTTTTTGTTCTTATATATCTGTTTATGCGTATATATATTTTAAAGAGGTTTGGTTATGACATGTCGTGTGGCGATTAATGGTTTTGGGCGGATGGGACGGCTAGCGTTGCGCGCGGCGTGGGGTAACCAAGATTTTGAGATTGTACATATTAATGAAGTTGCCGGAGACGCCGTGGCTGCAGCTCATTTGTTGAAATTTGATTCAGTGCACGGCACCTGGCCGATTGAAATTAGTGGCGCTGATAACACCCTGACAATTGATGGTAAAAAGCTCAGCTATTCACAAAACCGTACGCTTGAAGAAACGAGCTGGGGTGAGATGGATATTGATGTGGTAGTGGACTGTACCGGCAAGTTCAAGTCGAAAGAGGCGCTGGCACCCTATCTGGCAAGTGGTGTTAAAAAGGTTGTGGTATCGGCGCCGGTGAAAGACGGCACGCTGAATATTGTAATGGGTGTTAATGATCACCTTTATGATTCTGATCAACACAATATTGTGACGGCTGCCTCCTGTACAACCAACTGCATCGCGCCAGTGGTAGATGTCATTCATCGTGAATTTGGTATTCGGCACGGTTCGATGACAACCATTCACGATATTACCAACACCCAAAGTATTCTTGATGAATATCACCCGGATTTGCGACGCGCCCGTGCCTGTGGGCAATCGTTGATCCCCACCACGACAGGTTCGGCTACTGCGATTGCGGAAATATTTCCAGAGTTGCGCGGTCGTTTAAATGGTGTGGCTGTACGAGTGCCGTTGGCTAATGCATCGCTGACAGATTGTGTGTTTGAAGTGAAAAAGCCGGTTTCTGTAGAGCAAGTCAATGCTGCGCTACAGAAGGCGGCTAACGGTTATTTACAAGGTGTATTGGGATATGAAGAGCGTCCATTGGTGTCGGTGGATTACACCAACGACACGCGTTCGGGCATTATCGATGCGTTATCTACGATGGTAATCAACGGTACGCAAGTGAAATTGTTGGTCTGGTATGACAACGAAATGGGTTATGTGCACCGCATGATGGAGTTAGTTGCGAAGGTGAGTAAGGCTTCGTGATTTGATGACGCCAGCTATTCGTCAATATTTAACCGTAACGGGCTGTTACTGGGCATTTACACTGACAGACGGCGCGTTGCGCATGTTGGTGGTGCTGTATTTTCATGGCCTGGGTTATAGCCCGTTGCAGGTTGCCACGTTATTTCTGTTGTACGAGTTTTTTGGTATCGTAACCAATTTGCTCGGTGGCTGGCTGGCAGTACGTATCGGTCTGAATCGGACGCTTCAGGCGGGCATGCTGTTGCAGGTGTTGGCGCTGACCATGTTACTGGTGGATGCCTCAATGTTGAGTGTCGGCTATGTCATGTTGGCGCAGGCGCTGTCCGGTATCGCCAAAGATCTCAATAAAATGAGTGCCAAGAGTAGTATTAAGGCGCTGGTGTCAGAGGAGGCTCAAGGACGGCTGTATCGTTGGATTGCATTGTTGACCGGATCTAAAAATGCCCTAAAAGGAATAGGTTTTTTTCTAGGTGCATTGTTGTTGGCGGTGCTGGATTTTAGAGGTGCGATTGCGGTATTGGCAGGTGGACTTTTATTGGTGTTCTTGGCGGGATTGTTGTTGCTCAAAAAAGAACAGGAAAAGAGCAGCTACAAGGCAAAATTTAACGAGCTATTTTCAACCTCGGCAGCGGTTAATCGTTTATCCGTAGCGCGTTTCTTTTTGTTTGGCGCGAGGGATGTTTGGTTTGTGGTGGCGCTACCGGTTTTCTTACAAAGTGAGCTGCAATGGTCCTATACGGAAGTCGGCTCGTTGCTGGCGGTCTGGGTGATTGGTTATGGCGTGGTGCAATCGTTGGCGCCAGCACTGACGCGACGGCAGGGGAGGGTACCTTGTGGAAAAGCAGTTGTTGGTTGGGGTCACATGTTAAGCCTCATCCCTCTCACGATCGCTGCGATGCTTTATTGCGAAGTTGATGCGGTACACTGTGTTGTGATTGGCTTGTTAGTGTTTGGTGCTGTATTCGCCATCAACTCGGCAATGCATTCCTATTTGATAGTATCCTATGCTCGAGAAGAAGGTGTGTCGCTGGATGTGGGCTTCTACTACATGGCAAATGCCGCGGGGCGGCTGGCAGGAACGGTTCTGTCCGGAGCTGTTTACCAGTGGGCAGGGTTTGAAGCCTGCTTATTGATTTCTACCGCTTTTATTGTTGTGGCTAGTGCAGTGTCTGCGAAGCTGCCAGTGTCGGAGATAGTTGCTCGACCGATGGGCTAGAGTATATTACACCAGCTAGCCAGAGTTCATTTTTAATGAGTCGGTGGAGAAAATAACTGCGTGGCTGGTATACTCCGCGAAAATGCCGGTGGCTGGTGTTTTGCGGTGGGCCATTTTATGGCGGATTTGTTTTTTAGCTCCTCAGGGGGTAGTTCTAGGGTGGGGCTTTTGATTAATTCAAAGAAGTATTCTGCAGTGCTGGGTAATTGGTTATGTGGTGGCTTGTTTCTGTTTATTGTTGGTTACTTTATTTTCCCGGCCGCTAATCAACAAAGAGCCTGGTTTTATATAAGCGTTTTATTGCCGACGTTGCTTCTTATTCCTGCGCTGAGTTGGCGGTGTAAGGCGTTTCTCCGACAATATATGTTTTTGTTGTTGCTAACTTTTTATCTTTGGCTTACCCAGTTTTGGTCCGCTGAATATCAGTTGGATGACCTTAAAAAATATACGAGAAGGCTGATATTTCTTTTTGCCTTTTTTGGTGCGACAGCCTATGTGATTAATCGGTATAAACGTTTTCAGGCCTATTTGTTTCCGCTCTTTTTCTCGATTGGAGCCCTGTACGCCTTGATCGAGCTGTGGCAGTACTTTAGTCAAGAGCCATTGAATTGGAGAGTTTTGCTGCCTGATTCTGAGCGCTATAGAAATCAAAACCGTCTGGCACAAGTGTATGGCATTGTGGTAGTGCTCGGTGTGGCAGCCCTTTTTTTGCCGGAATACAAAAAGTACAGGACGTTTGCTCTGCTGGGGATGACCCCTGCTTTGGTCGTTCTTTTGTTGACGCGTTCCAGTAGTGCTTTGGTTTCCGTATTAATAGCTATTTTGGCAATACCTGTGATTTTAAGGTTTTCAAAGAGGGCTGTCGGTAGTGTCTTGTTGCTGTTAATTTTGGCGGTCTGTGTACTCTATTTTTCCGGTTTGTATGAATGGTTTGTTGCTGACGGTTGGTCAAAGCGAGATGTTATTTGGTTGTCTGTGCTGTCAGAGATAGACGGTGATTTTTGGTTTGGGCAGGGTATTCGCGCTGATATGAGCGTTGTTGTGGCTGACAGGGTTTATAGTTTTGAGCATAACCTATTGCTGGCGGTGTTGCGTTATGGTGGAATTGTCGGCTTGACGTTATTGGGGCTGGTGTTCATGCAGGCAGCAATAATTGGGTTGCGAGCTAGCAGAGGTGAAAACTTTTCGAGATTGTGGTTGTTACTGCTGGTATATGGTTTTATGGCTTTGCTTGTGACCGGTCGATATCCTTTAACCAAACCTGACGAGAGATGGTTGCTGTTATGGATCCCTTTGGCGTTCCTGTGGGCGACCAAGTACTATTGGCGTCCAGCTGACGAAGTAAGCTTAGGCAGTAAGGAGCAGGCATAATAAGCCTACCCTGTAAGGTGAGGTCTTTGTCTGTGTTGATTTTTTGCAAAAATTTCCGAGTAAAATTTTTTATTTGATTGAGAGAAAGAGAATGGGGATAGGTAGCGTATGAAAATTCTTGTTGCTTCTACAACCACTAAATTCCAGCGCCTAAAGTCGCTGTGGGAAGCGCTCGGGAATCATTGTGATCTGACCCATTATAAATTCAGTGGTGGTTCGTCCGCGCCCTTGAATGAGGTGCTTGATCGTGCGGATTTAGCAAGCTTTGACCGTGTCATTGTCGACGCCAATATGCGAAAGCTAGGGAAAAACTATAAAGCACTTAATAAAATCCCGAATCTTGTTGTTATTGAATTTGATGCTTGTCAGAACTTCGTTAGGGAAAGTAAGGGTTTTAAAAAGTTCGATGCCATTCTCTCCAATATTGAACAAATCAAAATATTGGTTACGAGTCGGTACCTGGAGAACGACTTTAATAGTAAGGGGTTTGATGCGAAGTATTTCCCCAAGGCCTATGACCATAACGTAGTTTTTAATAAGCGCATTGAGCGTGATGTGGAACTGGCGTTTATCGGAAGATACAATCACCAGGCTTATGCTCAAAGGAAGCTTTTCCTGCAAAGACTGGAGCAAAAACATGGGCTGGAGGTGATGAGAACCGAGCCTGGAGAAGCTTATAATCATGCATTAAACCGTGTTCGATTTTTTTTGAGTTGTGATATGGGTTTTAAGGAATACATGATTAAAAACTTTGAGGCAATGGCAGCCGGTTGTGTGCTCTTTGCCTATCGTCAGCCGGAGCCTGAACAGCAGGCGTTGGGGTTTGTCGATATGGAAAATATAGTGCTTTATAGTGACGAGGATGAGTTGCTGCATAAGCTGGGCGTTTTGAGAGAGGATCCCGCGTTGGCGGATAGGGTCGCGGCGAATGGACAAGCTTTGGTGGAAGCGCGACATCAATGGATGCATCGTGCAGATCAATTGATAAAAATATTATCGGAGCAGCTAAAGAGCGTGAAAGTTGAATCGTTTTTCTCCAGGCTTTTTTCTGGCAGCAGGCCGGTTTAAGTGATAGATCATCAGGATACATTAAAGCTGCACTGGTCTTCGTCAAAACCAAATTTTGGGGATGCGTTATCCCCTCTTATTTGCGAAAAGTTAGCGGGGAAAAAGATTGTACATGCGGATATAGCGCATTGTGATCTGGTTGCTTTAGGCAGTCTGATGCAGCGGGTTAAAAACGGTTTCTTTAGGAAAAAGATCCATGTGTGGGGTAGCGGTTTTATTGAGAGTGGCCCTAAGGTAAAAAGCAAGCATCATTATCATGCGCTACGAGGTAGGTTGACGCTTGGGCGGCTCAAGAGTCCGGCAAACGATATTGTTTTGGGTGATCCCGGGCTGCTTGCAGATATTCTAATTGCGGATAGGCCAATAGAAAAAAAGTATCAGCTTGGCGTGGTTTGCCATTATAAAGATAAAGCCGATTCGCGACTTCAGATGCTTTCGAAGCATGATGGAGTTAAAGAGATAGATATTTTTCTACCTCCTGAGAAATTTTTGTCTGAGTTAATGGAGTGTGAATTTATAGCCTCTTCTGCCATGCATGGGTTGATTGCTGCGGATGCCTTGGGTATACCAAATCAGTGGCTCAAATTGTCGGATAAAATCAGGGGAGGAGGGTTCAAATTTCGCGATTACTACAGTGTGTTTGATATGGACCCAGAACCAAGAATGCTTGAGGATGTGCTTGATACTTTTGTCCGAAATGAGTTGGCTGTAGGTTATCAGAGGCCTAATATCGGAGAAATTAAAAAAAACCTTGTTCTTTCTTTTCCGTGTTTAGATGATGGTGCTCGGGATCAGTATTTGTCAAAGCTGTGATTATTTTCTGAATCATTTTTAAGTTGGATGTTATGCGCAAACATATTCATATCGTTGCTTGTTCTCCGCGTAGCGGAACCAGTCTTCTGCAGGAGTTAATGACAACCTGTTTTCATGTTGATAATTATTGTGGTCATGAGCAAAGTATCTTCCGTTCAGCCGGCATGACGGGCGAAGTGGTTTGTACAAAAAATCCATCTGAAGTGCCCTATATGCCCTGGGCTTTAAAGGTTAATCCTAACCTTTACGTAATTTATGTATTGCGTGATCCGCGCGCAGTGGTTGTGAGTAAGCATAGTAAGCATAAACAGTCACCAGATATGTATTATTCCTGTTTGGGCGTTTGGAAAAACTATGAAGCGTATCGGAAGCGTTTGATGGCGCATGAGCGGTTTTTAGTGGTTAGGTATGAAGATTTGGTTTCTAACCCTGATCATGAGCAGAGCCGAATCAATTCATTCCTTCCGTTTTTAGATAGAAAATGTTCGTTTTCTACTTTTCATGAGCATGCGGCTCCGTCGGAGTCGACGACGGTTGCAATGAATGGTTTGCGCCCAGTATCAACAGGCCGGCTGAAAGGATGGCAGAAGCATTTACCTAGATTGAAGGCTCAGCTGGAGAGGTTTGGGAATATTTCTGACGATCTTGTTGAGCTAGGCTATGAACCGAACGCTGCATGGGAACAGCAACTGGAGGGCGTGGTAGCAGCGAGTTATGACAGCGTCCTTGATAAAAGATTGAAGTCTTTGTCTTCATTAAAAATGAAATACCGTATTTTCAGAAAAATAACTGTTTATATTTTAGAGCGGCTGCAGGGTAAGTAAGCTGCGGCTATGTAGAATACTCGCCGCTTCTTTGTAGGCTACCGCAGTTTGCGAATTCTGAAATTTTTTCCCTTTATCTTGCCCGCGCCCAGTTTCTTTAATGCCCGGTCGGCTTGTGAGCGGTCAACGGCCACATAGGACCAGCGGTCGAAAATGGCAATTTTACCGACGTATTTCCCCTCAATGCCGGTATCACCGGTCAGTGCACCTAAGATATCGCCGGGGCGGACTTTTTGTTTGCGGCCACCGTCAATTTGGATGGTGGTCATGGTCGCTTTTAGGCGGGTATCTGGATGTGTTTTTAGTTTGTTGATATCGCCAAATTCAGCCGTGCTTTGTTGGTAGAGTTCAATGTCGCTAATTTTGTACATTTCTTCCGAGCTGCAAAGGCTGATAGCCAAGCCTTCTTTGCCTGCGCGTCCGGTGCGGCCAATACGATGTACATAAACTTCCGGATCGCGGCTGATTTCATAATTGATGACAGCTTGCAGGCTATCTATATCCAAACCTCGTGCGGCGACATCGGTGGCAACAAGAATGGGGCAGCTGTTGTTGGAAAAGCGGACTAGCACTTGGTCGCGATCTTTTTGTTCCAGGTCGCCATGAATGGCAAGAGCATGGTGGCCTCGGGCATTAATAAGGTCGGCTATTTCCTGAGTGCTGCGTTTGGTGTTGCAGAATATGACGCTGGAGTACGGCTGATAATGAGACAGCAATGTTAATAGAGCCTCTTCACGCTGGTCTGATTCAACTTCAAAAAACACCTGTTCAATAGTGCTGTTGCTGTGATTCGCTTCAATGCTCACTTCAATAGGGGCGTTTTGAATATCGGCGCTCATCTTTTTTATAGACGAAGGGAAGGTTGCTGAAAACAATAGAGTCTGGCGATCTTCGTTAGTCAGCTCAATAATTTCGGTGATGCTGGGTAGAAAACCCATGTCGAGCATGCGATCAGCTTCGTCCAGTACCAGGGTGTTCACCTTATCTAGCTTTAAAGAACCTTTGCGAAGGTGTTCCTGTAGGCGTCCTGGCGTTCCAACAACGATGTGAGGGGGGTGTTCCAGTGAGCTAATCTGTGGGCCAAAGGGCATGCCGCCACAGAGCGTTAATGCTTTTATGTTGCTGGTGTAGCGTGCCAGTTTGCGGATTTCCTTGGTGACCTGATCGGCAAGTTCACGTGTTGGACATAATATGAGCGCCTGTACGGAATAATCCTTTGGTTGGATTTTGTTCAGTAAGCCGATACCGAATGCCACCGTTTTGCCACTGCCAGTTTTAGCTTTGCCGATGAGGTCTTTTTTGTTAAGCAAGTGCGGCAGACTTTGCGCCTGAATCGGTGTCATGTTGCTATAACCAAGTTCAGTCAGATTATCTATAAATTCCGGGCTAAGAGGTAAGGAGTTGAAGTCAGTATTGGCCACAGTGTTATATCCAGGAGAAAATAATTGTCGGCAGCATAGCAAAATTAGTGGCGTAAATCTGGCTCTGGTATAAGCTTAATCTCTTCAAAACCAGAAGAAGTTGGCGGTTAGTATGCCAAAAGAGGTAGATGGTGGTTGAAGACCGAGATGAAAGTTGATATAAATCAGCATGCCCTTCCTCAGCGAGGGGTAGAGTTAGGAACAATTTTCGAATTGGTCAGGGGAAAGTCGGCGTAACAGCCGTTAGCCAGAGAGATTGAATATGTGTTTTTAAGAGATCCCGTAGAGGGTCTGAGTGTTTCAAAAGAGACTTTCTCTTTGGCGCTGTTAACACCGCAACTCATTTGGTAATCATGCTAAAAACTAGGAACATATTTTGCGATACGTTCTTGGTGTGATGTTTCTGTTTTCTGTACTGAGGTTAAGAATAGCTCTGGTTTTTCAGAGTTCAGGAAATTGTGATGTAAGTATTGTCGTGATTTATGGGCAGCAGCACCTTCAAAGGGTGCCCTAAATGTTCTATCCGATCACCTTACATCAGAGTTGACAATATAATAAATTAACCTTGCAAAAGTGTTTTTTTGGAGGAGTTTTAAGAATGGCAAAGGCAAAGAGAGATCCTAAGTTCGATATTCTTTTCGAACCAGTTAAGATCGGTACCAAAACTACAAGAAACCGTTTCTACCAAGTACCACACTGTATTGGTGCCGGTACTAACTACCCAGGTTTCCAAATGGCTCACCGTGGCGTAAAAGCTGAAGGTGGCTTTGGTGTGATTAACACTGAGCAGTGTTCTATCCACCCTGAGTGTGACGATACTCTGCGTATTACCGCCCGTATTTGGGATAAAGGTGATCAGCGCAACCTGGCTGCAATGGTTGACCGTCTGCACGAATTCGGCTCTTTGGCCGGTTGTGAGTTGTTCTACGCTGGTGCTCACGGCCCTAGCTTGGAAACTCGTACTATTTCACGTACGCCTACTCAGTACGCTTCTGAGTTCGGTACTGTTCCAGCATGTCCTGGCTTCACTTACAGTCACGAAGCTGATAAAGACGAACTGAAACGTCTGCAACGTCAGTACGCTGATGCTGCTGAGCGTGCTCGTGACTGTGGTTTCGACATCGTTGACGTCTACGGCGCACACGCTTACGGCCCAATGCAGTGGTTGAACCCATACTACAACCGTCGTACTGATGAATACGGTGGTAGCCTGGAAAACCGTGCTCGCTTCTGGATCGAAACTCTGGAAGGCATCAAGAACCGTGTTGGTGACGACGTTGCTCTGGTTACTCGTTGCGCGATCGATACTCTGTACGGCGACACTGGTCTTGAGCTGGAAGTTGATACTTTACGCTTCGTAGAGCAAGCTTCTGACTACCTGGATCTGTGGAACGTAACCATTGGCGATATCGCGGAATGGGGTGAAGATGCGGGTCCATCTCGTTTCTACGCTTCTGGTCACGAGAACGACTGGGTTAAATTCATTAAGAAACACACTAACAAGCCTGTTGTAGGTGTTGGCCGTTACACTCAAGCAGATA
>Ga0209396_1002298_pt1 | contig 20279 bp, 16 predicted proteins | sample GOMGulsemesocosm_6_FD_184638 | JGI IMG/M metagenome (GOLD analysis project Ga0209396, IMG submission 184638) | Methane-oxidizing microbial communities from mesocosms in the Gulf of Mexico - GOM8C Gulf of Mexico (SPAdes) (version 2) | ecosystem: Environmental > Aquatic > Marine > Cold seeps...
TTAAGCGAAGCAGCCAAAGATGGCACACCTTTTTGTGAAGAGTGTGAAAAAGCCAAAGAAGAGAAAAAGGCCGCTTAAGCCGCTAACATTCAAACTTTTTGAGATTAAGAATTATGACAACATCTACGTTAACTCATGTAAATATTGAGGAAATACAACAGCAGCTATGGCAAGAAAATGGCGCAGGTAAAGTGCCCGTAGTCTATGCCTTTCTAGGTGGTGCTCGAGATAGACAAATTGAAAAAATATTACGCTTAGGCAAACTTAAATACGATTGTTTAATTGACGGCAAGCTAAGTTATGAAATGGCCATTGCAGCGCCATATATTGTTCGTTTGGAAAGAGGCCATCCGCAAACAATTGAAATAATAAAGAAAGGCTGGGGAAATAGCTGGGGCATATTTGCAATCACCTACCCGCCAGCAAGCTTTATTAATATCCGTCATAATTGTAAAAAAATAGCAAAAGTGGTTTTACCTAACAAGAAAAAAGCCTTTTTTAGATACTACGACCCACGTGTTATGCGCCCTTATCTGCCAACGTGTACCGCCGATGAAGCACAACAAGTATTTGGCCATGTTAGTGAATATATAATGGAAGGTGAAGAGCCAGGTACTATTCATCGCTTTAAACGCAGTGAAGAAGGCGTGATAGATGTTAATGCTAAAACTGTTAGTAATAATACACAATCTGAGCACATAACAGCTAATAGCAGTTTAGAAAATCAAGAAATAATTACTGCGCTAAGAACACAACTAGGACATGCCTTTATTCAGCAAGCCAAAGCATTTTTAAAACTTAAAGCTCTGGCTTATACCGATCCAAGTGATGATATTGCACTAAATTCTTTACTCGATACAGCACTCGTATTAGCTCATACCCATAATTTTATTTACCAACAAGCTAATGAGCTAACAGACATGGCCCACACTTTTGATTTGTGGGGAAACACCTATACCGAAGAAGAATGGGCAAAAGGGATTTTTCAACGTCGAAAAGAACTATCACTTTCAGATAAAATAGTTGAGGTTTTCAGAGAAAAAGCCTTTCAACAGGCGGGGCCTGATGCGATGGATTACTCTACTTATTGCATATTACGCTTTAAAGACCGAAACATAGACCCTGATTATAGTAATGAGGATATATTCATCGCTGCCCAAATAGGTTTAGAAATAGCCAGGGCTCATAATATCATAGGGTTAAACAATACCTATATGTGTACTGAAATGGTACTAATATACGGTGATGACTTTATTGAAAGTAAACAATGTGAAGCAATTAAAAGTATATTTGAAGATAATGAACGCACTTCTTTCGAGAAAACTTACGCAAGCTTTAATTGGTTAGCAAACGCCATGCAGCATAATTTCGAATACGACTCACTAGGTTAATACGGATATTAATAATGGTAGCCTCAACAAATAAGACTAAAAACCCAATAATAAATCAAGCCTCTTTTACTTCGTCAACCCGAAGAAAAACCTTTACCAAAAACAATTCTGAGCAAGTTGCCTTATTTGATAAAACTTATCAAGACATGAAAGATGACACGTTACGTCAAAACTTTCACTCTAAAGATAAAAAAGTGATAGCCGCAATGGCGCTAGCTACACAAAACATGGCACAAGAACAAAAATCGTTGTCTACTTTAGACAAGCTGAAAAACGCTGTGTCAGGTACAGATCAAGACAGCAAGTTTCAAGACCATTTAAATAATGCTTTTGAAGATATTGAAAATGGTCTAGTCAATTGTAATAACCCTGAAGATTTCCTCGGTAAAAAAGCACTACAAAAACTAGATAACAAAAAAGCTTTGGCTGAAGATAAACAAGAAAAGAAAGAGAAGAAGAAAAAAGTAGCGAAGAAGGTCAAGCTCGTTGAAACAGCGCTTGAGTGTGAGAAAAAATCCTGCACACTTAAAGAGTTTAAACTATACACAACACCTAAAAATGAAGATATTAAAGATCTTATAATTGATAGCTGTAAACGCTCTAATGCAAAATTAATTAATGATATGCTTGAAGACGCCCTACCAATCAGAGAAGAAAAAGGTGATGAATTAATTGTAGATTTACTTACTTCTTATCAAGAAAAAGATGAATACCATTTAGTAGGCGGACACCTTACTCAGTTCCAAACCAACGTTAAAGTAGCCGTTTCCGGTGAGTGTGGCTTTGGTGACGGCCCAAATTGTCCAAGTATTGAGTTGGAATCTAAAGGAGAAACATTTCCAACTTTAGATTTAATGCTATTTAAGAGCAAAAAAAATCATCACGTTTTTGAAAATACAGATACAACACTCTCTAAGCTACGTTTAAATCCAAATAAACCCGACATATTGGGGACGTTCAAAAGTATTCCTACAGTATTAAAACTATTGGATACACCAAAAAAAGAGCTATCTAATGCGTACCGCTTTAATTTAAATAGCTGTGAAAAAAGCGGTGTATATCATTACGCTGATTTTGCACCAACCATTGTTATTCATCCCAAAACAATACAAAAATTCTCTTTTTCTGTTGAGTACGATATTAATAAAGGCAAGCTTACTCCTAAAATAAGCTATGTTGCCAAGCAAGATGATGACCTACAAAAACTTGAAGTTTCTCCTGAAGAAGTCGTAAAAAATGCTGCAAATATCATTAAAGATGTCTGTGGCTCAGATGGCATTGTTAACACTATTGATAATGCCTCCAAAATGTATCGTAGATTTGTCATGCTGTCTAAAACAGATCAATTAGCAGAAGAAAGTGATGATAATGATAAAAGTATTAGTGCATCTAGCGAAGATGTGCCACTCATCAGCCCTAAAGAGGCTGGCTTATTACCTCCTGCAATAAATTTTTCTTATTTACGTAAAAAAGTGAACATGCCTGATAAGCAATACAGTGAAATAGGTTACGATCAAAGTTATTTTATTTCAGGTTCACCTTTTTTTAAATATGAAAAAGAAGTGGATTTACTGAACTTTTTTTGGCGGAAAAGCAAACGTTATGCCATAGCCACAGCCACAGCAGGTTTTTCTGAAGTCGCATTATGGGCGAGTAACAAATTAGAGCTAACCGAAACCCTTGAAAATAGCTTTTCTCACTACATAATTTTAATGAAAAATTCGGTAGTTAAATTTCATAAAGAAGCACAAGAAAATAAAGCATTAACAGAAGAAGATTTAGCGACTGCTTATGCCGAAGCAGAGTTATCACGCACCATCGATGATTACCAGGTCGATGATTACGTTTGTAAAAAAGAGGAAGAAAAACAAGATAAATCGGTAAAAGCCAGCTGTATTTTGAAATTTTCAGCGGCAGCCGAAACGGATGATCCCGACGCAGGTATTGTTTTTAGTAAAAAAGCGGGTGAAGAAAAGTTCACCTACCAAGAAACCTCAATGTATGCCGGTATTAATGCCTCGCTTGAGGGAACATTGTCGGTTAATATGCAAATTTTAAAGGCAACAGGTTTTGCTAATATATTGCAAGCACAAGAAGAATTAGGACTAGACGCCGAAGCAGGCTTAAAAGGCCAAGTCACCTCTGCCGATAAAACCGGTGAATCTCGCTTTGGTGTCACTATAGGTCACTTTGCTAAAGATATAAAGTCCCCCGACGACGAGTCTGGCCTATGTTACCAGTGGTTTTACAGTGGCTTAAATGTACAAATTGAAGCCTATATTTGGTATACAAAATCAGCCACACGTGGTGATGATGATGCTTTGAATACAGCAGAGCAAAAGATTGAAAATGCTACAGGTAGAGGACGTGGTGATGATGATGATGATGATGAAGTTGATGAATTAGAAGTGGCTAAAATGACCAAATCAAAATCACTGATTGATTTTTGTGTTTTTAAAGCGCCAGATAACTTTAAACGTAAAAAAATAACCTCTATTTTTACCGCAACAGGTGAGTGTTAATCAACACCAAATACCACGCAACAAACCAGTTAATTTATATAGAACAGATTATGGAAATATTATGAATTTTAAACAACCTTTTTACACTTTAAAGTTAAATACCCGCCACTGTGGTTATCGTATTGCCGTTAATGGCTGTGTGATTGACGAAAACCGTATAGGTGAACTTAACAATACCGAATATCCTATTAACCACTACTTAAAAAATGGTGACAATAGCATCGATATTTATCATTTGAATATAGCCAAAAAATGTGGGAAAAAAAGCGGTTTACATGAAGAGGGATTTTTAACACTTTCGCTGTGCGTACGCGAAAATGGCAGTACAGAAAGCATGGTATTATCAGAAACTGTGTATGATTCGGCAAAGTTAAGAAGAGATGAAGGTAAAGTCATATATACCGACATAGAGGGGCTATTTGAAACCATTGGCAAATCAACACCTCATTCACAATTTGATGTAGTTAATAGTAAAGTTTCACCTAATAAAAGCGGCGCTTTTACTATTGGACAATACCATGTCAAAAAAGGGCTAACCAAGGGATTACAAATAACACAAACAGTTAACCTACCTACTCCCTTCCCACTCTGGCGCTTTTTTCAAGCAGATGACTTAACCTCACACAACGACCTATCTGATGATGAGTGGATAAGTACCCGTAAAATGATGATTGAACAGGTGTATCAACCGGTTTACCAAGCATTATTAGACGATGACACTGCAGCCTTAACAGCCTTATTTTCTGGTCGAGGCAACGAGCTAGACCAAGCCTTTTATAAAGAAGAAGGCCAAGATGTTTACGAAATGGTTAAACATTTAAAAGGATTAATTCATAATGATGAGTTGTCTGCCGTACGCGAGCTAGATTTTGATTATTGTGATGTGGCTGTCTCGTTTAATCAGAAAACGACTTGGTTACACAACTGGGATTTAACCATGTCTTCAGTTTTAGACTTTAAATATAAAGAGGCTGAAATAGTTACTCGTATCCCTGTCCAGTTTGCTCGCTTTGATGGCAGCTGGGAAATTGTACGTTAATAAAAGTACGCTCAATCGCTGCTTACGATGGTAAGCAGCGCACTATTTAATAAGGTTACACCGTTAGTTTATGTTAACTATTCGCCAACAACAAATAGACACTATGATGCAACCCCAGTTAGAGAAACATACGCTAACAATGGGGAAAACCATACAACAGCACTACCCTGTGTTTTTTCAGTATTACACAACTGTGCAAATGCAATATTGGGTGGCAAAGCAAGTTGACTATTTATATACACTCAATATTGTCGAAAAAAACAATATAACAACCATCGTTGATATTATTGCCCAGCATGGTGAACAATTCGAGCGATGTTCAGACCCAACTTGGGGGTTAGAGATATTAGAAAATGTTGAGCGTTCAGAAAGTCTACGCTGCGTAACTTTGGTTGATGCCCATGAAGAATACTTAAATAATACCATTGAAAGTGCTTCAGATTTTTCAAACTGTAACAGTTAATCTTCTTGTTGAGGTGCGTATTTGAACGCTTATCAAGCAGTAAATTATTATGGTTGGACGAGTTTAAAATTAAAGAGAATAACTAGGACACTCGCTTATAAAAGCATTTCAGAAATCAATAAAAGATGCCGGTGGCTACTTTAATTAAGCTAAAAGGCCTTTATCGACCAGAATGAACAGAAATTTTATCACTATTTCAGATAAATCGTGTGATTGGTGATTTTTAGACATGAAAAAAAGTAACATCAAAGTTTAGGTGTTAATTTAGGACTCTATTAGTTCAGAGTCGTTACGCTAAAAGTTTATCGCAGCAACTAACATTGGTTCGCCGTTTTAAGCCTTTATACTCACAGTACTCTGCTAATACATCGCTGTGACCTACCGCACCATGAAAGAGTTTTCTAAAACCCTTACTTAATGTTAACCAGTTTTCAGGTTTTATATTAAGACGAGTTAGCAAGGCTGATTGACTTTCTTCAATGTAACCAGCTTTATCTTCACGAAGACAGCGCCCTGTCACTTCAATTAATTCAAGGTAATCTTTATAAACTCTCCTTACCGGAGCTTTACTACCACTCCCCCTAGTCCTTATAAATTCAGATGTTCAGCTCAACAAAAATCGTGCTCGACACCTACCTTATATCTATGACCAATACATGACACTTTTATGATGTATGCATTAGATTAATTGAGTAAAAAACATCAATTCCTTTCAAGTGAAAAAACATTGTTTATTAACCACTTAACAGTAAACTTTATCTCGTATTTTAGTTTAAGTACAAATAACCTCACAACCATATATAATTAACTTAAGGCGTACGGATTATGTCAAAAAAATTATTTAAAGCTCTATTAGTCGCTTCTACTTGTTTCACTAGCCAACAAGTATTTGCACAAACATGTTTTATGGAATCATCCTCAACAGGAGGACCTACAGGTCCTGCAACATGTATTGCTATTAATGTGATTGAACAAGACCATAATAATATAAATTTGAAGGTTTCTGCCGTTCGACTGGGCGATGACATATCTAACTATTTTACTTGGCACTCAGATCTCGATGGTGCTTTAGGTTATGGCGAAACAATTACTGCAGAACTTTCCGAAGGCGATCACACCATAACCGCAGTAGCACAAATTCCTCATATGCGACCATACTTTGATAAGTTGCACATAACTATTGCTCAAGAAGAGAATAACTGTGCTGAAGAGTCTGCTTCTATTGCTGAAACCTATGCTGAATACTATGCACTTAACTTTATTAATACTTCGGCTGAGCCCGTGAGTGTTTATTGGTTAAAGTATGAGGATGCTGAGCGTGTTTTATATGGAACCCTAGCAAAAGATGAGAGTATTTCATTAACAGGTTATCCTGGAAATAAATGGCTGGTAACAGATGAAAATAATACTTGTCAGTCTATTCATTACTCAGGTTATGTTAACGAAGCTATTTATTTAGATTAAATCAATTTATTGAATTGTCTTTATTTTGACTGTTGCAACTCTCAAAGTCATACCTAGATATACTAAAAAGGTAATAACCATAAAGTTATTACCTTTTTCGCGCTAGCCCCCAAGATATATGCCTTAGTATAGGCCTTCGTTTTTTCTTAAGAACGCCTAAAAATCCTCCATAAAAATATAGAGAAACAGCGAAGGGTTCAGAGCAGAAAAAACAACGCCTTTGACATCAAATAAATCGCCTTAAAACAATCATAAAACAAGCAGTTAATCTTTTGAAAGCAGACTATTAAGTCAGTATAATAATGCTGTATTTTATAGGACGTAAATTTTCATTTATTCATGCAAGGAAGATATCAAGATGCGCATTTTTTCAAAATTGGCTGTGATTATCGCAGCGAGTCTGACACTGAGTAGCTGTGGTGAGATTGATGGCAGTAAAATTACCTTTCCTGATATGCAAATCAGTGGGGTAATTTTTTCAGATCCGCAACTACAGGATTGTGTTACTACTACAGCAGAAAGTAATAGCTGGACTCTGGTTAAAGAAGTGACAAAGCTAGAGTGTATCAATAAAGAGATTGTCGATTTAAATGGATTAGTCTATCTCTCCTACCTCGAGGTGCTTAATTTAAGCCGCAATAATATCAAAGATATCTCTGTAATCTTAGAATTAAATGACTTAAAGGAGCTGTATATATACAGCAATAACTTTAACAGTTTCCCAGATTTATCTGCCCTTAACACCTTAGAACATTTAGATGTCGGTTTTAATCCCCTAAAGAATATTAGTGCATTAGCAGCATTAACTAGTCTGAAAACGTTATCGATAGATAATACCCAACTAACTGATATTTCACCGATAGCAAACAATCTTTCTTTAGAAAGGCTTTTGGCTAGTGACAATCAGATTGATGATATTTCAAGCCTAGCTCAATTAACTAACTTGCAAAACTTATCGCTCAATAATAATTTGCTTGATTCTGATGATCTATCAATAGTTAGTCAATTTACTAAACTGACTAATTTATCAGTTGCTGAGAATACTGAAATTAACGATATCAACGCCTTAGCTAACTTAACAGCGTTAACTCATCTTTATATGTATCAGAACAGTATTGAAGACGTTAGCGCATTAGTTAACTTGTCTGCACTTACCCATTTGATTTTATCAAACAACCCAATTACCGATATTAGTGCATTGGCGAGTTTAAGCAGTATAAAAGAACTTTATTTAACCGGTACTACCATTAATGATCTTAGCCCGTTAAGCAATTTAACTACATTAACTATGTTAACACTAGCTAACGGCCAGTTAGTTGATATAAGTGAACTAGGGAACTTAACACAGCTAACATGGTTGGACTTAAAGGATAACCAAGTGAGTGATATCACGCCATTAGCAAACCTGGTTAAATTAGCGTATTTGTATTTAGAAAATAATAGTATTACTGATACCTCTTCGTTATTGCCGTTAACTCAGGCACAAAATATTTACTTACAAGGTAATAACGAAATAGCCTGTGCCGACATACAAACGCTAAAAGAGACACTCGGTGAGCATGTGATCGACGCACCGTCAACTTGTTTGTAATTACCACGGGGTTGTTTAGGGCAAGTAAGTACTTGCCCTAAACTATAACTAGATTATATTGTTTGATTAACTAAAACTTAAAGCGGCTGAGGTTAGCAACTAGCTGTTCAGATCTATCTTCAGTTAACTGAATTTTATTCGACAAACTTTCTGATTTTGTTACCGTTTCCGACGCGATTTCATCAACATCCACAATCAAACGGTTCATTTCTGCTGCCGTAGATGATTGCTCACTGATCGTTGAGGCTATATCAACCATGTGCTGCTCAAGGTCTGTCATTGAGCCTAATATCTCTTGGAAAGTAGGAATAATAGATAAGGTAAACTCTTCACCTTGTTCAGCTTCTTGTTGGCTATTATTCATTTCTGTTACTGCGTTTTGTGCTGATGTTTGCAACTTAGCGACAATTTGATGAATATGTGTGGTCGACTCTTGTGTACGCGACGCTAAGTTTCTCACTTCATCAGCAACAACGGCAAAGCCCCGCCCTTGCTCTCCTGCCCTAGCGGCTTCAATAGCGGCATTCAAGGCTAACAAGTTTGTTTGCTCAGCAATAGCTCGAATTACTTCAACCACTTCACCGATAGCATTTGTTTCAGACTCTAACTCTGCAACAACCAAGGCTGCACTTTTAGTTTGCTGTGCTAGCTTTGCCATTTTTTCACTGCTTTGCTCGATTTGATTGACGCCAGAAGCAACTCCATCACGGGTAGCTGATGAGATGTGCGAAATTTCTTCGGTACGTTTTGCTACGTGCTCAGTGGTTTGATCCATTTCGACAGAAGCACTTGCAACGTTCGCTAATTGGCCTTTTTGTTGTTCAATTAATTGCGTTGTTTGTTGTGTATCACCAAGCGCATCTTTTGCATCCTGTGAAAACTGTTGGGCAAGTTGGTTAGAGTCTTTCACCATCAGCTGAATTTTTTCTACAAAAGCATTAAAGGCATGTGCTAATTGCCCTAATTCATCACTGCGCTTCATGGTAATTCGCTGCGTTAAATCTGCTGAGCCCTCGCTGATATCTTTCATTGCTTCTTGTATGTCACTTAGCGGTTTAAGTTGCCAGCTAGTAAAGGCCCATACAAAAATGCCAAGCACGGTAGTAAAGATGACAATTGATAATATATTGTCCCAAATGGCATCTGAAACCGGTGCACTCACCGCCTGTGTGGGTATCATTACGGCAATACTCCAATGGACTTCAGGTACCTTGCGATCATATTTTCGCATATACACCTGATAGTTTTGATCATTAAAGCTAACTTCATGTTGTATTTGTTTTTTATCGTTAAAGTTTTGCCAAAGTTCACTAAAACCATCCGCTCCGTTGGATTTATAGACTTGATCAATTGATTTCGTTTCTAACACATCAACGTTCATTTTCTCCATCTGCTCTTTCATGAATGGAAAGCTCACCATAAGGCCTGAGTCACTCATGACAAAAACCTCTAAACCTGAGTAGCTACTTTGTAAAGCGGCAAGCTCTTGGTTTACTTGCTGTAAGTCTAAATCTAATCCCGCAGTACCAATGAGCTTTTGCTCGTTATTATAAATTGGTGAACGAAATGTCATTAAGAATTTACCATCATTGTCACGGTAAGGATCATTCACGTAATGGTTCATTTGACCCAAAAATTCTTGCCAAAATGGTCGCTGGTTAATGTAATAGTCAGGATCTTCTGCTTTACGCACTTGGTCATAATATTCCCACGTTGCTGTCGTGGTGAAAAACAAATTAACTACGGAAGAGTCAAGCTTTATAAGTTGTTGGAAATATTTACTAACTGGCACTAACTTAGGATGTTCTGTAATACCAATGCCACGTTCTTGTATTGATTCAATACCTTCGATAGTACTAGGGTTAGTAAAAATAGCATCCAATTGATTATTTCGAGAAAAAAGCATATTGCTTATTTTGTCTTGCAACTGATTGAGCATACGATTTACTTCAAGTTGCAAATCCGCTTCTGATTGCTCATCGACCTTGTTAACTTGAATCAAGGCTGAAACAAAAGACAACAACACCAGAGCGGTGATGATGCCAAACATAAATTGACGCGTTAAGCTTTTACGGATAAACAGCATAATAATCCTAGGACTTTTCAGAGTGAATACGATATACAAATATAACATTTTGTATGGCTTTGTATAGTTATGCAATAAAGTCAGTTGGCTAGGTAACTGAGCTCCTCTAATTAGCTTAGTAACACTTTAAATTTTAGTCAGTTTTTAAATCGTTATTTTTTTGTAACGCACTCATTAATTATGTTGTTATTGAGATTAAGTTAAAATAGATGGGTAATTAATCGCCTTAAATAGGTAATAAAAAAGGTAATAACTATTAAGTTATTACCTTTTTTATTTATTGCTTTACCTTGATAAATTCTAAGCCACTACGATGGCAAGAACTCTACAGGATAAGTCACAGTAACTGCTTTTACATTTGCTGCACCAAAGTTAAATCGCTTAACACGGGCAACAATACGCGATTCAAGCTTTGTATCATTTAACTCACTTGAGGCGATGTTAACGATAAGTACTTTACCTTCAGGTGAAATAGTTATCTCTAAGACAATTTTTCCTTTAATACCAGGATTACTTCTACGTGCTTTACGATATAAAGCGTGCAGCTTGCTTTTATTTTTATCCATAACATAAGCAATATCTTCTTCTGGTCGGTAATTTCCAGTGCGTTTGAAGTCAGTCTTAGCAACAAGATCTTCTTTGGCTTTACCTTCAACTAAGCTGGTATCCGCACGTGAAGCTAGTAATTGCTGCTGTGCAGCGGCAACCTGTGCGCCATCAAGTTTAACGGTACTACGGCTGCTATTGAGCACTTTAGCAGTACTTACCCCACCACTACGCTTAGTTGCATCGGCGGTTAGTAAGTTATCACGCTGTGCGGTACTTGCGGCGCTTGTGCTGGTAGTGCTTTTAGCTATTTTATTACCCACCATGGCATCAATGCTGGAGGTGTCCATTAAATCAGACAACTCATTACTTAATGCCAACAAGCCACTTTGGCTGGCAGTTTCACGTGCCTTAACTTGTTTTTTTGTAAGGACTTGCTCTTTTTTAACTTGTTTCTTTTTTACCTTAGGTTTGTCTTTTGCCTTGGGTGGATCTTTTTTGATCACCTTTGGCTTAGGTGGCTCTTTTTTAATGACCTTTGGTTTGGGTTTAGGTTTTGGCTTTTCTAAAATAAATTTAGCCACCCGCTCGGGTATTACTACTTTGGCGCGTTTGGTTTCTTTAGGTAACTCTACTGAGCCCATGTAAAGACCAAGACCAACAAAAAGTAATACAAAAATCACCGCAAAAATGATAAATGGTTTATCACTTTTACTTTGAGGATGCCAAGCAAGCGCTAACTGTTGATAAGTAGCAGTTGTCATGTGTATTAACCTTTATTCTTAGCCGTTTGCACGGCGGCAAAGGCTATTTTGGTGTAATTGGTTTGTCGACAAGTCGCGAGTATTTTTCTCAGTAACTGATAAGGAATATTCTCATCCCCCATAATGGTAATCGCCCGTCCTTCGCTTTGATCGGCTTGGGCATATATGCGATTTTCAGTTCTAAAATTAAGCTCGGTAACTAATTCACTAATAAGGATTTCATCCGTGTCTATTAGTGAGGCAATATCAACAACCTTCTTACCCTGTACTAACACTTCTGTAGCGGTAATACTGATGATTAACGTTTCTTTAGGTACCTTATCGGCAACCGAGGTCGGTAGCCTAATATCTTTACTACTAGGAAGCTGCTGAGAGCCAGAACTAACTAATAAAAAGAATACTAAGATAGTAAAAATATCCATCAGCGACACGAGGTTTAACCCACCGTGTTTATGCAGGCCGGCAAAATTCGACATGCGTTTTGAACGACCAGATAACTTAGCCTTACTCATAATATTTACTCTTTGGCACTTTGTTCGTTTGCTTGACCCGATGCTACATCCGTTTCTGCGGTAGCGGTTTCAGCTGTAATAGCTTGTGCATCACCAATAGAAATATCAGGAAATAACACCACTGTTTCAACCTCAAAGCCAGAGACCACTTGAGCACTACGTACTTTGTCCATGACTTTGATCATGGTTTTATAGTCAACGGCGGGTTCAAGTAGCAGTGAGATACTGCTTTCATCAGGAAAACGCGTTTTAATGGCAACCATGGCATCAGTAAACTGCTTCCATTGGCTGTCTTTCTGCGTACGCTCAATTTTTTTAATTAGGCCTATATTAGCGTCTTGGATATCAAAGCTGTGTTCACGTATCACCAATTCTAATTGAAGCTTCACTTTCGCTGATGTTTCACCTTTAGCGTCTAACGCAGGCAGGTTTAGTTCAAGTACGGTAAGTCTTGAAAATACAGCAGTGATCAATAAAAAAGGTACTAATATCACCATTAAATTTAGAAAGGCGGTGATATTAAGCTCTTCAGCTTGTTGTATCCCTTGTAAGCCTCTTTTTTTCATTTAATCTCTAACCATTAAGTTAAGGGCTTTAAGTGCTGATTTTTCAACATTATCAACTAAGTGAGCTGTTTTAGTGATTAAAAAGGAGTGAATTAATAACAATGGAATAGCGGCGATCAAACCAAAAGCGGTGGTGTTCATGGCAACCGCGATACTTGCAGACAGTAAATCAGCTTTTTCTGCAGGATCGGCTTGAGCAACTGCGGTAAAAGCTTGGATTAAACCTATGATAGTACCTAATAAACCTAGTAACGTGGCAATGTTCGCTAAAGTTGCTAGGTAATGTGTACGCTGGGTTAGTTGCGGCATTTCGTCCATAATGCCCTCTTCTAATGCCGCTTCAATAATTTCACGACTCTTGTTGTCGTTATGACGTGAAAAACCATAATTAAGTACATTGGCAATTGGTGTTTTTATTTCTGAGGTGAGTTTTACTGCGCGTTGAAAGTCTAGTGCTTTTAACATAGGTACAAGCTCAGACCATACCGAATTTGTTGCTTTTTCTGTTCTGAGTAAATATACAAAACGCTCTATAGCAATGACTAAACCAAGCGCCAATACTAATAAAATCGGGTACATGAATGTACCACCCGCTTGAAATAATTTAACGATTTCCATGAAAATACCTTTTAATTAAGTTGTAGTAATATTTTTTTAAATAAGTCTTTGTGTTTAAAATAAGTTGCTTTAGATAAGTTGTTCAAATTAGTTACTTGAGCCTTTAATAAAGCTCATACATTGATCGAGTTTACCGGCAAAGTAAGGTTGGGTTTTATCCTGCTGTTCATCAATGTCATTAACACCCATTGTTGACTCAAGTATCGGTTCAGCTACTGGTTCAACATCTTGTTTCGATACTATTTGCTTAATAGCAATACCATTGATATTTAGATCAAGTTCATCAAGTAAACGTTTGCGGTCACGAAGGTAATCTTCTAATGACATAGTGTAATGTGCGTGTGCTTTGGTTAACACTTGCAGCTGTTTTGAGCATTCGGTTATATTCATCATTAATTTAAGTCCCTAACAAGACGAAATCCTGTGTGTTCATCACCAATACCTGTATGGTTTTTCATTGCCTTACTGGTGCAAACATCCATCGACGTTTTAAACGAGCCACCTGCTGCGGCAACTTTTCTGCCAGAGACATAGACCAACTCTTGTGCATTACCGGCATAATTAACTACGCCCCAGGTATTTTGTTTGCCTGTGGTAGTTTTGATCAGTTCATTACCTTTATTAATACCGCGGGAGCTAATTTGACAGTTACGGTTAGAATCAAGACGATTGTCTTTAGATTGGGCCGCATGCTGCCATTCACGCTTGTGTGGTAAACGGTATTTTTTACTGGTGGTTTTACTAAGCCATTTACTGTAATCGAGCATTTCTTTTAGGCTAATATTAGTTACCGGTAAACGGCTGTCACTGCCCTTAATAGGTTGGCAAGCTGTAGATTTATTACAGTAAACATTATATTGCGAGATAGAGACTTCGTACTTACCAATAGCAAAGGCTTTAATTTTATCACTGGCAGGAATAACAACCATGGTTGGCCCAGTACCGCCCCCTTTTAAGGCATCTTTACACACTGCTCGTGAGCCACGTGCTCCCAAGCCTGCAATGGATAGCTGACAACCGTCTTTTTCTTTAATGACCACACCCGCAAGTACGCTACTATTTTTAAAGAGCAACATAGCATAGCGTTTGGCATCTTTAGCATAATCTGGACTTACTTGCCCCATAGTGACTATACAAGAAGCTAGACTGTTGGTAATTGCCTTTTCCGCTTTTTTATAACGAGCGTTATCTAAAGTGCGTAATTTTTCAATCGCTATTTTAAAGTCGCGCATATTCAAACGTTGAGTACAATTCAGCTGCTCATTAACATTGGCTATGGCTAAGTTGTATAAGTTAGTGCTACTTTTTTTATCGGCTACTTGGGCTTTTTTAACTTCATTAGCTTTAGCAATTTTTACCGCCTTTCTCTGCCTTTCAAGCGCAGCAAAGCGTTTGTCTTGTTCTGCCTTTTTATCCGCAGCTTCTTTCTGTGCTATTTTTTGTGACAAGGTAAACTTATGTTTATCTAACTCACTAATATCATCACTATAACGACTGGCATTATTGAGTAAACCATTAGCAGTAGTGAAACTGCCCGCGTTAATTGCACTGAGAATGTTACCAAGGTAAAGCTGATAGATTTCTTCTCGCTTAGTGAAATACCATGGCGTTGGTTTTTCTGGGAATAATTCAGCAAGTGATTGTACTTCTTCCCATAAAGAACCTTGCCACTCGGTTGAGAAACTTGGCGCGGCAATAAAGCGCTCAATATTTTCCTGTAGCACTTGATAACGGATCTTAAATTCAAGCTGTGTCATTAACTCCGCTTGTGATATTTTTGGCTCTTCAAGCTTGGTATATTCTAAATACGCAAAAGCCGAGGCACCTATCGCAATCGCTAGGGTTACACCCAGTGCACCGTTAGATTTTTTATGTTCTGTTATCTGCTTGTAAAACGCTTCAACTGAAACAATACGATCTTTTCGCTCAAAGGCTAACGCCGCTTCAATGGCTTTCCAATAGCGTTTTTTAATACCCTGAATACGTTTAGGTTTGAGCTTTTTATCATATGCTTCATCGGCTGGTAAACGGGTAAAAGGATGGTCACCGGTTAACATTTCATAGGCAATACAACCTAAGGCATAGATATCATCACGTACATCCGGTACTTGCCCGAGTAACATCTCACGACTTGCATAAGCTGGCGTAAGTGCACCAAGGTTACCTGCATCAAAGACCGTTCTATCTTGTTCACTATGACTTCTATCAATTTTTTGCACCGCGCGTGCGATACCAAAATCAAATATTTTTGCCGTGCCGTTTTCAGTAACAAAGACGTTACCCGGTTTTAAATCTGAGTGAACAATATCTTCATCATGTGCATGTATTAGCGCTAAACACATGCCGTGCAATATGCTCCACGCTTCATTTGGCGGTAGACCTGTCGCATGATATTGCTTAACCATCTGATCAAGCGGTTGGCCGACCATATATTCCATGGTCATAAATACCACCTCACCGTCACGGTCAAAATCGTATACTTTTACCGTGTTATGGTTGGCAATATGTTGGGCTTTTTTTGCCTCGCGCTGGAGTGAAATAAAGGCTTCAGGGTGAGTTCTAAACTCCTCACTTAATACTTTAATAGCGACATAAGGGTCTCTATCTTGGGCTTCAACTTTGAGTAGATCTTTGGCCTTATATACAACCCCCATACCACCGATGCCTAAGATATCTTCAAGGACAAAGCGACCTTTAAGTAACTTTTGATCATTGTTGGGCGTGGTAGCAAAAGCTTCAGTAGATTGCTGCTCAGCCATAGACTGTTGAGTTATGGACTGCTCTGTTGATAACGGCTCTGCGCCCAGGCCATTAATTAAATCAATGGCACTACTGCTATCTGTAGCTACTCCCGCTGCTGGATTAGTCGCTGAGCTGGATGTTAGTGGCTTAGGTCTTAAGTTGCTTGGGCTGAATCGTGTGGCATCATCGTTTACTTGAGGAATAACAGCATCACTTACAGCAGGAACAATGCTTGCAGGCGTACTTGTTGCAACTTCTTTTCTAGGTACACGGGCAGCAAACACTGTTTTATCATTATCAGGGGTATTGGTATTTGTATTTGTATTTGTATTTGTATTTGTAGTGATAGCCGGTTCAGCTTTGGGCTTAATACGTGTTCGCTGAGAAAAAACTGTTTTATCTGCGCTCTGCGATTCATTTTTTGGATCAATATCGCCTCCGCTCGGCGTTGATTGAGTCTCCGATTGAGCTGCTGCTGCGTTTGCTTTCGCTGTCGCAACGGCTTTAGCTATTTCTTCAGCTTTACTCTGAGAAATAGGTTTTCTAAAAATGGTTTTCGCTTCTTGATTGTCTTGAGCTGGCATATCTGTTTTATCAATTACCGCATCATTATCTTGTTGCTCATTAGTTGTCATGATGAGATAAGTACTCCATTACGCTTACCGACAAATATTGTGTGTACTAGCATTTTACACACTAATTTTTTGTAAACTGACATCATTGATGGGTGCCTTTGACTAACACAACAGAAACGTTATCTGATGCTTTATTAGCTAATGCTGTTTGTATTAATTTATTCACCGAGTTCTCTAACGAGGTTTCACGCAAGCACTGAATTATTTCGATATCTTCAACCGAATTATATAAACCATCACTACACAATAAGAATTGGTCACCTACACGCACATCAAAAACATCAACATCAATATCAAGGCGTTCAGAAGTACCTACAGCACGAGTTATCACATTAGCTTCGGGGTGCGTTTTGGCTTCTTCTTCAGAAATTAATCCTTCACTTACTAGCTCTGCTACATGACTATGATCTCTACTCAGCGGCGTTAATTTGTCATGTCTAAAACGGTACAATCTCGAATCACCCGCCCATAAACACACACCTACGTTACCTTTAATCAGCATGGATACAAAGGTGCTGCCTATAATGCGACCATTTAATTGTACACGTGAGTATTCTAATAAGTGGTTGTTTGCATCTTTGACTGCATTTTCAATATCATTTACATAATCATCAAGGCTAGTTTTACTACTTAGCTGACTAAGATTATCAACAATCTTTTTACTGGCGACACTACCGCCATCATGACCACCCATACCATCCGCCACGGTCCATAAACCAATGTCTGGCTGACAAAGAAATGAGTCTTCATTTAAAGGTCTAACAGTACCGACATCGGTGAGCCCAGCACTGATCCACGTTAATGGTCGTCTAATCGTTATATCATTCATTTTCTTGTACTCATCATAAGGCAATTACCCGGTAATTATCCGTGGGTTAGTGCAATCGTTACTTAGCAACATAAGTTTGTGGCCAGCCCCAATGTGCCCAGTGGCCATCCATCATTGCTGGTAATTGATTTGCAGATGGCATGCCTTGTACACTAAAAAGACAAGGGCTTATATTTTCCGAGCCCGATGTTGACCAAACGCTATAACTATTCACTACTGAAGTAAGTAGGCTGTCCAGCATATGTGCGTATACATTCATCGGTAGTTCTTCTTCAAATTGAAAATCGATGTGTTGGCTAGCCATAGATAATTGTTGACCTGTTTTGCGATAGGCCATCGGCACCATAGTGGCTTGATGATTTGCTTGTGCTAACAATTCTTCAAGGGAGCATTGCCCATCAAGTGCCTGTAAAGCCAACTCTTCAATATGGGCAAACCAGCGACCGTTAGTCGACATAAATTCCAATGGATTTATTTCATTGTTAAGCGGAATAGCGATTGAAAAAGGGTAATAACGTCCTACTTGATCAACACTGGGTAAAACAATACCTGCCCAATGGTTTTCATCAATAACCCCCGCTGACAACACAAACCGCCAGATAGGGCTGGTTAAATATATATCTAACCAATTTTCACCCATTTGCTCTTTTGAGCTGGCGATATATAGCTGTAACCACTCATCCCATGTTGTGATGAACTTAGCCGGTAAATTACGGTGCACAAAGTCACCGTAGCTTGGTAATTTTCCGTAAAGACCTAAAGGTATCTCTGTATTCACTAGATTCTCTCTGGACATTTAAATAAGCTTAATAATTTCTTCTCAAAAGGATTATTAACACTTTTCGCTTTGATTTTATAAGATATTTTATGTTTCGCATCAAAAGACTGTCTTTCATCATCACTGTTGTTCGAAATCGCCATGGTGACTAAATACGTACTCGACTCATTGGTTTTGGTAAGCTGCGATTGTGCCAACAACCTAAACCACGCCCACGGTCCTTCAAACGTTTCGCTATGCTGCTGCTCATTCAGGTCTTCAAAAACAATACGTACACGGCTTTGTTCGCTATCTGCCGACCACTTTAATGTTTTCCAAAACTTAGGCCCATGGCTGTAGGTAATTCGGTTACCACCGACTTCTAACATAAAGCGCACATTGTTTTTTGGCATAGCATTGGGTTTTAAACTAAAACCTAAACTCGGTGTCTCTGCACTTTCTCTAAAGAGTACCTTTTTAATTTCTAGCGCACGCTCTACTTGCCTCAACGTTGCTTTTGATAAACCTAAATTGTACTTATCAACAGTTTTATTTCTCCAGCCATTGCGGGTGGTAATAAACGGTTTGATATTTTCTTGGTAGAAAGTATCAACGGTACCGTTAGGTTTGAAAAAGGTAACAAAATCAAAAAGAGCAATGTCATTGTCTGAGTTTTTAGCAATAGGATAACGACCTTCAATACTATCCATGTAAGGACGGTATACAGTATTACGCCATTCATTATTAATATGTTGATGCGCTGATTGTAAAACCACGCGCCATGTCTCATCTGCAAGACTCGTTAACCAACGTTTAATTGGTTTAGGCATATTTTTAGCGTAAGAATGCAGTGCGGTAATCGCGTTATCAGCACCATTTTGGTAACGCGACTTCACTAATTTAAAGGCTTTTCGGCTAGGATCTGGCGCTAAACTTATGCCATTAACCAAGTCTTGCATTTGTGATATTTTCAATAGCGCCGTATTAATCGCCGCTGGCTGCTTTTTGCTTTCACGCAACATCACGTTAATACTGCGATAACGCTTATCAACCGTGGTCCACTTTGTTTTAGCTGCGGCTAAATTGGCAAGCCCACCGGTAATACCTGCTTTGTTGTCATCTGACAAGTTAGCGGCCATTTGACTTGATAACTGGGTATTACTCGAGGTTACGTTAAGTATTGCCACAATAGGTGAATAAATAGGATCAGCAAAACTCGACAGTAAATTATTGCTTTGTAAAATATTTTTAATCGGTTTTACCGCTAAAGCATCATAAATTTGTTGCCAACTTTTATTATAATCAGCTAAATATAACGCTTTGACTTTTTTACTAATATCATCAAGGTCATCGCTGATAAAAGCCACTTCTTGTGTTGCTTCATCATGCAGCAACCATCTTTCATTAGCTATGCTGACAATCAGTTCAGAGTCGGCAGAAAAGTCTATTTCTTCATAACTTGCTTTAGTAAATAACACAGGGATGGTCAATTTTGCTTCAATAGCCGGATTGACTTGGTAACTGTCTTGTACAGCGCCGCCCATTTCAGCGAGCATATTAATCGGCTGAGCATATTCAGCTTTACTTCGAATTCGTTGATAAATACGTTTCGAAATTGGCATACGTAATAGACGTTGCCTAGTTGAAATCACTAACGACTTGTTTAGCTCTGCAGGTTTAATCGTTAGCGCTAATAGTGAGCTTAAATGAGCTTCAAGGGCTTGTTTATTTTCTGTTTGTTGTGAAAATTCATC
>Ga0209396_1002299_pt1 | contig 20268 bp, 12 predicted proteins | sample GOMGulsemesocosm_6_FD_184638 | JGI IMG/M metagenome (GOLD analysis project Ga0209396, IMG submission 184638) | Methane-oxidizing microbial communities from mesocosms in the Gulf of Mexico - GOM8C Gulf of Mexico (SPAdes) (version 2) | ecosystem: Environmental > Aquatic > Marine > Cold seeps...
AATATTTCATCACCCACACCATGACCATAGTTATCATTGATCAATTTAAACTTATCAATATCTAAGGATAATACGCCTAAATGTGAAATTTTTTGTCTATCGTGCAATTGCAGTAAAGTACAGATGCTCTCCTTAAAATGTGCTCGATTTAGTAGATTAGTGAGTGGATCATGATGAACTAATTTTTGTATTTTATAATGGTACTGTAACAGTTTAGTCAGTATTGCCATTATTATAACCTGCACCAATGTTATTTGAGCAAACTCTTGTAATTTTTCATTAATTCCATCATTAATGATATGGGCATCATAGAATAACAGCAGTTTTAAATCAGTGCCTTCAATTGAATAATAACGATAATAAAAATGCTTGTTTGGCATAGTACTTAAGCGCTTTAAGTCGACATTGTTTATTTTATGATGTGTTACCTTAATGGAGTGTGTTGGTTTCATTGCGACTTTATGTTCTATGTAATCGGGATCGGTTATCAGATCTGAAAATTCATCAAACTCCATTATTATAGGCATAAATTTATTTTCATGTACTGTATATGGAATATTGTGTTCACCAATGATAAATATTTCATCCGCTAGCCTTGCAAGTTCATTAACTTTGATTTTTATTATAAATTTAATAACAACAACAGTATTTTTATAACGATTAAATGTATAAAAATCAATGTTGTTATTTCGTGAATTGATTATTAACTCATGATTATAGATTCTATCATCAAGCTCATTTAACCAGTGAAATAACTGCTTTTCTATATGCGTTGATGGTTTTTCAATTAGTTGCCCGAGTCCATTTAACGCTACACCGCTTTCACTTTTGACAAGAACAACCTCTATATTATGCTGTTTCAATTGACCTTTATTTAACTTGATGAGCCAAGGAGAAGCATTTTCTTTTGCCTGCTTTATATTACTGAATGGAGGTACATAATGGCTCAATATATCAGATAGTTGCCTGATCCTACTCGCCTCCAAAGAAGCGCTTTTTGTTATTTTTATAGCCGCTTTACTAGCCATATTATCTAATATGTTGACCTGACTCTTTATTTCACTTTGGTATTCATCCCAAAAACTTGATAATGAATAAATAAAAACAATCACAACCAAGGTAAACCATATTTGATAGGCTTGTTTATTAGTCAATTTAAGCAAAACAAGCATTCTCCAATTTAATGTAATTGACAGGTCATCTATCGTTCATAAAGATTAAAATATAGGTCACATCTTAAGGAAAATCCTTTTATTGATCCGGTAGAGTAAATTTAAGGATTAAGATTGTTATAAAATATTTCAGAGATCGAATGAAAATACGAGATATTTAAATTTTTAGGTAAAAGGATACTTGTGTAATCGCTTATATTTGTAACGAAATAGAGAAACATAGTTTAAATCAATAGAGTGTAGGATTACCCTTCTTTTCAATAAACAAGAAAACGTTAATTTATTTTATAATTATCGGATTTTTCGTTTTGAGGAAGTGACACAGATATAGGGTTTTGAAAGCTATAATTTGAAATGTGCTATAGACCTTATTTAGGACTGTCACAGGCAATAAAAAAGCCTAATCATTTGATTAGGCTTTTTTATATAAATTAAGTGGCGGAGAGATAGGGATTTGAACCCTAGATGGGCTATAAACCCATGCCGGTTTTCAAGACCGGTGCATTCGACCACTCTGCCATCTCTCCGCTGTGGAGCGCATAATAGTCATTTAATAAATTATTGTAAAGCACTAATTTAACAATTTATTTTAACTGCTGTTTTTTAAATCGCTAAGTATATAAAATCGTCAATTAATAATATTGTTTTGGAGATTTAGCTATAAATGAGCTTATTAAACTCAAAATAATGCCTGCGACTGCAGCAAGCAATATACCAAAAGCTAAATCAACGTCGCCAAATATAATTTGTTTAATCGGTTTTGTTAAAATTAATGGCAAACTGCTAAAGCAGAATACAAAAAAGCTGATTTTAAATGCCCGTATAAAACCAAACCGCTTCGTAAAGTGCATACGCCATGTTAATAACGCAATCACACCAAATAAAGCACCAAATATATACTCTTCACTTTGTGTTGTTGTGGCAATGTAATATGTTGCTAAAGCGCCAAATACGCCCCAAACTAACCATTGCCACCAAGTTTCTTTTTCGCGATAAAATAAATGATTCACTTTCGCGTGCCTCTTTTTATTCTTATTATTGTTTTAGTTAAAATTAAGTCAAAGCTATTTTGCTTTGTACATAATAACCATACCAAAAATAGCAAGAATAAAAAACCATCAAATTGGTGTTTTTTTGAATGTTCCCTTTTTCATTATCCTAATAAGTAAAAACATACTAAGCTAATGATAATAGCTAATAAAATATTTAGTACTACACCTTCTTTTACCATATCAATTACCTTAATTTCACCACTAGCAAATACAATAGAGTTTGGTGCTGTTGCAACAGGTAAACAAAATGCACAAGAACAGCTAATTACCACTGGGATCATCAATAACTCGATCGGTAGCCCTAATGCAATCGCGGCAGATGCAATTACAGGCATTAAAAGTGTTGCTGTGGCTGTATTTGAAGTGATCTCTGTTAAAAATGAGACTGAAATACATAATGCAAATAGCATAGCTAACAGAGGAAATGTACCAAGACTCACTAGAAATTGCCCTAGCATTTCACTTAAGCCACTACTCACAAAAGCTTTTGCAATACAGATACCGCCTGCAAAAAGTAATAACATACCCCAAGGAATATTTTTTGCTTTTTCCCACTCAAGTAATTTTTTACCTTTACCGTTAGGTGTTAATGCCATTGCTATGACACCTAACAATGCAATACTTGAATCGCCAATTGTAGTATTACCAATTAAACCAGACCAACCACCAAAAGGTTCTTTTCTAAAAATCCAAGCCAGTGCCACAAGGCCAAAAATAGCTAAAACACGAATTTCAGCAACTTGCCATTTCCCCATATCTGGCAACTCAATAACTGCATTTAGTTTTATATTTCGTCCAAGCCATAATGCAGCTAAAGGGATAGAAATTATAACTATTGGAACCGCTATTTTCATCCAGCTTATAAAACCATATTCTTTTTGTGCAAACTGTTCATATACAGAGGCAAATATTAAGTTTGGTGGCGTACCAATAATTGTTCCCATGCCACCTATTGAAGCTGAATAAGCTAAACCTAACAATAAAGCAATTTTAAACTTGGTATTGTCGGTATTAGCACACAAAGCAATAACGACTGGTAATAATGCAACAACTGTCGCTGTATTAGAAATCCACATTGATAAAACAGCACTTGTCGTCATTATCGCAAATAATATTCTTGAAGCACTGCCTCCGCCTATTTTATTGATTATCATAAACGCAACTCGCTTATGCACTTGTGATTGCTCTATGGCGACCGCAAGCATAAACGCTCCCATTAATAATAAGATGACGTGACTACCAATAGAGCTTGCAGCTTGTTTGTGGGTTAAAATACCCACAAGCGGAAAAGAAGCGATAGGTAAAAGAGATGTTAATGGAATAGGTAACGCTTCTGTTACCCACCAATAACCCGTTAAACTGGTTATTGTGAGTGTTAAGGTTATTTCATGAGCAAGTTCGAAAGTGCTGCCAAGTAGATATACTATGGCAGCAAAAGCAAGTCCCATTAAAATATGAGATTTAATAATTTTTATCATATAGTTCTTCTTTTTATTATTTTTTTATGTCAGCGTCATAACTCTTAATAATACTTCAGCAAACATAACCTTTTAGAGTTTAAAAAATGGAGTTATCTTATCACTCAGTGCCTTTATATGGCTCAAACATCCCTTCGATAACTTTAGGTTAAATGACAAATATGGATAGAATATGAAATTGAGAAAAAGTTAATAAATCCATTTTACAATCGTTATTGCCAAACCATATATTTATTTCAGTTCAGAAAAAAAATCACTAATTTCATGTCTATGAGCTTTCACAAAATCATTAGCGGCTGTGCCTAGATATAAATACCCTACTATTTCATCTAATTCATTTAATTCTAATGCTGATTTTACAAGTTCACAACTGGCATAAGAACCTGTTCGCCAAACACCTGCTAGACCCTGTGCAAAAGCAGCTTGTTGCATCGCCATTACTGCGCAACCAGCTGATTGTACTTGTTCAATTCGAGGAACTTTTGCATGTTCTGTATATTTAGCGATAGCTATAATGATCATAGGTGCGCGAAGTGGCATTTCTTTTGATCTTTCAATTGCTTTAGCATCTGCGGGAATGTCTGGGTTTAAGTTTTTTATTGCTGATTGATAATAGATTTCACCTAAAGTATGACGTTTATCACCTTCAACTATAATAAATTCCCATGGTTTAAGCGCGCCATGATCAGGCACTTTTAATGCAGCTTGCTGAATTATATTTAATTGTTCTTTTGTAGGACCTGGCGCTTGAAGTTTACTATCTGATTGGCGGTTTAAAAGTAAGTCAATTGCATTCATAACTTTGTTATTTCACATTAAATTCATTTATATTAATATGAGAATAACAAAGTTAAACTAAATTATGCAGCTATTTCGTTCCTTTGTTTTTACGAGTAAGCCAATAATCGATACTGGTAATTCGCCCGCCCCCCGTAAAAAATAAACTTAATAACATCACAAAGTAAGTGACAGAAAACTCAATACCATTGTTTAGTATCACAGGTCTTCCTTTTTCATATAAATATTCAGTGAAACCATTTTCTGCTACGATTTCTTTGATTTTATCTAAACGCTCTTTAGTATCAATACTATTTTGTAAACTTTGCTGGGCACCTGGTATTTGCAACCAACTTAGTACTTTCGCAGCGCTAGTATCGGGATTTGTTGGTGTTACGGCAAACCAGCCATTACTCCAATGAACAGTAGTTGCAGCAATCAACATCGTAAACATAAGCGGTATGGCTGATATTCTGGTGAACAAACCAATCAGTAAAAACCAGCCACCTAAAAACTCGCTCCAACCGGCTAAAAATGCCAGTAAATCAGGAAAAGGTAATCCTAAGCCCCATTCTGAATTCCCAAACCAAGCAACAACATTCGCATCCGCAGCTATCGCATTAAAAAAACCATTCCATTGACCACTTATACCTAATTTGTTGTAACCTGCAATAATCATAACGGGTGCTAAAATCAGCCGAAAGAATAGTGGAGCTAAACCTGATGCTATTTGAGTTTTATCTATACTGGCACTATAAAATTGAATTAATTTTTGTAGCATATTTGGAACCTTTAAGTTTCTATCGTTGTTTATAACGTCAATTAACCAAGACCTACCTTATGCACTTTATATTTCATTTAAAACACAAAAAGCCCACTAAACAAGATTAGTGGGCTTTTATAGTAATTTCATTTTTTACAGCTTATTAAATTCGTCGTGCAACTTCTAATGCTTCAAAAATGGCTCTTTTAGCATCAATGGCTTGCGCTAATTTAGCGCCTCCAATTACATGTACGTTTGAATTTTCTTTTTCAGCATCATAATATTTTGTATTCGACACTTGGCCAATACATGCAATAACGGTATCTACATCAAGAAAACGCGTTGTTTCATTTTCTTTGATTTCTAATCCTTTATCGCTAAAGCTAACATATGAGCACCCAGATATTTGTTCCACTTTTTGCTGTTTTGCAACTTGTCGGTGGATCCAACCAGTTGTTTTACCTAGTTCTGAACCAAAACGACCTGGACTACGTTTTAACATATACATTTTGTCTTTGGTTAGGTCATTAGACTGCTCAGTTTCAATACCCCATTGAGTTTGAAATTCATCAATTGATTTATTTGCAGGTTCAGCTAAAAAAGCCACCATGTCAAAACCAATGCCACCAGCACCTAATATTGCAACGCGTTTTCCAACTTCAACTTCGCCTCTGATCACTTCATCATAAGCTAATATACGCTTATCATCGCTACACTCAATATTGGCAAGTCGTGGGCTAACGCCTGTTGAAAATACAATATCGTCAAAGTTTGATTTCATATCAGAATCAAACGCAGTGTTTAACTCTATGTTAACTTTTAGCCTTGCAAGTTCACTTTTAAAGTAAGTTAAAGTGTAGTTAAAATCTTCTTTACCTGGTACACGCATAGCTAAATTAAACTGGCCACCCATACCTGAAGATTTTTCGATTAAAGTTACTTTATGACCGCGTTCAGATAAATAACATGCACACGCCATACCTGCAGGACCAGCGCCAACAACAAGAACATTTTTAGATTTTGGCGCTTTTTCAATTGCGTATTCGAGTTCATAGCCGGCTAGTGGGTTAACTAAACAAGTGGCTCTTTTCCCTTTAAATACATTATCTAAACAGCCCTGATTACAGGCTATACATACGTTGATATTGTCACTTTGTTTATTTTGATATTTAATGAAAAAATTAGGATCAGCAAGTAAAGGCCTTGCCATAGAGATTAGGTCAGCTTGATTATCATTTAATATTTGATTGGCAATATCAGGTGTATTAATTCTATTTACGGCTATAACAGGCACAGAAACCATGCTTTTTAATTGCTCAGATGAACGCTTAAATGCGCCTTGAGGTACCATGCTTGCAATCGTTGGCACTCGCGCTTCATGCCAACCTATTCCTGTATTGAATATATCAACGCCTGCTTTTTCAAGTGTTTTAGCTTGTTGTTCGACTTCAGCAATACTTGACCCATCATCGACTAAATCAAGCATCGAAAGTCTAAAAACAATCATAAACTTTTTAGATACAACACTACGTACCGCTTTTACTACTTCACACGCAAAACGCATGCGATTTTCTGGAGTGCCACCCCATTCGTCTTTTCTTTTATTTGTACGCGGCGCCATAAATTCATTGATCAAATAACCTTCTGAACCCATGATTTCTACACCATCATATCCTGCTTTTTCGGCTAGATATGCTGAGCGAGCAAACGACTTAATTGTAGATAAAATCGCACTATTTGACATTTCTTTTGGTTTAAATGGATTAATAGGTGCTTTAATTGCGCTTGGTGCTGTATTTAACGGATGGTAAGCATAACGCCCTGCATGTAATAACTGTAAACAAATCTTACCATCGTGCTTATGTACGGCTTGTGTGATTGATTTATGTTTTAATACATCTATCCAAGAATTAAATGATGATGAAAACGGTGTGAGTTTTCCTCTTAAATTTGGACTATAACCACCTGTTATGATCAGTCCTACACCCCCCTTAGCACGTGCTTCGTAAAAAGCACGCAATTTACTATGATTACGCAAACCCTCTTCTAAGCCGGTGTGCATAGATCCCATTACTAAACGGTTTTTAAGCTCATTATTTTTTAGTTTTAGTTTTTGTTCTAACATTTCGCTTCTTCTAACTGGTCATACCTGATTGCACAGTAACGATTTTTTAAAGTATTTTCAAGATAAACAATTCGTAACTATTTTAATTTAAGTTTGTCTAAGAAATACGGTACTATATGAAATATAGCTTTACATTTTATAAATACTCATCATTTAAGGATTTAATTTTGATTAAGACGTTTTTTATTGGGTTATGGGACACATTAAATTTTTCCAGACGACTCATAGTTAATTTTTTATTTTTATTTATCATTATTGCAATTATTGTTGCATTAGGATCAGATGAAGATGAAATTATTATAGAGCCAGGCTCTGCACTAGTATTAAACATTTCAGGCGATATCGTCGAACAAAAAAAATATGTTGACCCGTTTGAAGCCGCAATCAGTGATTCTATGGGTAAAAGTGAAGAGCCACCTGAAATATTATTAGACGATATCATCAAAGTAATTGATAGCGCTGCAAAAGACGAACGCATTAAAGTAATGGTGCTAGATTTACGTAATATGCGTAACGCCCATTTAAATAAGCTAAAAGAAGTGAGCGATGCTTTAAACAGATTTAAAGCAACAGAAAAACACATCATCGCAACAGGTGATTATTACTCTCAAGCCCAGTATTATTTAGCTGCACATGCTGATGAAGTCACTATGCATCCTTACGGTTGGATGGGTGTTGAAGGATATGCGATGTATCCAATGTACTTTAAAGATGCAATAGAAAAATTATCTGTTACTCAGCACATTTTCAGAGTAGGTACTTATAAATCAGCCGTTGAACCTTTTATCAGAAATGATATGTCAGAGCCTGCTAAATCATCGGCACAAGCTTGGTTAGGTGCATTATGGACAGAGTACAAAACTGATATCGCAGCCCTTCGTGGTTTTGATGTTCAAAATTTTGATGAAAAAATGGATGATTTTTTGGCTAAATTCAAAACAGCTAAAGGCGATTCGGGCCAATATGCCCTTGATAATGGTTGGGTAGATTCTTTAAAAACAAAAGAAGAAGTACGTCAGCAGCTAATTGCGTTAGTTGGTGAAGATATAAAAGGTAAAAGCTTTAAACGTATTTCACTTAATGACTACTTAACAACGATTAAACCGCCTATCCCGTTTGTTAACCCATTAACTGAAAAAGTAGCAGTTGTTGTTGCTAAAGGTAATATTGTTGATGGTAAACGCAAGGCGGGTCAAATTGGTGGCGACTCTACAGCTGCACTACTTCGTAAAGCACGCCTAGACGAAAAAGTAAAAGCGGTTGTATTACGAATCGATTCTGGTGGTGGCAGCATGTTTGCTTCTGAAGTCATTCGAGCAGAAGTATTAGCATTAAAAGATGCTGGTAAACCTGTTATTGCTTCTATGAGTTCAGTTGCCGCTTCTGGTGGTTATTGGATAGCATCTGCTGCAAATGAAATCTGGGCAGCACCAAGTACAATCACTGGTTCTATCGGTATATTTGGTACTGTGATGACATTTGATAAATCACTGGCTAAATTAGGAGTTTACTCCGATGGTGTATCAACAACTGAAATGGCTGGTTTTTCTCCAATGAGAGAGTTAAACCCGCAGCTTGGTGAAATGATACAAATGAGTATCGAACGTGGCTATGAAAGATTTTTAACTATCGTAAGTGAAGCACGTGGTTTAACAATCGAAGAAGTTGATGCCATTGCACAAGGCCGCGTTTGGATTGCAAGTAAAGCGAAAGAGCTTGGCTTAGTAGATAAGTTAGGTAACAAACAAGATGCGATTGAAGCTGCCGCAAAACTTGCAAGCCTTGAGTATTATGATGTTATTACAGTTGAGCAAGATTTATCAACTAAAGATAAATTCATTCAAGAACTATTAAGTAATGCACATGTTCAAAGCTTTTTAAATATTAACCAAAATAATGATGTATTTGAAGCCGGTCTTCAAAGCCAAATCAGTTCAGTTATTTATAAGCTACAGTCTGAAGTAAGTTCATTAAAAGACTACAATGATCCTAATGCAGTATATGCGCGTTGTTTAGTCTGTAATATTCACTAATATTTTGCTCATTTACTTGAGCTAAAGGCATATTAGGTATATAAAGAGCCCAGTAATTTACTGGGCTTTTTGTTATCAAAAATAACCGAACCATAATAAAATTTTGAGCAATTTATGAAAAGAAAACGTATTTATATTGCCTACACTGGTGGAATGAATTTCGTAATGAAAAGTCATATGGCTACAAATAAAATTTTAATGTCGACAACACAACTTTAAACTTTTGAGCAATTTATGAAAAGAAAACGTATTTATATTGCCTATACAGGTGGAATGAATTTCGTAATGAAAAGTCATATGGCTACAAATAAAATTTTAATGTCGACAACACAACTTTAAACTTTTGAGCAATTTATGAAAAGAAAACGTATTTATATTGCCTATACAGGCGGAACGATCGGAATGAAGAAATCAGCACGGGGTTATATCCCAGCTGATGGTTATCTAACTGAAACTGTTAAAGCCAGTGCTGAGTTTAATCGTGATGAAATGCCTTTGTTTGATATTCATGAATATCAGCCATTAATTGATTCTTCTGATATGTCCCCTGCCCATTGGCAAATGATCGCAGATGATATTAAAAGTAAATATCATGATTATGATGGCTTTGTTGTACTGCATGGTACAGATACCATGGCTTATACTGCATCAGCATTATCATTTATGTTTGAAAATTTAACTAAGCCCGTGATAGTCACAGGTTCTCAGATCCCACTTTCACAGCTGCGTTCAGATGGCCAAGTAAACCTTTTAAATGCAATGTTTCTTGCTGCAAATTATCCTATTGCTGAAGTAAGTTTATTTTTTAATAACCAGTTATTTAGAGGTAATCGCGCCACTAAAGTCCATGCCGATGGCTTTAATGCTTTTGGTTCACCCAACTTAGATCCTTTAGCATTATCAGGTATTAGTATCGAACTGGTAAAAGGTACTTTAAGTCCTTATATTGAGAATGAGCTTGAAGTATGTTCTATTACGCCGCAAAACATCGGTGTTTTACATTTATACCCAGGGATCAGTAATGATGTAGTGCAAAGTTTATTAAATGGTAAACTTAAAGCATTAGTATTATTAAGTTTTGGTGTTGGTAACGCCCCACAAGAACCTGGATTTTTAAAGTTATTAGAAGAAGCGAGTAATCGTGGCGTTGTTATTGTTAACCTCACCCAATGCTTAAAAGGCAGTGTTAATATGGGTGGTTATGCTACAGGAAATGCTTTATTAAATGTCGGCGTGCTCAGTGGTTATGATATGACACTAGAAGCATGTTTAACTAAACTTCATTATTTATTAAGTCAAAACCTTGAGACTGAAACTATTCGACATTTAATGCAAGATAATTTACGTGGTGAATTAGAAAGATAGATTCTAGCAAAAAGGATAAAGGCTTGATGTTCTGCATCAAGCCTTTATTTATATTAAAAATCAAATAATAAGCAGTCAACTGAAATACACAGATCTTAAAACAGTCATCCCCTAAGTCTTTTATAAAGGATCATGTTTTAAAGCTAAATATCAGAGTATGAGATCTGAGATAACCCCCTCACAGATGACATTTTTGTAACTAAAAGTTGACTCTTAAGACTGATTACTTATGCTTTTTAGTACTGTTTTTCCAAACATCTTGTGAAGCACTTTTGTTGTCTGTATTTTTATTAGACTGTGATTTATGACCAGATGAACGCTTTTTTGGTCCTTGTGGTGATTTTTCACCATGGCGATGTTTATTTTTTTGTTCGCCCTGATTATTACCTGGTTTAGATTGATTTTGCTTTTTAGGTTTTTTTACCTTTATTGGTTTCATATTTAAAGTTGTTTCAGGCACTTTATTTATTGGTTCAAAACCTTCAACAATTTCACGGCGCAATAACTTTTGCGTTAAACGCTCAATATCCGATAACTCTTTAATGTCCTCAGCAGTTACTAAAGAGATTGCTTCACCACTTGCTCCAGCTCGTCCAGTACGTCCAATTCTATGAACATAATCTTCTGATACATTTGGTAAGTCGTAATTCACAACTTGTGGCAGCTGATCTATATCTAAACCACGAGCAACTATATCTGTTGCAACTAAAATACGAATTTCACCATTTTTAAAACCTGCAAGCGCTTTAGTACGTGCACTTTGACTTTTATTACCATGAATGGCAGCTGCTTCAATTTTACTTTTATCTAGTTGTTTAACTAAACGATTCGCACCATGTTTTGTTCTAGTGAATACTAATACTTGGCGCCAATCATTTTTTTCAATTAAGTGTGTTAATAATGCTGGTTTTTTAGCTTTATCTACCGGATGTACCCAATGTTCAATTGTTTTGGCTGCTTTATTAGATTCAACTGATACTTCAACAGGATTATGGATCAAACCTTTTGCTAATTGGCGAATATCATCCGAGAAAGTTGCCGAAAACATTAAGTTTTGACGCTTATCCGGTAACATCTTTAAAATACGTTTAATATCATGAATAAAACCCATGTCTAACATGCGGTCTGCTTCATCTAATACTAATACTTCAAGGTGTTTAAATTTAACAGCACCTTGACTCATTAAATCTAATAAGCGGCCTGGTGTTGCAACCAATATATCAACACCTTTACGAAGACGCATCATTTGTGGGTTTATTTTAACGCCACCAAATACAACTGTAGAAGTTAAAGGTAAATTTTTACTATAAAGCTCAACGCTTTCATTAACCTGCGCAGCTAACTCTCGAGTTGGAGTTAAAATAAGTGCACGCGCCTGATTAGGTCCTGCTTTTTGACCTTGAGATAATTTTTCGAGAAGTGGTAAAGTGAATCCTGCAGTTTTACCTGTACCTGTTTGTGCTGCGGCCATGATATCGCGGCCTTGGATTATTGCAGGTATTGCTTTTTCCTGAATGGGTGTTGGGGTGTCATAACCTTGTTCACTGACCGATGCTAAAATAGGGGCAGATAAACCCAATTTGGTAAAGCTCATAAAATCACTCTTATCATTAAAATATACGCCAAAGCGTCAAGGACGTGCACCTTACAATATAAGCGCTAATCAAGCAAGAATACAGGCTCTAACTTCATTTTTAATGACTATTTGTAATAGTTTATTTTGTTATTTTAGACTTTGCATTTACAATACAGGCATAGATATTTGTAAGAATGAGAATAGCGATGAACAGACAAAAGAAAATTAATGGCATTTTTAAGAAAAAACTTAAGAAATTCAAATCAAAACTACATACCAGTAACAAAGCTGCTTATGTTTCAAAAGCTGAACGTGAAAAAGTTGAAGTAAAGGAAACTGAAGAAAACCAAGTAACAGAATAACTTTTTATTTTGATGTTCAACGTATCTGACGTATTTTATTTAGATACATACAAAAAAAGGCGACTCATTGAGTCGCCTTTTGCTCTAATTGGTTGAATTAGAATCTGTATGAAGTACTCATGAAGAATGTACGACCAATTACATCATAAATTGAAGAGTCAGTATTCATATCAGAGGCATTGTATACATACTCAGGATCTGTATCTAATAAGTTTTTAACGCCACCATTTATACTCCAGCTATCATTCATGCTATAAGCAGCTGACACATTGTGGTATATCATATCATCTGTAGCATATTTAACAGTGTAAGGTGCATCATTATCATCCCAATCTGTATAATTATTATCCATGCCTTGGATATACTGTGCGTTATAAAGTACAGTTAAATCATCTGTTACATTTACATCAACAGATAAATTGATCTTAAGCTGAGAGAAGTTACCAAAGTTACCATCAACAGTGCCTTCGTAATTCACGCCATCTTCTTCAAATTCAATTAAATAAGTAGTGTCTAATGTTACTTTATAAGCATCTTGTCTATAGCTTAAGTTTAAATCTATACCAGATGTTTTTTGAGAACCTACATTTAATAAAGCTGATGTCATGTTATCTAAATCGCCATCCATAGTGATGTTGATTGAGTCACATGATACTTGGTTGCCATTAAAACACGCATTCATTTGCTCTTGAACATTTAAGCGACTGATTGCATCCGTAATATCAAAGCTCCAATAATCAATTGTTGATGATAAACCATCCGCAATTTCCCATACTGCTCCAAAAGTAAATGACTCACTCTTTTCTGCATCCAAATCTGCACCACCAGTGTAGTTCACTTTGATTTGAGCATCTATTTCATTGCCCCATGGGTCTGTTAAGTAATCAAATGAACCTGAGTTACCTGAATAAAGCTCACCAACATTTGGAGCTCTGAAACCTGTCGCCATTACCGAGCGAAGCATAAATTCATCGCTGAAGCTATAAGTTGCACCTAGCTTCCATGTTACAGCACTACCAAATGTAGAATAGTTATCAAAGCGAGTTGCTGCTTCAACGGCTAATTCATCCGTTATTGGTAAAGATAACTCAACATATAAAGATTGAACTGAGTAATTACCTGATGTTGGATCTTGCTGTGCAGACGTACTTTCGCCAGCTTGAGTCACTAAATCTGGTGTATAAAAGCCACTTTCAAAACGGTTTTCAATACCAACAGCATAACCAAGATCCGATTCTGTAACACCGTTTAGGCCAGCTGACATGATAAATTGCTCATTGCCACCTTTGTTCACCTCAGTGTACATGATGCCAGCTTCTTGAAGGTGTAATTGATCAATCGCTTCACCACTGAACCATAAGTCTTGGTTTGCGTAGATGTCTGCTTCCATGTTATCTGCATGGATAGAGTTTTGTACTTTATCGACAGAGTCATTACGGCCGTAAGTAACATCTACATTCCAAGTCGCATCAATATCTAACATACCTTCAAGACCTAGGGCAAAACGGTAAGTATCTGTTGTTTGCTCATAGATACGTGGGCCAGCATCTGACATACGACGACGGTAATTTAGTTCATCTGGCGTATTTCCTTCATCATCTTTAAATTGGTCAGTATATTTATCATCAAGTTTTGATGTATCTAAATCAATATTTGCTGGTTGAGCAGCCATTTGTTGATTTGAATCTCGGCGGGTATACATTAAATCAATATTGAATTGCGTATCAGCATCAATTTCTGTATTAAAGCTAGAGAAAAGACTTACTAATTCATTTGGTGTTTGTGCATAGCTTTCAGATGTGAAATCATAACATTCTTCTCTTGGGCCAAATCCACCTTTTCCATCTGGTGTTTTCCCGCCTAAAGAGCCGCCCGGTACGAAAGATGAACAACCTGAATCTACATGATCACGGTCACTTTGAATTACTTCACCACGTTTTGCGTATTGAGCGCCTAAAACTAAGTTACCATCGGCAAAGTCCATACCGTGAAGAATGCTAAAGCCTGAAGTTGTACCATCTCCTTGCTCTGCTTGACTTGCTTCAGCAGTAACTGTAGTACCTTCATAGTCTTTTTTTGTGATGATGTTTACTACACCTGCAATAGCATCAGAACCATATACAGCTGAAGCACCATCTTTTAAAATCTCGATAGACTTGATCATAGCAACTGGAATAGTATTTAAATCTACAGATGAATCAGCACCTGTACCAGATGAAACCATTCGACGACCATTTAGCAATACTAATGTACGGTTAGTACCCATGCCACGTAAGTTAACCGTTGCTGAACCACCTGAACCATTATTTGAATTAGAACCTAAACTTGAACCTGCTACAGCAGTTTGAGTTGAAAGAATTTCTTCAACTGAAGTATAACCACTTTGAGCAATAAAATCTGAAGAGATGATAGTAACTGGGCTAGCAGACTCCATATCAGTTCTATTAATACGAGAACCTGTTACTTGAATTTTTTCAATTTCTTGAGCTGATGTATCAGCAGCAACGGCTTGCATGCTTGAGAATAATGGAACGGCAGCAATGATTGCTAAACCTAGTTGTGTCTTTTTCATTTTATAACCCTACTTGTTGAAATTATTTACCGATTTGAACGGAGGGCAACAGTTGTTTTTTATCATCCTGCTCCCCGGCTGAGATGCAACTTAGAGCTTTGAAACTGAACGGCAACTGAATGGGAGATCAACAAACAAACAAAGGGATTTTATGGCGAGGTTAGGAATTTGAGTTGTTAAGACTTGTAAGAGTCGTTACTGGTTGTTACACATTAAAAACAATAACTTAGATTATTTAAAAAACATTTAAAACACAAGTGCAATCATTTGCACGCAAAATGTTACCATACGTAACCAAACGCAAATAAACAAGTATTTATCTCATATTTACAAATAACTAACAGGGTTAACCTTATTAACCAAAATTGGAACTCGGTTATTTACTAAGCAACAAAAAATTAATAAGTTTAAGGTGCGAAATTAATTTTATGTAATATAAGTTTAACTTTAATCTGATAGATCCTTAGCTATCTAGGTAAACAATATAAGTAATTTTTACGTACAATTTCATTTCATGTATAAAAAAGGCAGCCAATGCTGCCTTTGTTTTGTCTGTTAAATTTATCTAAAACTAGAACTTATAAGATGTACTCATAAAGTATGTACGACCGATTACATCATATACTGAAGCATCAGTATTCATATCAGAGGCATTGTATACATACTCAGGATCTGTATCTAATAAGTTTTTAACACCACCATTGATACTCCATCTATCATTCATATTATAAGCTGCAGAAATATTGTGGTATATCACATCATCTGTTGCATATTTAACCGTGTAAGGTTCATCATTGTCATCCCAATCAGTATAATCATTATCCATACCTTGAATATACTGTGCATTATAAAGTACAGTTAAATCATCAGTTACATTAACATCAACAGATAAATTGATTTTTAGCTGTGAGAAGTTTCCATAGTTACCATCAACAGTGCCTTCATAATTAACACCATCTTCTTCGAATTCTAATAAATAAGTAGTATCTAATGTAACTTTATAAGCATCTTGTCTGTAGCTTACGTTCCAATCAATACCTGATGTTTTTTGTGAACCAACATTAATTAATGCTGAAGTCATGTTATCTAAATCACCATCCATCGTGATATTAATAGAATCACATGATGCTTGAACACCGCCATAACATTCGTTCATTTGTGTTTGTACATTTAAACGACTAATTGCATCAGTGATATCGAAACTCCAGTAATCAATTGTAGTTGATAAACCATCTGCAATTTCCCATACCGCACCAAAAGTAAATGATTCACTTTTTTCTGCGTCTAAATCTTCTCCGCCAGTTCGGTTAACTAAGATTTGTGCATCTTGTGCATTACCCCAAGGGTCTGTTAAATAATCATAAGAACCTGAGTTACCAGAGTAAAGTTCAGCTACACTTGGTGCTCTAAAACCTGTAGCCACTACTGAACGAAGCATGAATTCATCACTGAAGCTATAAGTTGCACCCAATTTCCATGTTACTGCACTACCAAATGTAGAATAGTTATCAAAACGTGTTGCAGCTTCTAATGCTAATTGCTCTGTTACCGGTAACGAAAGCTCAACATAAACAGATTGAACTGAGTAGTTTCCTGATGTTGGATCTTGTTGTGCCGCTGTACTTTCACCTGCTTGAGTCACTAAATCAGGAGTGTAAAAACCACTTTCGAAACGGTTTTCAATACCAACCGCATATCCTAAATCTGATTCAGTAACGCCAGTAAGACCAGCAGACATTATAAATTGCTCATTACCGCCTTTATTAGTTTCAGTGTACATGATACCCGCATCCTGTAGATGCGATTGATCAATCGCTTCGCCGCTGAACCATAAATCTTGGTTGGCATAGATATCTTCTTCCATGTTAGCTGCGTGGATAGAGTTTTGTACTTTATCTATCGAGTCATTACGACCATAAGTAACGTCTATATTCCAACTTGCATCGTTATCTAGCATCCCCTCTAATCCTAAAGAGAAACGGTACGTATCAGTTGCTTGTTCGTAAATTCGAGGGCCCGCATCTACCATACGACGACGGTAATTTAGTTCATCAGGCGTATTACCATCTGCATCTTTAAATTGGTCAGTATATTTTTCATCTAATTTAGAAGCATCTAAATCAATATTTGCAGGCTGTGGTGCCATTTGCTGATTTGAGTCACGACGTGTATACATCAAATCAAGATTAAGTTGCGTATCAGTATCAATTTCAGTATTAAAGCTACCGAATAAACTTACAAGTTCGTTTGGTGTTTGTGCATAACTTGAAGTTGAAAAATCATAACATTCATCTCTTGGATCAAAACCGCCATTGCCGTCTGGTGTTTTACCACCTAAAGACCCGCCAGGTAAGAAAGAAGAACAACCTGGGTCAACATGATCACGATCGCTTTGAATTACCTCTCCACGTTTTGCATATTGTGCACCTAAAACTAAGTTACCATTAGCAAAATCCATACCGTGAAGAATGCTAAAGCCTGAGCTCGTACCATCACCTTCGGCGGCTTGACTTGCCTCAGCGGTTACAACAGTACCATCATAATCTTTTTTAGTGATGATGTTTACGACACCAGATATCGCGTCAGAGCCATAAACAGCTGATGCACCATCTTTTAAAATCTCAATTGATTTAATCATTGCAACTGGGATTGTATTTAAATCTACCGAAGAATCAGCACCAGTACCTGATGACACCATACGACGGCCATTTAATAGCACTAAAGTACGATTAGTACCCATACCACGTAGATTAACAGTGGCAGAACCACCTGAACCATTATTTGAATTAGAACCTAAGCTTGAACCTGCAACTGCAGTTTGATTAGAAAGAATCTCTTCAACTGAAGTGAAACCACTTTGAGCAATGAAATCTGATGAGATAATAGTAACAGGACTAGCTGACTCCATATCAGTTCTGTTTATACGAGAGCCCGTTACTTGAATTTTTTCAATTTCTTGGGCTGAAGAATCAGCTGCAACAACTTGCATACTTGACAATAATGGAATGGCTGCAATGATTGCTAAACCTAGTTGTGTTTTTTTCATTTTATAACCCTACTTGTTGTAATTATTTACCGATTTTATCGGAGGGCAGCAGTCGCTTTAAACATCCTGCTTCCCGGCTGGCTATTAACATAAAGCCGCGAAACTGAACGAAAACTGAATGAAAGTTCAAAAAATACACTCGATAAAATTACAGTAGTATGGATCACCCAATATGTAAAAAACTGTAACCCACAAATTGCAATTAAAGTACATTAAAACAATGAGATGCAAGACATTAAAGACAAAAAAAACAAATTGAAATCAATTACAATCAAGTTGTGACCTTAGGTAATCGACATCAATTAAACATAAAAATGTCATATATTACACATAGTCCAACGGATTATTATCATTAAACTAACAGCGTTAACTTTATTAACAAATAATAAAAATAGATTTTTGTAATCAAAAAACATGAGTCTTAATTTTATGACTTTGTGTTGATTTTTTTGCCGCATATATTTAACGACAAGTTATAAAAAGTTGAGGTTATAAAACTTGGAAGGTCACACTGAATAGACTTCGTACTTAGTTTATTAAAACGCTCCTTTAATAAACGAAAAAAGGTAGCAAATGCTGTCTTTTTTCATTTTTACAAATCTATACATTTAGAACTTATAAGATGTACTCATGAAGAAGGTATGACCTACAACATCAAATAGTCCTGATACTATATTCAAATCATTCCTATTAGATATACTTTAGCATCAGCATAGTATCAGCAAGTTTTATTGCTTTCATTTTTGCTCCACTGAGTACTCATATGGTAGCCAGCAGGACTATTATGAAGAATTACATACTCAGTAGAGTAGAAATCACCATAAACTTCATCATTTATTTAAAACAGAGTAAGTATATTATTTAACACTCATATTCCAATCCTTAACTCATGTTGTTGGTAATAGGTTATACCATTCCCGTTAATAAAGAGAGTGTTCAGGAATTCAAAGCGCTTTGAAACCCACCTAAAAGGAGTTTCTGAGTGATCACTTAATTATCGGAATTAGTATAAGAGCGGTATAAGTTGAAGGATACATATAGAAAAGCGTATTAATATTTAGAAGTAAAATAATACAATAAAGTCTTTGGTTTTTGAGCTGTATCTTCCAATGATTTGCTATCTTTAAAGTCTAGAGTTAATCGCCATTTCATGATTGGTTCTGCACAGGCCCCGACCATTGCATTACTTTGCCACATTCCATTTTTATATTCAAAAAATAATGGAATACTGCCCATATACATATTTATACCTTCCAATTTTGCTTGCTGAATTTTGATCTTTTCGGGGCCGTTAAATTTAATGATAAATTCATCTTCCGGTGAAATTGATTCATTTTCTAGCGATATCGTGTAACCACCACTATAGTTACAGAGCTTATTTTTTATGCAAGCTGAGTGTGGGTCTTCTTTTTTCAATTCAGAATTACAGGCTAAAAGCAAGAGGATTACGACTAATATAGTACAGTATTTTAACATTTTTATTTTCAGTGCTTACTTTTTAATCTAACGATAATAACGATATAGCTAAATATACAACAAAATTAAGATTAAAATAACTCGTTAATAGCCATAGTTTGATTAAGGTCATTATTTTGCACAATTGAGGTATCTTTTTTACGTTAAAATATTTATCATTCACCCGCAAAAATAAGGGTTTGTCGAGTTTGTTTTTTGAATGTCTAACAATATTCTAAAAAATATTCTTGATGAAAATAAGTAGGGCCTATTCTTTTAGAATAGGAAGTTGATTTCTTAATGCAATTTATTGCATCGGAAGCCGGAAAATGAGCCAAGTAGCATCACAAACAGAATACAACTATAAAGTTGTACGACAATTCACAATTATGACTGTGATTTGGGGCCTTATTGGTATGAGTGTCGGTGTTCTTATTGCAGCCCAATTAGTTTGGCCTGCATTGAACTTCGATACACCATGGCTAACATACT
>Ga0209396_1002300_pt1 | contig 20257 bp, 14 predicted proteins | sample GOMGulsemesocosm_6_FD_184638 | JGI IMG/M metagenome (GOLD analysis project Ga0209396, IMG submission 184638) | Methane-oxidizing microbial communities from mesocosms in the Gulf of Mexico - GOM8C Gulf of Mexico (SPAdes) (version 2) | ecosystem: Environmental > Aquatic > Marine > Cold seeps...
AAGCTTTTTAGTCAGCCTTGCCTTGGCATTAGCTTTATCTGATTTAGTGAGCCATAAAACAAGTATTGATTCGCTATTTTTAGATGAAGGCTTTGGTACATTAGATAATGAAACTTTAGATATCGCACTTAATGCATTAGATAGCTTAAATGCCAGTGGTAAAATGATTGGTGTGATAAGCCACATTGAAGCAATGAAAGAGCGCATACCAGTTCAGATTTTGGTTAAAAAAATGAATGGTTTGGGCGTGAGTCAATTGGAAGATAAATATAAATTTATCAAGGAGTAATATTTCGGATATGGCGCAACAAACTCAATATTTAATAACTCTAGTACTTAGGTTTTAACTAATAAATGACTTTAAGTGAATTAACACTGAACACCTTACAAGAAGTGTTTGGTAAGCAAATTAAAATAGTTGATGTTGCGCTTATTCAATCATTATGGAGTGATTTTGGTCAACTATTACGAATAAAGTTATCAGACGCTTCAATTGAAAGTGTAATTGTAAAATATATTAAAGTGCCGAACGATATAAGCCATCCAAAAGGGTGGCACTCTGATCTGTCGACACAAAGAAAATTGAAATCTTATCAAGTTGAAAGTGCGTGGTATCAAGATTATTCAAAGTTGTGTGAAGCAAATGTAGCAAAATCCTATGCTACGAACACCTTTAATAATGAAACTGTGATTGTATTAGAGGACTTAGCATGTTCAGATTATGTGCCACTAAATAGTGATTCGATTGACCACCAAGTAAAACAAAGTCTAAATTGGTTAGCACAATTTCATGCTCAATATTTACAAGTTACACCTCAAAAACTCTGGCAAACAGGTAGTTATTGGCATTTAGCAACTAGGCCTGATGAACTCGCTGTGATGACGGATGTGAACTTAAAAGCTCAAGCTCACAATATTAATACTCTATTAAATCGGTGTGAGTATCAAACAATAATTCATGGTGATGCAAAACTTGCTAATTTTTTATTTAAAGATGAAGGCGCTGCCGCTGTCGATTTTCAATATGTTGGTGGTGGAGTAGGTATTAAAGACGTAATGTTATTACTTAGTAGCATGCCTCAAAATTTAATGATTAATGAGCAAAGTTATCTAGATTATTACTTCTCTCGGTTAGCGTACTTTTTATCTGTTTATCATGAAAATATTGATGTTTTAGATGTATGCAAACAATGGCAAAGTTTATATAAATTTGCTTGGGCTGATTTTGTTCGATTTTTAAAAGGTTGGTCGCCTAATCATTGTAAATTGAATCAGCATAGCTTAGGGATGACTGAACAAGTGCTTATAGAACTAGAAAACATTGTAAAGTGAGAGCGTGTATTTATTAAAATATATAACTACTTTTCACAATTTAAAATCGTTACAGCAGTGGCTTGCTTTCTAAAAAGTCCAAATAATTTTATCTGTGATTTTGAAGCCGAGATGCTTAATAATTTTCCTTTTTGATTAAACGAGACCGCAATTGCATCTGAGTTTTTATATACGGAGAGGATATGATGTTGCGCGTCCCATTCATGGGATATGAAATTGAGTTTAGTGACTTTACTTATTTGTTTTTCTGTTGAATTACATGATATCTTGGCTACAAAAGCGTCTAGGTTTTGCCAATTAGAATAGCAACCACTGCTTATTACAGTTGTAATAATTATTATAGCTTTCAATAAAAAACTCATATTCACACCAACTTATTTGTCAAAAATATTATAATTTTAGATTAGAAGTCTGCTGTATGCAGATATAACACTACTTTAATTAAATAGAAAGTGCTTTAAATTGAAAATTGATTCTTTGCTATACTGGATATTACAGCTGTCAAAATTATCTATAACTTCTTAGGAAGAGTCTCTATAAGTGGTTATATCATAAAACTATGCATTCGATTAAAAAAAATAAACTTATTCTAATTCTGTTCTTTTTCTTTATTTTTTCAATGTATTTAAAAGCTGAAGTAATGCCAGCCTCTGTATCTCATTTTTGTAGCTCCTGGGTTGAGTGGAACCTGTTTAAATCTGACTTTATTAGCCAAGAAGGTCGGGTTATTGATTGGCAATCTGAAAAGAGTATTACTACATCAGAAGGGCAATCATATGCATTATTTTTCTCTTTAGTTGCTAATGATAAACTGATGTTTAAAAAACTACTTAGTTGGAGCCAGAATAATTTAGCTTCAGGTGATTTAGGTCATAATTTACCCGCTTGGTTATGGGGTAAGAAGCGAGATAATAGCTATGGCATCATCGATAAAAATTCTGCATCTGATGCAGATTTATGGTTTGCATATACATTATTAGAAGCTGGAAGCATTTGGAAAAATGAAGACTATATTCAACTAGGAACCGGATTACTTCAACTTATTCTAGAAAAGGAAACACAGCATTTACCTGGTTTAGGGCTCTCTTTATTACCTGCACCCTATGGGTTTGAATTAAATGAAAAATTATGGCGTTTGAACCCGAGTTATTTACCGCTTTTTATTTTAAAACGATTTTCCAAAGAGCCTGGATATTTATCCTGGAAGAACATCTATAAAACATCAGCTAAAACAATATTGCAAACCTCATTAAAAGGCGTTTCTCCTAATTGGGTTCTCTACTCTAAAAAAAATAAATTTCATTACACTGATGAGCATAATGATATTGGGAGTTATGACTCTGTTAGAGTGTATTTATGGGCAGGCATGATGGCTAATAAGTCTGAATATAAAAAGCAATTAATAAAACAACTTAGTCCTATGGTGCGTCACTTTAATCAATTTAAATATATGCCTTTAAATACTTTCTCGGTTTCGGGTCGCTATAAAAGTCGAGGGCCTTTAGGCTTTTCAATTGCTTTACTACCTGTACTCGAAAAGAGTGAAAATTTCAAAATTTTAAACATTAAAAATAAAAAGAAAGAACTTCAAGATAAAAGCATTGGAAAGCCAAATTATTATTTGAATGTTTTAGCTCTTTTTAGCTTTGGATTTTTAGATGAAAAGTTTAAATTTAATCGAGATGGGTACTTGGAAACCCTTTGGCAAAATTTAAAGTGCTCGTAATATAAATAAATTTAAAAATTTGCTAGTTATCTATTTTACAACTAATTTTAAAGGCAGACTCTTTAAAGGAGGTGTCTTGCATGGCAGCGTTGGAACCAGATATACCACTATCGGCTGAACAACTCTTAGCGGAAAGAAAGCGCTTAGAGACCATGTTTAAAGACAGGTTTACAAAATTCATTACAGTGATGTTTACTGACTTAGTTGACTCTACAAAAATGACTGAATCGCATGGTGATTTAACAAGTAGAGAACTGATTAAACAGCATGACGATATTATAAAAACTATTATACATACCCATCACGGTAAACTGGTTAAGACCATGGGTGACGGCACAATGTCATATTTTGACGAAGTGCAAAACTCATTATCTGCCGCTGTCGCAATTCAACAAAAGCTTCAAAAAGTAAATGAAAGTAAAGATAATAATATTCCAATAAGGGTCCGTATCGGATTGAATTATGGGGAAGGCATAGTAGAAGAAAATGATATTTTTGGTGATGTAGTAAATGTGGCTGCACGTTTTGAAGCACTTGCTGAATCTGATGAGATATATTTATCAGAGTCAGTTTTTCAAGCTTTGCCCGATAAAGGTATGTTTTATACTCGAATTATTAAGCAAGCTTCTTTGAAAGGAAAGTCAGAGCCAGTTAACGTTATGAAGCTATTTTATATTCCAGAAGAAATTGAATACGACATAAATCATATAGAATCGAATCCACGTTCTGGAGGTATTACACTAAAAGGTATTTTTAGGGTTTGTGTATTTTTTATATCAATTGTATTACTGATCTATGCTTTGATGTGGAGTATTAGCTTTTTTGAAGAAACATCCGATGTAGAAGAGGTTAGGTCTAAAAAACATAGTATACAAGTATATAAGGACATTATTAAGCATTCTATTCTACGCAACAGAATAAGGCCTAATAAACATGCAAAAAGAATTACTTGAAACACCTTTAATAAGTAAAGTTTTATTAGCCTTATCTGCAATAATCCTTGTGTTTTTAGCAGGTATTACCCAAGTGCCTGAAGTTGCGATATGGACTGGGTATGGTTTTATATTGATAGGTATAATATTAAAAAAAAGAAAGTATATTAAGCATGATGGTACTCGAATATTTGTTATTGTTTTATTAAGCTTTGTTTCAGTTCGATATTTAATTTGGCGAGTATCAGGTACTTTAGTTTATACAGGTCCGATAGACTTTTTTTTTATGGCGCTTGTTTTTGCGGCTGAAATAGAAGTTTCTATTGTACATTTTGTTGGGCTTTTTTCTAATATGCTACCCGTAAGAAGAGATAAGTCACCAAAGTTACCTCATAATTTATCTAAACTTCCTACTGTTGATGTTTTTATTCCAACATTTAATGAACCTGTTGAAGTGGTCGAAATTACAGCTTTAGCTTGTTTAGATTTAGATTACCCCAAACAAAATTTAAATATATATATTTTAGATGATGGTGGTACAGAGGCAAAACGCAATGATCCTACTTTAGGCAGTACAGCATGGTATAGGCACAATAGATTAAAAGACTTTGCCAAAGAACATAATATTAAATACATAACACGCGCTAAAAATGAAAAGGCCAAGTCGGGTAATATTAATAATGCTTTAAAGCAAACCACAGGGGACTTAATCCTATTTTTAGATTGTGACCATGTGCCAGGTCGAGAATTTTTAAGAGAGACTGTAGGATGGTTTTTAAAAGATGCTAAATTGTTTTTGGTTCAAACTCCGCATTTTTTTGTGAATCCTGATCCTTTAGAGCAAAGTATGCATACCTTTCAAACTGTACCAAGTGAAAATGAAATGTTTTTTAGATCATCCTTGCCTGGTATTGATTTATGGAACTCTTCATTTTTTTGTGGTTCAGCAGCCGTTATTAAGCGTAAATACTTAGAAGAAGTGGGCGGTGTTAATGGTGAGACTATTACAGAAGATGCTGAAACATCGATGAAGCTACATAATTTAGGATATAACAGCCTATATTTAAATAAACCTATGGTGTGTGGTATGACGCCGGAAACGTTTAGTGATTTTATACTTCAGCGTACTAGGTGGTGTCAAGGAATGGTACAAATAGGGTTGATGTATAACCCTTTGAAACAAAATGGGTTAGCTTGGTATCAAAAAGTTTGTTATTCCAGTTTTTATATTTTTTGGTTTTTTGGTTTAGCTAGAGTGATGTTCTTAATTGCGCCTAGTTTATTTTTAGTTTTTGGTTTACAAATTTATCATGCCTCGGTTTCTCAAGTCATTGTTTACGCAGTGCCTCATTTAATTGCTAGCATGATAACGGCAGATATTTTATACGGTCGCTACCGATGGCCACTATTTTCGGAACTTTATGAAAGTATTCAATCATTATTTTTATTTCCTGTTGTATTAGGAGTGATTGCAAATCCAACAGCGCCGGCTTTCAAAGTAACACCCAAGGGTCAAACCCATGATGACCTTAGATTAAGTCCTTTAGTAAAACCTTTTTATTTTATATGTTTTATTTTACTACTTTCACTCCCTCTTGCTGTTTATAAATGGATAGAGACGCCACTTTTACGAGATACCATAGAAGTCTGTGGCATTTGGCTGTGTTTTAATTTACTTATGGCATTTAGCGCGATGGGAGTTTTTTGGGAAAGACATCAAGTTAGGCATTTTCATCGTGCCATTATGAGTGAAAAAATAAAGTTCTCTATTGATGAACATGTTAAACCATACAATGCTGATGTAACTGATATATCAATTTCAGGGATTGGTTTAACTTTACCTTTTGAACGTGACTGGGGAAAAGATCAAAGTATTAAAGTGCATTTTAAAGATAAATTTGGGCGCCATTATCATTTACAAGCTATTGTTAAACGTATTATTAAAAAGAACAATCAAATTTATTTGGGGTGTGAATTTATTAATGTGAAAAGTCACTTTAAGGAGCTAATACATCTTATTTATGGAGATAGTCAAAAGTGGCAAGACTTTTGGTTAAGGCCATTAAAAAAACCATCGATATTACGCATATTATGGATGTTTTTAAAATGTGGAAAAACTGGTTTTGTTGAAACTATTTTTGGTTTTAAAAGACTGAGAAGTGAAAAGCAAAGAGCAGATAATTACTCTAAGGAGAATTCAAAGTGAAGTTAAGCTTTCAAATGTTTTTTTTGTTTTTACTTTTAACTTTTAGTTGCTGCTCGTTGAGTAAAATAATTAAAGTACCTTTGAGTGATATATATCCAGTTAAAAGTTTGGACTTGAGGTGCCTTGATGCTAAGTATGAACTTAAATTACCTATCCCGCAAAGGTGGAAAATAAAAAGTGCGCGTTTGAGTTTTAGCTATGTCAATTCAGCATCTTTATTAAAAAAGAACTCTCAACTCGTTGTTAGGCTCAATGGTTCACCGTTGGCACAAATGAAGTTAGATCCCAATGCACCAGAAGGTAGTGCAGAAATAAATCTTCCTCCACTGTTATTACAACCAGGTTACAACAATATCGCATTTGCCGTTAGTCAACATTATGCAACACAATGTGAATTACCGTGTGTGCCTGAACTTTGGACAAGGTTAAAATTAGATCAAGCATTTATTGAATTTGATTATAAGTTAAAAGATCTGCCCCAAAAGTTATCTCAAGTTGCAGAGTCAATTTTTGATGAAAGAAGTTTTATCGATAATAAAATAAATGTTGTAACTCAAAATCGAAACGATAAAACTTTATCTCTCATTGCAGGTGTCGCTTCAGGAATTGGTATTCGTTTCAATTTTCAGCCTTTAAAATTTAGAGCTAAAGATGTATTACAAGAAAATAGTGATAACTTGCTGATAGGAGACAAAGAATTTGTTGAGAGTTATTTAGCTCAATATGATATTGAATTTGAAGTTTCAAAGCCGGTTATAAAAATATTTCCAGTGCCAACAAAAGTATATGATGAAGAAAATGGAGATTATTACCGCCCTGATAAACGTTATGCACTGATTGTTATTAGTGGTTTAACTGAAAAAGATATAAGGCTCGCTGCAGACTCATTTGATATTTTATCGTTGCCATTTCCCGATTCATCACAAATGGAATTATATGAATTTGAAATACCCGATATAAAATTATATTCAGGAAAAAATACCTTAGGTACTGGTGTTGATTATCCATTTAGTAAGATGGACTTTACTACACATACATTTAGAGGCTTTTCTGGTTCCAATAAACAAATCAATTTCAGATTACCGCCTGATTTTTTAATAAAACCAAACCAATATGTAAAACTTAAATTGAATTTTGCTTATGGAGCTGGATCTCGCTTGGACTCTGTGCTCAATGTTTTATTAAATGAAAAATATATAGCCTCGATTCATTTAGATGATCCCAGAGGAGGATTAGTGAGTAACTATGAGTTGAATCTACCAACATACTTATTTAAAGGTGGTTCAAATTCATTGTCTTTTGAGCCAGTTATGACACCGCTTATTACAGAGAATTGTAGCTTTGTGCATACTGAAAATTTGTTCTTAACCTTATTTGATAACTCTAATTTACATTTTCCTAAAATGCCCCACAAAATAAATATGCCAAGATTAGACTTGATGTTCGTAAATGGATTCCCATTTACTCGCTGGCCAGATGGCTATCAAGCTAAAATATATATTCCTAAAGTAAATGACCATACAGTGGCTGCGGCTTTAAATGTTATGGGGTTGTTAGGGCAAAAAAATGGATATCCGTTATTGAGTATGGAAGTCACCAGTACACTCCCTGAAAATTATGATGGAGAGCTTATTGTGATAGGAAAGTTATCCGATTTACCAAAAGAGTTAGCGTCAATAGCCCCATTGGCAATAGGTGAGCAGTATCGAGTACCTTATCCTGTTTTTAAATCTTGGGATGATGAAAACTCTGTCGCAATTTCGACTCAAGATAGTGAAATAAGTTTGCAAAAAGGAATTGTAATGCAATTTCAGTCTCCTGATGTAAAAGGTAGAAGTGTTGTAATGTTTACAGCTAAGGCCGATGAAACTGTAGAGAAATTAACCCAAGCAATCACAAAAGGCAGTGTTCAATCTAATATTAAAGGTGACTTAGTACTTATAGACTTCATACAAGATACTTTAGCTGATTCTAATAGCCCTAAGTTCAATTATGTGACTACAGCGATAAAAGTTGGGAAAACTTATGTTACAGGTAAGGGTGGGAAAATATCACCTATAGAATCTATTATGGTTAATAATCCTAATTTATATTGGGGATTAATATTTGGCTTAATTATTGTTTTCGCCTGGTTGTTTTATTGGATTTTAAATCGCAGACGTATTAATAGGCAAAATCAAGCCCAATGATAATATTGGGATAAATAATGAAACTAATCTGTTGGATTATATTTTTTTTAAGCTGTAATGTTTTTGCACAAGAGCAAAGTTACAGCTTGCTGTTTAGTCGGGGGCAAAGCCTGCAACAAAGCAGGGAAAGTGCATTGATAGCAAGTGGTATCGTGCCTTATAAGTGCATTGTTGCTAATCAAGTTGGGAACTTTATTGTTAGGTGTGGTGTAACCAATAAAAGATCTTTGCTTAATTGGCAGGTCTTAATGAAAAAGTATGATATCGAAACAAAGATCGCGCCATATTCTGAAGGCGCTGATGTCGCTTTGTATGAATATTTCCCCATTACGTTGAGTGAAACAACACAAGAGTATTTGATAGAGATAGCAGCTAAACAGCTTAACTTTTCATTTGAAAAAAATAAACATTACCAAACTGAAATACTAGATGTTCAGTGGGATAAAGAGCAAGTCCGACAAGGGTTATACTTTATCGATAGAGGTTGGGCTGCATATAATGGTAAAGAATTTGTATTGTCTGAAAATTTATTTTCACTCGCTCATAAGGTTGCTATTTTACAAAATGCGGCTTTATATGGTCAAGCACTGTCAAATATTGAGCTTAATAAGTTTCAGCTGAGTTTAAAGCAATTAAAGAAACTTTACCTCGAAAAATTTAATCTTAAAGATGTCTTACCAAGTTTATTAGCTGTCGCTGAAAAATTACAAGATCGTAAAACAGTGACTGAAATATTACCAAAATTAACAGCCGAACAAAGAGAAATTTGGCAATTAACTTTATTAAAGATTGAATTTAATCGTTTAGCTAATCGCAAAAATTTAAATAAATCAGATTTAGATAAAGTAGAAACATACCAAGTATTTTTAACTAAATGTTTATCAATTGATATTTGGTTCAAATTAATTAAACAGGCTGAAAAAGTTAATTATAAAAAATCATTAGATTGGATCAAAATGCTGCTTAATTCTTGTAGATCTCAAAATGAATTAATGGGCTTAGCTTATCCTGGGAGCAGGATCACATATAAACACTTTGGAATAAATAACACGGATAAATTTATTCTTAATTTGAATAAAAAAATTACAAATCGAAAACTAAGAAACAAAGTAGATAAACTTCGATTTGATATGCTTATGAAAGCAGCTAATGATGAATCAAATATTCAAAAGAAAAAAGAAATTTATCAGAAAGTAGTTGATTATTGGCCAAGCAACCAAAAAGGGCGCCAGGCGTCTGGCTGGCTGTTTTATGAACTTAAAGAGTTTGATAAAGCTTATAAGATGTTTTTACCAAATTGGCAAAAATTTGGAAATAGAAAAGCCATTGAGGGGATGGTTTATACATTAATAGCACAAAATAAAACAGATGAAGCACTAAAGCTAGCTAAAGATAATCATCAAAATGATTTATATTTATTTGCTTTAAAGCGGATGTTGGGGAAAGAAGTTATTCCTTCAAAAGCAGCATCAAAGTGGGCTGAAGTTATATTGAAATTAGAACCAGCTCATAAACCGTCTCTTAGTGCGCTTGCTTGGTATTATGTATCCGAAGGTAAATGGACTCTAGCTAAAAAAATATTTATAAAATGGTTAAATGTCACTCCAGATGATGGCGATGCGTTAAAGGGCCTATTGCAGGCTTCTATTGCTTTAGAAGATTTTGAGCAGGCATTAATTATAGCCAAAAAATTAGATGGGAATATTAGTTTTAAAAAACAAGCAAGTGTACTGCGTAGTAAAGCTTCAAAAGATTTTGAAAAAGATAAGTATAGTTCTGCTATCTCACTTTTAAATATAGCAAAAGAATATGATGACTCAGAACCCATTTCAACGAGCGTTTTACGAGGGTGGGCATATCAATTAAGTGAACAATATATTAAAGCAAATAAAGTCTTTTCTGATATTTATCTAAGAGCTCAAACTAAAGAGGAAGAAGAAAGTGCAGTAAACGGGTTACTGTATTCAAGTTATCAAAGCCAAAAGTGGTCTTCTTTGATTAATTTAGCGGATAAAAAACCGGGTTTGTTACTTAATAGTATTCAAGAACGAGATGTAGTCAGCAGGCTTGCAACTGGTTCTCTTTCACCCTCACAAATAACGGTTAGTAATGGTTATTTGGAAGCTATACCCGTAGTACAAAAAGATTCGTTTGAACAGGTATTAGATTTAATAGAAGGACTCCCTGGCTATACTTGGGGTAGTGTTAGAAATAATTTCGGTGATAAAGAAACAGTCTCATATTTGGTTAATCAAGGTATAGATTGGGTGTTACTTCCTGGCGATATAATGTTGAACACATTTGTTGAATATCGATCTATAAACAATGAATTAAAGTACTTTAATGATGATACCGAGGGGGTTGTTGGTATTGATTTGTCTTATAAACCTTTTCATGCAGGAGTGGAATATATCCTTGATCATTGGCAAGGTAAAAATAATGGCAGGTATTACATCAGTTGGTATCACGATTGGTATAAATATGTAAGAAGAAGAGGTAAGGGAGATAATAACTGGTTTAATGGTGATGCGTATGCGGGGGCTACCTATGCACGTATTACAAAAGAATTTACCGGTGGGACAAGTATACAAGGCTATGTTACTCAAGGAGTAGACTGGTTTACATTTAATGAAGACATAACATTTAACACCTCAATATCATATAACTTTAGGTTTCGTAACTTTGATAAAACCTTTTATGACGCACATGGCCCATCTATAGCTGCTGAATTACAAAAAACACCTTTTACATTAGGTATTGACTATTCATGGTCTAAAAACCCGCATACTGGTATTTCAGATGGTGTTTTAGGAATATATTTTAGGTGGTATTATGGATGGGACTTAAAATGAAAAACTTGAAAAACGGTTTCCCCTTGCTATGTTTATAAAGCAATCAAAACTATTTTTAAAAGTTAAAATACCAAGTAGCTCAGTGCGTTTTACTGTTAATTTCTTTGTATTACTCGAACTGTATTTATTTTTTTCGAACGTGATCTGGCTTGATTTGGTATTAAATATTTCATTATATATTTTTGTAATAATACCACTTCCAGTAAAGCTAGCAGCGATTAAAATACTCAAAATAATCAGGTGTTCACTCTCTGTTATTTTTTGCTTTCTGCTGTTATGGCACCAGTCATGGTTACCGGATATTCAAGAGACGTTTTTGTTAGTTAAGCAGTATGGCATGCCGTCATTTGACTATATGTTTTCATTTGTATTGAGGGTATTTAGTATGTCTATGTTACTTGGCCTTTCGTTTCTTATATTGGTGAGTTATTCCTTAAGAAAAACAAAAATGGTTAGCCTGATAGGATTGCCTCTCCTACTTATTTTTATGCCTATTGTTACCGATGTTTTTGGTGGTGATAAAACAGATGTTCTCATAGAACTTCCGAAAATTGATACTGCTGGAAAAATGACACCATCTGAATATCTTGAAGAGTTTTATTTTGAAGAATCAGAAAGAGCTATTTTATTTAGTAAACCAAGTCCTAATGTTCCGGCTTTTGATGTTGTTGTATTACAGGTATGTTCGCTTTCATGGCATGACTTAAAAGAAATTGATGTAAGCATAAATGATATTTTTTTCAAACAGTTTGATTATCTTTTTAGCAACTTTAATACGGCAACAAGTTATAGTGGCCCTGCAATGCACCGATTATTAATGGCTAATTGTGGTCAGCCAAGTCACGATGAAATATACGATAATAATAAACCCAAAGAATGCCAATTATTTAAAAGCTTAGCTTCTGTAGGGTATCAAACTTCAATTACTATGGGATTTAATGGGTATGAAGGTTTTCGTGAAGCCGCAAATAGCCATATGCCAACCAATACAACACAACTTTCTCCTGAAAAACTTGAAATGCAGGCAATATTTTATGATGGAAAAACGAAACTTTATAATGATTTTGATACTTTAAGTCTGTGGCAGAGTCACGTAGAAAAATCAAAGCCTGAGCGAGCTGCACTTTATTATAATAATATTCTATTACATGCAGGAGTACGTTGGGTCGGTGAGAAAACATCAAGAGGACGTGATCCCCATGACCAATTTAAAGATGTATTTTTGGTTTTTAAGGAAGATATACAGGCTTTTATTAAGCAGCTACAAGGATCAAATAGAAATACAGTCTTATTGTTTGTGCCAGAACATGGTAGAGCACTAGTCGGTAACTCAATTCAGTTAGCGGATGTTCGTGATATACCTTTACCCTCAATTACGAAAGTGCCTGTTGGTGTTAAGTTAATTGGACCTGATTTTAAACCCAGTAAGCAGCAGGAGATTACCAAACCAACTAGCTACATTGCACTTTCTTGGTTGCTGTCTAAGTTCTTGAAAAATAATCCGTTTTTAGCTTATTCTACTGCGCCTGAAAAATTAGCAGCAAGAATACCAAAAACAGAGCATGTTTCAGATAATGGTAAAAGTACGATCTTACAGATTGGAGATAAAACGATCTACCGAGGTAAAAATGGCAAGTGGCTATCATTAAAAAAAGATCAAAAATAGTAATATGTATCTATTAATTCGTATATTTAGGTATTTTTATTTTCAATTTTAAAAGTACTATATTGATTATGCCCAAAATTTAATAATTAGCTGCATTGCTAATTAAACTACAGGATGAAAAATTGAAAATGAGTGAACAAAATAAAAGTTATTTTGAGGCGAACATTCTTTTGTCTGCGTTAAAATCGCCTTTAGATATAGGAGCCTTATGTTCATCATCATCATTTCTGGCGTCAACTATCGTTGATATATCTGAGCTTCAACCTTATGAAAATATTGTTGAATTAGGAGCCGGAACAGGAGTTATTACCAATGAAATTAACACTCGCCTACCTGAAAATTGTAGTTTTACATCAGTCGAAAAAGATCCACATCTTGCTCGCGTAACAAGAAACCGTTTTAAAGGTGGGTTAGATATTATTGAAGCCGATATACGCGATATTGAGCAAGGAAGATTAGGGAGTATTGATTGCCTAATTTCAAGCCTCCCAATGACTCTTTGGAAAAAAGAACTTCAAAAAGATGTTATTGCGAGCATTTATTCACATATGTCAGAAAATGGAAGAATGATTTTTTTTAGTTATTTAACTTCAAATTTTTTTGGTGGAAAAAATATGCTTATGAATAATTTATTAGAACATTTTTCAAATGTTAATAAACGTAAAGTAGTTTGGAGAAATACACCGCCGGCTATGATTTACGTTTGTACCAATTATTAATCTAATAATTATTTTAATATATAAACTTATATTAAAATGATTCAATAAATGGAGTTATATGAATATTGATTTTTACAGCCAGCTTTATAAGGCCTACAACTATATAATGCAGCTATCAGGTTTTAATTATCAGATTAGGCGATTCATTTGTAGTACCACTAAATATAAAAATGTAAAGTCAATACTAGAGGTAGGGTGTGGAACAGGTATTACAGGGTTGAGTCTATTGCGGTTATACCCTACGGCAAATTTATTGTTAACTGATATAAATCAGGAATTACTTTATAAATTAAGAGACAAAACATCAAATAAAAGCACAGTGTTACTTGGAGTATCAGATATTTCTAACCCACTTCAGGTAGAATCTTTAAACGGGCATCCAATTCAAATAAAACAAGAGGGATATGATATTATTTGTGCCGGTGCAAATATTGGTTATTCATCAAATCCAGATACCACCATATTAAGCTTATATAGAGCATTAAAACCAGGTGGACGCATTATTGATTTAGAGATGAGGGCTAATTTGTGCGGCAAAATCATTTCAAAATTATATTGTTATCCTATTCTATCTCCAGAGCAGATATATAGTGTAATTGGTTCTAAAGGTGCCATCATCACTATTAATAGAGTTTCTTGGACATACTTTCCTTTGAATCTTACAAGAATATTTATAACTATTGCAAAACCCTTAGATTAACTTTACATAGTGTATTTTTGAACCTTGTTATTTAATCGAAAATGTTGGTCATAATGCAGCAGAGCCTATGATAAAACTTTCAATGCTTACTTTCTTCAAAGTCACCAAGGATCAATACTGTAAAAAATGAAAGCTGATTTAATCTGAGGTTTGGATTAGATCTTGTATCCATTTGAAATAAATTATGTGTATATAACAAAATTACATTGACGAAATTTTAGAGGATATCAAGGCGTTTAATAACGTTATTAGGCGCGCAGCTCAGATTATTTAAAAAGTACTCTAATATTTGACTTCAACAAGAAGTACTACCGAAAAGTATCTTTGAATCGATTTAATTTTTTTGATTTAAAAATGGCATATCTTTTTTTAATTGCTCAGTAAATTCTTTGGCTGAAATTGGTTTAGATATTAAATACCCTTGAATAAAGTCACAATGGGCAGTTTTTAGTAATTGCATTTGAGCCGGTGTTTCTACCCCTTCGGCAATAACTTGCAATCCAAGTTTGTGGGCCATTACAATAATTGCTTCACACAAAGCCTGATTTTGAGGGGAAAACTCTAAATCTCGAACAAATGCTTGATCTATTTTTAAAAAATTCATATCAAATTTAGTGAGATATGAAAGTGATGCATAGCCTGTTCCAAAGTCATCAAGTGATATTTCAATACCATTTTCTTGAAATTTAGCCAGTTTCTCTCTTGTTTCAGGGCAATCTTCTAATAATAATCCTTCAGTAATTTCAATGCAGATACCATAATGTAAATTGAGCTGTTCTAAGGCATTTATCCATAACACCTCTGTATTTTCTTTCGGGTTTTGAAATTGAACAGGTGATTTATTGACACTAATTTGGAATCTAGAATCAAATTCATCTTGCCATAATTTAACTTGTTTTGCAGCAGTAACAAAAACCCAATTACCAATATTCTCTATTATTCCTGAGCTTTCTGCTAAAGGGATAAAATCAACGGGGCTGATCATGCCAAGCTCTTTATGATGCCATCGGATCAATGCTTCAGCTTTAAATACTTTACTGTTTACTAAGCACAATATGGGTTGATAAAGCACTTCAAAGTCTTGTTCTATTATCGCTAATCTAAGTTCCTGGGTTAATGAATGACTTTTATCTGCATCAAGTTTAAGTTGTTGAGTGAAGTAGCTAAATTGCTTTCGACCTTTATCTTTTGACTTATACATAGCCTGATCTGAAAACTTCAACAACTCATCCACTTTATCGGTATGCTCTGGAAATAAAGTGATACCGATACTTGCAGAAATAAAAACAGATTCATTGCCAATATAAAAAGGGAGTTCTAAAGTTTGAATAATTTTACTGGCTACTTTATCAATGCAATTTATATCTTGAATTTGGCTTAATATTACGGTGAATTCGTCGCCACCAATTCTTGACACTGTATCAGACTCTCTTAAAATCAGTTTTATGCGCTCTGAAGCTTCGATGAGTAAAAGATCTCCAGCATCGTGTCCTAAGGTATCATTTACTTCTTTAAAGTGATCTAAATCGATAAAAAATAATGCAAATTTATCACAATTTCTTTTACTTTTTATTATTTCTTGTTTGAGTCGGTCAGCAAACATATTTCTATTTGGTAGTTGTGTTAAATGATCGAAATTAGCTTGTTGCCAGATAACAATTTGAGATTGTTTTTTATCGGTGATATCTAATATAGAACCTACCATGCGAAATGGCACACCATGTTGTTCTCTGATCGCTTCACCAACAATTTGAAACCACAGCTCATGCCTTTTTTGTGAATATAAACGGCATTCAATATTAAACTCAATAAAAGGATCATCTAAGTGCTGTTGTAGCTTAAATTCAAATTCGCCAACATCATCTGGATGTATTTGTTCTAATAATGTGTCCCAGTTATTACCAAATGCTAAGTTATCGTAGCCCAAAAGATCTGTAAATTTTACGGAGTAATAAACTTCATTGGTTTTTATATTCCAATCCCAGATCCCTGCACTTGAGCCTTTTAATGCAAGCTCATATCTTTGTTGATTTATTTTGAGTTGAGATTGGATTTTATTAAATTCAGTTACATCTTCTACGCAGCCTACATAGGCGATGAGTTGATTTTTAGAGTCTAAAATAGGATGGGCGTTTACAAGCAAGTGAAGCGTTTTTTTATTAGGAAATTTCACTCTAAATTTGTATGAAAAATTATTTTTTTTAGCAATGCAACGATACCAATGCCTAACTACTGCTTCTTTATCATCGGGGTGAAAGTAGGTTGCGTAACCTTGACCTAAAGTTTGTTCGTAAGTTAAGCCAAGTAAAGACTGTAAGGCCTTATTTGTATATGAACATTCTCCGCTGGGCCCGGTTTCAAAAATACCTGTAAAAGCATTTTCGGTTAATTGAAAAAAACGTTTTAATTCATTTTCACGATCTCGTTTCACTTCAATTCCTTTCACAGTGAACAGACTTTATTTAAGTGTAGCTGAAAAAAAATTTTATGATTTATTAAATTACGACTATGTTTAATAACATAACTAACAGGGAGTTGTGTAAAATAAATGAAAAATATCATGATAGTCGACGATAGCCGCGTATCTAGGATGATGATTAAAAACATCGTGATAGATCAGCATCAGGATTGGAATATAGTTGAAGCAGGTAATGCAGAGGAAGCATTAAAGTTATGCACTGAGCATACACCTGATTATTTCTCTGTAGATTTAAATATGCCAGGTAGAGATGGATTAGAGCTTATAGAATTACTAAAACCAAAGTTTAAAGGGTCTAAATTTGCCTTGTTAACAGCCAATATTCAGCAAGCAACACATGAAAGGGCTGAAAAACTGGGGATTCAATCATTTAATAAACCAGTAACATTACAAAGTATTAGTCAAATGCTAGGGTATTTTAATGAGCAAAACTAATCTATTGACTGAACTTGAGCAGGACTATTTAGTTGAGCTATTTAATATCGGTATCGGAAAAGCCGCAGATTCTTTAAGCCAAATTGTTAATCAAGAAATAATATTATCGGTGCCTGCAGTTGAATATATTACGATAGATGATTTGAATAAAAAAATGGGTGAACACCAGGATATATGCAGTGTTTCTCAGTCAGTTCAAGGGCAGTTTAGTGCTAATAGTATGCTGCTATTCCCTGAAGAGAGCAGCTTAGAAGTTGTGAAAAAAATGCTTGGAGAAGGGTATTCAAACGAAACAATCGCTGAACTTCATCAAGAGGGGTTTACTGAAATAGGCAATATAGTGCTTAACGCGTGTATTGGTTCTCTTGGGCAATCATTTCAAGAGGAATTTAAAGTTGGTTTACCTTATTATCAAATAGGGTCTACATCAAAAGTATTACAAATTCCTGAACAAGATAATATTTTATTTATACGTATAAACTTAATGCTTAGTGAAAGTAAAGTGCAAGGTTATTTAGTATTTTTACTAGAAAGTTTATCTTTTACACAGTTTAAAAGCATGCTGAATAAAATGATAAATGGACTTTTAACTTAATGAAAGAAGGTGGATTTAGCGAGCTTGAAATCGTAAATCAGATCAGTATTGGTTTAATTGGTATTGATGACGAAAAAAAAATTTTTCTTTGGAATTTATGGATGGCGCACAATAGCGCGTTAGATTCTAAGAAAGTGATAGGAAAAACACTTGAGGATATTTATCCTGAAGCTTATAAAGGCCGTTTATTACAGGCTGTAAATTTAGCTTTTTCGCAAAGAATGCCTTCAGTGTTATCTAATGTGTTTAATCGTTCTGTTTTCCCCTTATATAATACGAGCCAAAAATTAATCCAGCAATCAATAAGTATTTTCCCTATTACAGTTAATGATAAAGCGTGTTGTATCATTCAAATCACAGATGTGTCGGCTGCGGTTGCAAGAGAGCTGGCATTAGAACGCCAAGTGGTAGAAAGAAAAAAAGCAGAACAAGCTAAAAGTGAGTTTTTAGCGAGTATGAGCCATGAAATTAGGACTCCACTAAATGGTGTTTTAGGGATGTTAGATGTATTAAAAAGAGATCACTTACCTGAAAAGACTAAAGAGTTTGTAAATGTTGCTTACAGCAGTGCTAATGCATTGTTATTTATAGTTAATGATGTACTAGATTTTTCTAAGATTGAAGCTGGGAAGCTCGATATAGAGCAAGCTAATTTTGACATTATAGTGTTTTTAGAAGAAGTAGTTCAGTTTTTTGCCTTAACAGCACAAGAAAAAAATGTAGGGTTAAATTTAGATACTACAGAGTTGAATATCAGGAGCGTCATCGGTGATCCAAACCGTATTAAACAAATTTTAATGAATTTGATTTCAAATGCTTTAAAGTTTACCGAAGTTGGTGAGGTCACTATAAAAGCTAAAATTTTATCTATAAATGACCAGCAGGCGCAACTAGTATGTCAGGTTCATGATTCGGGTATCGGTATAAATGAGCTTCATCAAGCTGCTTTATTTTCACCTTTTCAACAAGCTGATAATTCAATAGCTCTTAAATATGGCGGCACAGGCTTAGGTTTATCAATTGCACGGCAATTATGCCATTTAATGGGAGGTGAAATAGAGGTTAAAAGTCGCATAGGAGAAGGCAGTTGTTTTAATTTTGATATCATACTTGCCTATAAATCTGAGCCTGTCATTAAACCTTTATTGGAAAACAAAAATGCGATTATCATTGGATTAAATAATACAAGTTCAGACATATTAAAGTCCTATTTAAAGTGTGAAGGTGCCCAAGTATTTTCCAGCACAGTGGATTTTGATGCATTTACCTTACTTAAAACTAAAAAAGACATAAATTTGTTATTTTTGGAATCAAGGTTTTATGATAAACACCTTAGTCTTGTTTTGCAATTTTTAAAGGCTAACAAGCTGAAAATAGAGCCTATTTTGATTACACCTTCTTTTTCTGAAGTTAAAGGCGTTGATATTTTTCATACGATTAATCAACCAATCTTTAGATCAAAAGTAATTGAATCGATTCAACATAAACTAGTTAGTCCAAAAAGCAATAAATTCACAGAGCTCCCATACAATGACCTTTCTATTTTAGTTGTAGAAGATAATCCAATAAATCAAATGGTGATAAAGGAAATTTTAAAGAAGCTAGGTTATGAATGTAAAATCGCTAAAGATGGAGTAGATGCGATTGATATTTTACAGAACTCTAAAGAGTGCTTATTCGATATTATTTTTATGGACTGTAAAATGCCCCGATTAGATGGTTTTGAGGCAACAGAAAAAATTAGACAAGGTAAAGCTGGTGAGGCATATCAAAATGTTAAAATAGTGGCTTTAACGGCAAATGCAATACATACCGAAAAAGACAGATGTTTAGAGTGTGGTATGAATGACTTTTTAACAAAACCAATTGATGTTGAAAAGCTATCTCAAACTTTACTCGAATATCCAAAGTTTAAAAAAAGTTGAAAACCTTGCTTTAACTAAGGCATATATATGACAATCAAATTATCTCGTTATTTTGTATTTATATTAATAAGTCTGAATGTTGGTGCTGATGATTCTATTTTTACTCTCTCTCTAGAAGAGCTTGCTGATATAGAAGTTTCAATTTCGACTAAAGTAGATCTTCCTCTAAGTTTATCTCCAGCGACAGTTAGTGTTTACTCTCAAGAACAACTCATTAAATTTGGTATAAAACAACTCGCTGATTTAGGTGACATTACGTCTGGTTTCTCAAGTTATAGTATTTATGGTGAGCGAGTACTCGAAACTCGAGGTCAAAAAGCAGGCAGTTTTGAAAATAACAAACACCTGATTTTACTTGATGGCATTAGGCTTAATCATGCAAGGTCAAATAAAGCACCAATAGAAAATGAATTACCTTTATTTATGCTTAATAGGGTTGAAGTGCTGCGAGGTCCAGCATCAGCTTTATATGGACAAAGTGCTTTTTATGGGGTGATGAGC
>Ga0209396_1002303_pt1 | contig 20225 bp, 24 predicted proteins | sample GOMGulsemesocosm_6_FD_184638 | JGI IMG/M metagenome (GOLD analysis project Ga0209396, IMG submission 184638) | Methane-oxidizing microbial communities from mesocosms in the Gulf of Mexico - GOM8C Gulf of Mexico (SPAdes) (version 2) | ecosystem: Environmental > Aquatic > Marine > Cold seeps...
GTCGTTGGCGCAATATTTGTCATTACTAACACCATAGTCGATCTTATTTATGGATTAGTTAACCCCACCGTTAAACTTGTGGGAGAAAAATAATGAGCGAAAATACCATTACCACGACACCAGAAACGGCCAGTCTATGGCAGCGATTTAATAACTCTCATCTTTTGCAAAGCTTTAAAAAAGATAAAGTAGCCATTGTCAGCTTTACCATACTGATGCTTTTTATTGGCACTGCTATCCTAGCCCCTTTGCTAGCGCCTTTTGATCCTTACGACCCTAACACCATCGACATTATGGATTCAGAGCTGCCCCCCGTATGGCAAGAAGATTCAGCAGATAAGTTCCTTTTAGGTACTGACGCCCAGGGCCGAGACTTACTCAGTACTATTCTTTACGGCATGCGCACTTCGCTGTTAATCGGCATCTGCGCTGTGTTACTACAGTGCTTTTTAGGGATCATTGTTGGCCTTTGCGCCGGTTATTTTGGCGGTCGCATCGATAGCTTTTTAATGCGCATTGCCGATATACAACTAAGCTTCTCTACGCTCATGGTGGCCATTGTCGTACTGGCAGTCTTTCAGGCTTCCTTTGGCTCAGAGCTTTACGCTAAACTTGCCTTATTTATGCTGATACTGGTAATAGGTATTGCCGAGTGGCCGCAGTATGCGCGTACTATAAGAGCCTCGGTGCTTGCAGAAAAACATAAAGAATATGTAGATGCTGCACGTGTTATGGGTTTTAGAAGTAGCCGTATTATGCTCCATCACATTTTGCCTAATACTTTATCACCACTGCTGGTTATTTCGACTGTACAGATCGCAAATGCCATCATCAGTGAAGCATCCCTCTCTTTTTTAGGCTTAGGCATGCCGGTATCTCAGCCCTCTTTAGGCTCATTAATATCCAGTGGATTTGAGTACATATTTAGCGGTTCTTGGTGGATTAGCGCTATACCAGGCATTGTATTAGTGGTACTGGTTATGGTGATAAATCTTCTAGGAGATTGGTTGCGCGATGTTCTTAACCCTAAACTGTACAAGGATTAGAAAATGAGCTTCTTACAAGTAAAAAATTTAGAAGTGACCTTTAATCTACGTAGCCGCCCGCTAAAAGCTCTGCAAGATATTAGTTTTGATTTAGAGCGCGGTGAACGCCTAGGGATTGTCGGAGAAAGTGGCGCAGGTAAATCCGTGGCAGCGTTTGCCATTCTTAACTTAATCAGCCGTCCCGGAAAAATTAGTGCCGGTGAAGTATTATTAGACGGACAAGATTTGTCCAAACTTTCATCCAAAGAAATGCGCAAGATTCGTGGCAATAAAGTCGCGATGATTTTCCAAGACCCAATGATGACATTGAATCCGGTGTTTACCATTGGCGATCAAATGATCGAATGCCTTAAGGCACACCGTAAAATATCTACATCAAATGCCAAGAAAATAGCCATACAAAAGCTTAAACAAGTGCAAATCCCCTCCCCTGAAACACGTATAGATCAATATCCTCACGAACTTTCAGGAGGGATGAAACAGCGCATCATTATTGCTATTGCTCTGTTAATGGATCCGGCATTAATTATTGCAGATGAGCCAACCACAGCGCTAGATGTCACTATTCAAGCTGAAATAATGGAGCTACTGCTTGAATTATGTAAATCCAATCACGTTGCTTTAATATTGATTACCCACGATTTAGGCGTAGTGTCCCATGTGACGCAAAAAACGCTGGTCATGTATGCCGGTCGTATAATTGAACAAGGACCGACCAATGAAATAATTAATGATGCTCAGCACCCGTATACACAAGGTTTAATCAATGCTTTACCGCAGCAAACGCTTCCCGGTGAAAAACTAAACCAAATCAGAGGGACCATGCCCTCCTTACAGGATGTCCCAAAAGGATGCGCCTTTAATCCGCGTTGCGACTTTGTATTAGATGCATGTACACAGCAAAGACCAGAGTTCACCCAATCAGGGGGTTGTTCTGTCGCCTGCCATATGGTTCAAGCAATGAAAGCAGCAGAAAGAGGCCAAGACACCGATGAGTAATAACGATTCAAGCATTTTGCAAGTCACCTCTTTGCATAAACATTTTGATATTTCAGGGGACTTTCTTGATTCATTGCATTTTAAAGGCGGAAAACTGCGCAGAAAGAAAGTACATGTGCATGCTATTAATGGCGTAAACCTAGAAGTATTTAAAGGTGAAGCACTTTGTGTGGTTGGAGAAAGCGGTTGCGGAAAATCAACCGTCGCTCGTACTATTATGGGGCTTTTAAAGCCTAGTGAAGGGGAAATTTGCTTTAAAGGGCAACGCATAGACAATTTATCAAATTCGCAAATGCTGCCATATCGCAGAAAAATGCAAATGATTTTCCAAAACCCTTACGCCTCACTAAACCCAAGAAAAACCATTACACAAACACTGGAAGAGCCGGTTAAGTTTCATAACCCAAGTTTCAGCGCATTACAAATTAAAGAGAAAGTCGCAGAGGTTATGCTCTCTGTCGGTGTTGATCCCAATTGGGGAGTAAGATTCCCTCACGAATTCTCCGGGGGGCAAAGACAGAGAATATCGATTGCCCGCGCACTCACTGTTGAACCTGAATTTATTGTCGCTGATGAGCCTATTTCTGCTTTAGATGTATCAATTCAAGCGCAAGTACTGAACTTGATGATGGATACCCAGCAGGAGAGAAATTTAACTTACCTGTTTATTACTCACGATTTAGCGGTAGTAGAGCATTTTGCTACTCGCGTTGCTGTCATGTACTTAGGCACAGTATGTGAACTAGCGGTGACTAAAACGCTATTCTCTGCACCTAAGCACCCTTACACTGCAGCATTAATGAGCGCCATACCGCGCTTAGATGGAAAAAAAACCTCGCACATTAAATTAACGGGTGAGGTGCCTACGCCAATCAACCTGCCAAGTGGCTGTGTATTTCATGGGCGCTGCCCGCATGCAAATGAACGCTGCAAAGTGCAAATCCCAGCGCTTATACACCAGAGGGATGGCTCACAAGTTGCTTGTCATGCCGTAGAGGAAAATCGTATTTAGTTTATACTGCAGTACTTACACCACCAATAGGAAGTGTGAGCCTAAATAACTCTAAAAAAGTAGTAATATGCAATTTCTTGAAACTCCTTCGGGAACCGTAAAAATTGAATATGTTTTATCACTTGGAGCTATCAACTAATGGAAGTTAGATGGCTTGAGGATTTTTGTGCACTCGCACGTACTTTGCATTTCTCGCGCGCTGCAGAAGAGCGCAACATCACTCAGCCCACTTTTAGTCGACGTATTAAATTACTCGAGGAAGAAATGGGCACCATGTTGATTAACCGTGAGACCATGCCACTGACCCTCACGCCTTCTGGCCGAATGTTTTTAGCCACTTGTATAAACATTACGACTCAATTAAAAGAAACCAAGGAGAAATTCCATAACATCGAAAAAGCGGAATCTCAAAAATTGCGCTTTACCACCACGCAATCTCTGTATTTAAGTTTTTACAATGATTGGGTGAACAGTCTAAATTCTAATATTGATTTAAAAATAAACCTCAAGTCAGCTTCTTGGGCAAGCAGGCAACTAACACAAGAACTTGAACAGCAAAAATGCGATTTAATCATTTGTTACTGGTCTGAAAACATCGATTTCTTTGACGCTATTGATGGCCAAGGTTTTGATCACATCACTATCGCACATGAGAAGCTTATACCTATGAGCGCCACTAATGACAATGAACAAGCGATGTACTCATTACCTGGAAATGAGCATATACCCTATATTTGTTACAATGATCAAACCGCAATGAACAAAGTTATTAGTAAATTCCTAGCTCAAAAGCGAGAATCCGCTCAATTGTTAGTGGTTAGTGAAAGTGGACAAGCCACCAGCGTAAAGGCAATGATTGAGGAAGGTTTCGGTATAGGATGGCTGCCCCAGCGCATGATCAATCCTTTGAAGAATAATAGATTAGTACGCGCAGGAGGAGAAAACTGGGAGATTCCCCTTGAAATACGTGTCTACAAAGCCAAGCAAAACACTCACCCTCAGCTTGCCACGTTGTGGTCTGATATTCTCAATAATTTATAAACAGCGTGAGCGAGATAAGCCCACGCCATACAAGAACTAACTTTACAAAAGCCTGTTACATTTGCGATTGCAGGTAATTCTGAATGCCAATTTTATCGATAAGCCCCAGCTGTTTCTCAAGCCAATAAGCATGATCTTCCTCGGTATCTTCAAGCAATTTTTCTAATATTTCACGCGTTTGATAATCTTTTTCACTCTCGCAGATAACAATTGCCTCTTTAAGTGCCGTTACCACACCGTATTCAATCGCCAAATCGGATTTAAGCATGCTGGGTACATCTGAACCGATATTAATCGGATCTCTAGTGACCATATCAGGAATGCCTTCAAGAAATAAAATACGCTGAATGAGTAATTCTGCGTGTTCCTTTTCATCCTCAAATTCATGGGCAATTTGCTTATGTAACTTTGATAAGCCCCAATCATCGTACATACAAGAGTGCACAAAATACTGATCCATCGCCGCTAACTCACCTGCCAACAATTTGTTAAGTTGGCCTATAACTACATCATTGCCTTTCATCACTAGTCTCCCATTTGAGATTGTAGATAATTTTGAATACCACTATTGGCGATCAAATACTGCTGTGCCTCTATCCAATCTAGGTGCTCTTCTTCGTATTCTAAAATATCTTCCAATACATCACGCGATACGTAATCTTGCTGATTTTCACAAAGTGCAATGGTCTCTCTAAGAATGGCCATCAAGTCATATTGCAGATCAAAATCACACTTGAGCATTTCTTCGGTGTTCTCACCAATGCGCAAACGCTCTAGTTGTTGTAGATTAGGAAGTCCTTCTAAAAATAGCACTCTTTCAATCAGATCATCTGACTGTTTCATATCTTTTATAGATTTTTTGTAAGATTTTTCATTCAACTCATCTAACCCCCAGTTTTTATACATACGAGCATGTAAAAAATACTGATTGATAGAAGTCAATTTAAAGGTTAATACCTTGTTTAATTGACCAATGACAGCCTTATCACCTTGCATAATTGCCTCCACATTTACCCTGCACAATCGCAGTTTCAAGCTTAAAAATTTAATCGCATTTGATACAACACAGAAAAAAATTTTCATGCACAAAAAACGATCAAATATAATTTACAAAGAATAATAACAGAACTACAGAATAATACAATTTTTCTTTATATATCAACAACTTAGTTATTGATAACTTTTATCATTACGTTTTACAAGGTGAGCTGAGACAGTAGGATGAATTACAAATAGTTCTTGTAATTTAAATAATAATCGTTATTATTTACATATAGATTTTGTTGATTGTTTGATAATTTAGCTTAGTAGTTGATTTTATGTATATTTGTATTTGTAACGCCGTCACAGACACCCAAATTAAAGCATGCGTTGAACAAGGCGCTCGCTCACTTCGAGATATAAATAAAGATTTGTGCGTTGCTGATCAATGTGGAAAATGTGCTTGCGCGGCAAAAGAAGTGATTCAATCCCAAACTAGACTCTGCAATGTGTAAAATCTCCCTCCCTATCCCGCTACATACACATAAGTATTTAACTTATTTTACAGTGCAGTGCCTCTCACTATATAAACCTAAATTCAGTAGTTGGGCATCATTTTAGGCGCAGAAAAATCGCATTGTAACTAGGCATGATTAGTTAACACCCGTTGATGATTTAGTCCCTAAGTCATCTTTAGTAAATGGCTGCTCCCTTTATAACTTTCCCCTAAAAAGAAAGCATAACGACGTTACGGCGCGATTTAGCAAGTCTAAAGCGATGTAGAGTATTCACTCACTGAGTAAATACACCGGATACGATAAATTAAAGAAAACAACAGCTTGATTTAAGCCCGAAACGGTCAGCTGCCGATTTTAGGTTAAACCCTAATGCTTGGTAAACCTTCACTAAACGATTATTCAAGCGTTAACGTTTTATACAAAAGGCGAAGACAATACAGCCTTAACCTTTGCCTATTATCTGAATCAGTACCTCACTGCGCCACTTAGCGTAAACTCTGCACTCACATTGAAGCCACGGATTCAGGCATTAAAAAACGGTTTAACTCGCAGTTTACTCTTTACTTGGCAAGCGAAAATTCCAAGCGATAAGCATATTCATCACCAGCGCGCCAATACACGAATACAAAAGAGAAGCAGGTGTTAATACAAAACTTGCCGCTATGAAAATAAGCGTGTCCAAGCCCATTTGTACCCAACCTGCACGCATTTCAAAACGTTCTTGCAAATAGATAGCCAGTATACCAATACCACCGGCACTCGCCTTATGGCGAAACAGGGCAATCAAGCCGACACCACTACAACAACCGGCAAGCACTGCGCCAATTAATGGCGGTAATTTCTCAAATTCAATAATACTTGCCAAATAAGGTGTGAGCATCGAAATCCCGATAACAGCAACCATTGTACGCAAGGTAAAGCCCGCTCCTTTTTTTTTCCAAGATAAATAGTAAAAAGGAAGGTTGATTACAAGAAACCAAAAGCTAAAACCCAACGGACTCACTATCGATAACAATACAGACAATCCCGCTAACTGCCCTGTCACCAAACCACAAGCTTTAAGAAACACGACACCTAAACTCGTCATAACAATACCGAATGCCAACCCTTGGATATCGTAATGGGAGGGTATAATTTTTTTCATGATGGACCTTTATTAATTTTTCAAGGATAGACATGATCGTCTTAAATTTACATTTGAATATTTCTGCTAACTCTCTACTACATTACTTGCTCCAAGCTTATTCGCTCTATATTCAAGCCCCTCTATTAATAAGTCTAAAAGGGTTTCAAAGCTGCTGTCGTATGAAACATCCACACCGTTTTGCCAACGCAATACGAAGATTTGATTACTGAGTCTTGGTATTGCAGCATAGGTATAGGGAAATTGCTCAACATCTATTTGTGTGACGCGTTCAATCTGGCTATCGCGCCACTGATAATGATGATCTTTAGGAGAAGGCGCTAATTCCATCGTCACAAAACCGGCTAAGCCACCAATTAATGCATTAAAGGCATCACGTAAATCATCACCTTTAAAACCCGCCTCATCTAATGCGCAAAAAATAGCTTCAATCCAAATTAAATTGGCAACGCCATTGGACTTCATTTGCGCGCCTAACAATGGAGATACATTAGGATGCTGATGAAGAAGTTCGCGATAGCGCTGAAAAATACTGCGTATTCGTGCCTGCCAGATTTGTTCATTATCAATATTTTGCGTTATTTCACGCGTAATATAAGCCGATAATTCCGCAAATAGATCTTCTTGCTTGCCCCCTACGTGCCAATAAATAACTGCCGTGGATACCTTTAACCGACGAGAGAGCTCTCTGAGTGAAAATGCTGCTAGCCCTTTTTCATCAATTAAGAGCAAAGCGGCTGCCACTACTTTTTCCCGGTTAAGCCCCACTGCTGCAGCGCGCCCTTTCTGTTGATTTTTCTCGGTACTCATACCCATAGATTTTGTTCCATAGAGTTTCAATCAGATCGTATTTTCTTACCGACGCTTTATGATCAGTATTACTTGCACGCTTTATAGCACAGTGTTCTATTGATTTCAATAATCGACCGAGCTCATCGTTTTTTCGATTAAAATTATATTTTTTAAATTATGCGTGCTCCCTCTACAAATCATCCGATTGTGCAGGTAAAGTAATGCCCGAAATAAGAACTCTTAAGGCTTATCATATGCAAAATATTGCTCAAAAACCTATGTTATCTCTACAGCCACCTGAAATTTGGAAGCAGTTTCAAAAGCTTTGCGACACGCCCCGCCCCTCTTTTCACGAGGGGGCTATTCGCCAACAACTTGTTGAATGGGCACATAGCCTTTCGCTTAAAACCTATATCGATACTTGTGGCAACTTGTTGATAAAAAAACCTGCCACAGCGAATATGCAAAACAAGGCCACTGTCGTACTACAAGGGCATTTAGACATCGTTGCTCAGAAAACCAATGAGTCAACCCACGATTTCACTAAAGACCCCATCCAAACGGTCATTAACGATGGCTGGGTGAGCGCAGTGGGCACGACACTTGGTGCCGATAATGGCATTGGTGTTGCTGCAGCCTTGGCAGTATTAGCCAGCAATGACATTGAGCACGGCCCCATAGAAGCATTATTTACGATTGAAGAAGAAACCAGTTTACGTGGCGCTACGGAGCTTGAGGAAGGTATTCTTGAAGGTAAAATCCTGCTTAATTTAGATTCTGAAGATCGTGGCGATGTCTATATCGGTTGCGCCGGCGGCGTTGACATTAATGGCGAAAAGCAATACCCAGTAATCGAACAGAATACGCAGCAGCACAACTATCAAATCAGAGTTAGCGGGCTGCGCGGCGGTCACTCAGGTTTAGACATTCACAAAGGCGTCGGCAGTGCAAACACGATACTTGCTCGTCTTCTCTATCAGATAAACCAACATTGCCCATTATCACTATCCTTCATAGAGGGAGGCACCTTACGCAACGCAATAGCTCGCGAAGCAGTGGCACACTTTCATGTTAATACTGATCAAAAAAACACTGTAGATAAGCTTGTTCAGCAAGGTCTAAGAGACATTAAAAAAGAGCTTCAAGGCGTTGATGACTTTTTAGAGATAACGATTAGCGAACTAGAGACTAAAACAAGCGATCCATTAAGCGCTTGTGACAGCAGCCAACTGATCAGCTTATTAAACGCCCTGCCTCATGGTGTTGAAAGCATGAGTAAAGAACTCGCCGGAATCACCCACACTTCCATCAATTTTGGCGTAGTGACTTTAAACCAAGGATTATTGAAACTGTGTTTGTTACCGCGCTCTTTGGCTGATTCAAAAACCGCATTTTTAGCTGAGAAAACCGCCGCCTGTTTAAACCTTGCAGGTATCAGTGTGAAATTAGAAAACGACTACCCCGGCTGGCTACCTGATCCAAACACTGGGTTACTGAAACAGTTTTTAGACATCCACCGCATTGAAATGGGCTTTGATGCCAATGTAAAAGTCATACATGCAGGTCTTGAATGCGGTATTATTGGCGCCAAATATCCGGGGATGGAAATGGTTTCTTTTGGTCCCAATATTCGCGGTGCGCACTCTCCTGATGAGCGTTTAGAAATCAGCTCTGTGGCCGATTTCTGGCGTTTATTAGTAACATTATTAGCGAGTCTATAATAAACCTAGACTCGACAGTTGAATTTAGGATCAAGGAATACCGATATGACAATAGGTGTAGGCGGCTCAACAGCTGCAAAAGAAATAGCTAAGCTCAACAATGTATGTACTGACATTCAAGAGATAGGGCTAGAAGAATACCAAGCGAGAATTAGGCGCGCACAAACGCTAATGCAACACGAAAACATTGACGCGATTTACTTAAATGCTGGCACTAACTTGTTCTATTTTACAGGCACAAAGTGGCATGCAAGTGAGCGTATGGTAGGCGCCATTTTACCTGCACAAGGTGAGCTCGTGTATATCGCACCATTTTTTGAGCAGGGAACGATTGAACAGTTCATGCATGTCAAAGGCGTAATAGCGCCATGGCAAGAACATGAAAGCCCTTATCTATTGTTTTGCGATACGCTTAAAATAATGGGTATTAAACAAGGCACTATCGGTATTGATGAAGCGACTCCTTTCTTTATCAGCCACGGTATCGATACTGCAGGCAAAGATTACAGTTTAGTCAGTGCAACCAGCATCACAGCAGGTTGTCGTGCAATAAAATCGTCCGCTGAACTCGCCTTAATGCAAAAGGCCAAAGATATAACCCTCACTGTACAAAAAGCTGCTGCCAGCATTTTGTACGAGGGCATCAGCACGAAAGAAGTCGAAGCCTTTATAGATGATGCGCACAAGAAAATGGGAGCCACAAAAGGCTCATATTTTTGCATTGTACTTTTTGGAGTAGACTCCTCTTTCCCGCACGGGGTAAAAACACCTAACAATTTAGCCGTTAATGACATGGTGTTAATTGATACTGGTTGCAGTGTCGGCAATTACATTTCAGACATTACCCGTAGTTATGTTTTTGGCGAGGCCGATGCGCGTCAGCGTAAGATGTGGCTGATAGAAAAAGACGCGCAAGAAGCAGCATTTAATGCCGCTGTATTAGAGACACCTTGCGCTGAGATAGATATCGCCGCCAGAGCTTTTCTAGCGAAAAGTGGCATGGGACCTGACTATGAAACGCCGGGCTGCCCGCACCGCACCGGGCACGGTATAGGACTGGACATCCACGAGTGGCCCTACCTTAATCGTGCAGAAAAAACACTGCTGCGCCCTGGTATGTGCTTTTCGAATGAGCCCATGTTAGTACTGCCCGATGAGTATGGTATTCGCCTAGAAGATCACTTCTATATGTCTGAAACAGGGCCTGTATGGTTTACGCAGCCGAGTCATTCAATTGATAACCCTTTTGCCGAGGTTAATTAGCGTTCGAAAAGTGAGAATTCAGGCGATGCGATAAATTCGCCTGATTATTTAGAATAAACTGACTTTTAAATGGGTAATTTAAGGGGAGATACTGTATATTTTTCTTAAGTTTCACGGAGGTTAGATACAATCTCGAGGATGGATTCTCTATCGATTTGTTTCACATTCAAAACCAGTAGTAATTGAATAAACAAATCGGCCCCCATAATCCCACGATTGATCTTGTTTCTTAAATTTGCACTACTTTGTTTAGTACCATATTGCGCAAGAGACTGGCTTAAATCCTCATACCTGATTTTGCGCTTAGACATTTCGGATTTAATTAGGCGGCTAATCAACTCTCTATAGTCTACAACGGGGGTGGTATTGCTCATTTTCATTCACCTTAATGTCACGAATTTGGTGTAATTTGTAACGTATAACTTACAAAAACACAAAATAAATCGCAAATAACAGTTATTTTTACTTTACAGATCGTATTTATTATATATTATAAGCTCAATCGTCACACGTCGAGTGTTCCGGTTAAATATTTTAGGAGATGCAAACATGAGTTGGGACCTTTCAACAATCGAAAAGTCACTTTCGCAACAAGGTAAGTGGGTCGTACATTCTGAAGATGATTGTCTATTCATTACCAATGAAGATGGACTAGATGCATACGTGGCCGTCAGCGGCGCACAGATTGTCGTTGAATCCATTTTATTTGCCAGTGAAGCAGTCGCCGATATTGCAGGACTGAACCAGCAGATTTTAAAAACACATCAAGTCTTTCCACTAACGACTATCGGTATCACAACCGTGGAAGACGAAGACTACTATATGGCATTTGGTGCGCTTTCTTCACAATCTAAAGAAGAGAGCATCATCATTGAAGTTGAGACTTTGTTCGACAACGTCGCAGCTTTCCTAGATGCCTACGAAGATTATTTAAAATAGAGGTAATACCATGAGTGTATGGAAAAGATTAGTAACAGCTGTTAAAGGCGGAGCCAATGAAGCGGCTGAAGCCATTGCCGACAACCAAGCTCTGCGTATTCTCGATCAAGAAATTCGCGAAGCGAAAGAAGAGCTAAGAAGCTCTGATCACTCTTTAACGCAGATTATGGCCAAGCGTAAACTAGCACAGCAAAAAGTCGCTAGTTTCGAAACATCGGTCAACGAGTACGAAGCACACGCAAAAGCAGCTAATGAAAAAGGCGATCAAGCGCTCGCACTAGATTGTGCACGTAAAGTGGTTGATTTACGCTCTCAGATGGATGCTGAACAGCAGTATGTTGATCAGTTTACTAAATCTGAAACAACCTTGCGTACCAACATCAGCGGTGCTAAAAACAACCTTCGCCGTATGGAACAGCAGGTGGATATGGTAAAGGCCACTGAATCTGTACAAAAAGCACAGGCCTCTGTTTCTTCGCGCCATTTAGGTGCTAATGGCAAAATGAAGACGGCGGCAGAATCATTGAACCGCATTCAAGATCGTCAAACTCAGCGTCAAGCTGAAATGGAAGCCGCTTCTGAACTGGCCGCAGACGAGTCTGGTGATGAGCTAGAAAAGCGCCTACAAAGCGCTGGTATCACAGGCAGTAACTCTTCTGCTGATGATGAACTGGCTAGGATTCTTGGAAAGTAAATAATCAATGACTTCATTTGATAAGATCCGCAGGGTCTTAGTTAAGTACTTTATTGATTTGCGATGGCAGAGCATTTTCATTGCCATCGCAATCTATTTTGCAGCCAGTTGGCTGCTTCTTGCGTTGTGTGGCGAAACAGACATCACCAGCGGTAGCAATTTCTTGTATTGGATCATGGTCACCGCCTCAACGGTAGGTTACGGGGATTTTTCTCCCACAACCGCGGCCGGGAAACTCGTCACAGCACTGTTTGTCATCCCTTTAGGTCTAAGCATCTTTGGTCTTGTGATTGGCCGTATTGCTACATTTGTCTCACATCATTGGCGCAAAGGAGTACTAGGTTTGAAAACCCTCAACTACAAAAATCATATTCTCATTATAGGCTGGAACGGCCCGCGCACTCTGCAATTGATTCGCCTATTGCTCAAAGAAACCGATCAAAGTAACCCTGAACAGAAGATTGCACTCACTGTCTTAGTCGATATTGAAAACCCACTACCGGATAAAATCGGCTTTGTTAAAGTAACCAGTTTTAGTAATGTTCAAGAAATGCAGCGCTCAAACGTTTCCCAGGCAAGCTGCATCATCATCGACAACCCAGAAGACGATGTCACTATGACCACTGCTTTATTTTGTGCTCAGCAGAATCCTCAGGCTCACATCATTGCCTACTTTAAAGACGAGCAGTTAGGTAGCTTGCTGAAAAGCCACTGCCCTAACATTGAATGCATGCCATCTGTTGCCGTTGAAATGCTGGCAAAATCTGCGGTTGACCCAGGCTCAAGTATATTGCATCAAGAGCTATTGGATTCTAACCGTGGAATGACACAATACTCTACGCTTTATAAAGGTGAGCAAAACATTGCTTTTGAAGAACTTTTTCATACTTTTAAGCACAAATACCAAGCGACATTGATCGGTGTTAACAATAAAGATCAGGAAAGTATTGAACTTAACCCAAGCCTTGACAAACAAATACTGCCTGGCAGTCGGTTATTTTACATCGCATCCCAACGTATCAAGAAAATAGATTGGCTCTAGGAGCAATATATGTTTAAAAAACTCTTTGGTAAAAAAGAAGCCCCTGTTGTGAAAGACCTAGCCCCTGAAATCATGGGCTTAAGAATTGGCGGTGCATTTGAATTAGACAGCTTAAAAATGCGTCTAATTGAGCCTGATTTAATTATTGAAGGTGCCGCGACGACTCACCTAATTCAAGCGGTGGGTGTACTTAAGTTGGATGATACAACCACTGTGCTGCGCTATTACACGGATGACGACGCTTATGTCCAAGTGCTACTTGAAGGTGGTATGAGCGAAAATCATATCAGCGATGTAAAGTTGTGGTACTACTACGACACCAAAAGCATTGCCGGTGATAAGCAATGGGAACAAATACTGGGCAGTAAAGTCAGCCAAGGCGAGACTGAACTTGAAGGCAATGCTTACAGCGCCGTCTGGGAAAACGCTGCCGGTGAAACTTCAGCCCCTGTCGCCATGACTGAAAAAACCTATGCGCAAGATAGCAGCACTTCTGAAACGGATCAGTTCAGCATGCTATATGAGCGCGAAGTAAAAGAAGGTTTTTTTGAGTACGTAATGATCACTGCTGAAGAAAAAATTATCGATAACCGCGCAGATCGCTGCTTAGTAAAAGCTAGCGGTTTTGATTTGCAACCTGCCGATATCGAAATTATTGGCTAAGACCTCTGCATAACGACTACACTCGATAATACGGCGTTAAAAATTGTCTCAATAGAAATGAATTAAGTGATGCTTAAATCATCCGCAAAGCTCATTTACTTCAGTAATACCCAACGACAGGGGTACACTGACTCCGCTATTTCGTCAATTTTTGCCTTGTCTTATCTTCGTTCGCTAAGTTATGCAAAGGCCTTTACTAAAAAGAACTAATTCTTTAAATCGCAGTTTAAATGACCTAAACTGCCCGCAAACCAACTTATAACAGGAGTTTACACATGGAAGCCATTCAAGCTTCGCTATTTGGTCTCATTGATTTCGCCAGCTACTTTGCCGTCTCAATTTTATTATTACTCGCCTTCAAGTTTGTCTATGCGCTCATCACACCGCAAGATGAATGGAAGCTGGTTAAAGATGAGCAAAACACCGCTGCTGCAATTGGCTTTATGGGTGCTGTTATCGGCTTCTCACTTGCCCTAGCGAGTGCAGCTTCTAATTCTGAATCTCTGATTGATTTTGTGGTTTGGGGTGTCATTGCTCTGATTGCTCAAACCATTGCCTTTGCTATTGTACGTTTTATCTTTATGCCTAAAATCGTACAACGCATCAATGATAATGAAGTATCTGCAGGTATCGTGCTCGGCGGGACGTCAATCGCTGTTGGTTTATTAAATGCCGCTTGTATGACCTACTAGGAGCCTGTGATGAAAAGGACTCAAAATATAGACCTAGGGGCAATGCGTAAAGCGCCCAAATCGTTTGTTTTTAAACCTTTAGCTTTTGCTGTAACAGCGGGCACTTTAATCGGTTGTAGCGACAACTCGCAGGAGGCGCAAGTTTTCACCAGCGCCGATGAATGTATAACCAACAATCCCGACCAAGTTGAACAATGTCAGCTCGCCTACAAAGAAGCTGTCGATGAAGCGGTTAAGAGCGGTCCTAAATACAGCAATGTAGACGCTTGTGCTGCCGATTTTGGCGCCCAGAATTGCGCTTCTTATACCAGCTCCAACAATCAGAGCTTCTTTATGCCTCTGATGGCTGGGTACATGCTCAGCTCTCTGGTCAATGGCGGATACCGCTCAGCGCCTCTGTACACTTCATATTCGAGATACTCACCCGCCTACGGTAAGTGGACATCAACCGACGGTAACTTGTTTGGTAGCACCCGCAACAGGAATGTACGTGTTGACAACAAGGCCTTTAATCCTAAGCCCGCTGTTAAGCGCACTATGTCTCGTGGTGGTTTTGGCTCGACGATTTCGGCAAAGTCTAGCTTCTCTGGCAAAAAGTCACGCAGCAGCTGGGGCGGCTAAATGTTTCGCTCAATTATTAAAGAGAGACTGCTCTGTGGTGACAGCGTTAGTCTGTGTTTTAAACCATCAGCTCGACTACGCCTAGCTTCTCTGGCAAGTCTTCACATTGCAACAGGGATAGCGAATGTTTAGATCTATCATAAAAGAGCGACCTCACTGGCGTGAAAGCGCTAGTGAGTATGGCTTTAGCTTTCATACCATGCATGGCGAAGCTTACTGGGATGAAAGTGCCTATTATCAGTTTACTTTAGCGCAGATAGAGCGCGATATAGAAACACCCACTCAAGAGCTGCACCAAATGTGCTTAGAGGTGGTAGATAGAGTCGTTCACGATCAAGCCTTACTAGAGAAGTTTCAAATTCCCAGCAATCACTGGGATTATATTCGCAACTCTTGGTTAGCAGCTGAGCCCTCACTTTATTCTAGAATGGATTTAGTCTATGGCGGTAGTGGTCACGCTAAGCTTTATGAAAACAATGCCGACACACCTACTAGCCTTTATGAAACGGGTTTTTGGCAATGGCTGTGGTTACAAGACCAAGTCAATGCCGGCAAACTGAGCCGCAAGTCTGATCAGTACAATTCACTGCAAGAAAAACTGGTTAATCGCTTTGCGCAATTAAAATTGCAACACCCAGGTGAAACCTTGTATTTTTCCTGTTGCAAAGACACCGATGAAGATCGCGGTACGGTACAGTATTTAGAAGATTGTGCAGTCGCTGCGGGCATAAACTGTAAATTCATCTACATCGAAGATGTTGGGTTATCCACTGACAATTGCTTCACTGATTTAGATAATGTAGCCATTAGTTGGATGTTTAAACTCTATCCTTGGGAGTTTATGCTACGTGAAGAATACGCCGACAACCTCGCTAAGACAGAAGTATCATGGATAGAACCTCCCTGGAAGTCGGTACTATCTAATAAAGCGCTGTTACCGATGCTGTGGAAGATGTTCCCCAATCATCCAAATTTGCTACCTAGCTTTTTTGAAGATGAACTAAAAAACAGTCAATTGACAAACTATGTTAAAAAACCGATTTTTGCCCGTGAAGGCGCAAATATTAGCATTCATTTGCAAGGCAAAGAAGTTTACTCATCCCCAGGCCCTTATGGCGATGAAGGTTATATTTATCAAGCTTATTCTCCCCTACCCGCCTTCGGTGATAACTTCACCTTAATAGGCTCTTGGCTAGTAAACGATCAGCCAGCCGGTATTTCAGTACGCGAAGATAAAAATAAAATCACTCAAGATTTATCGCGCTACATGCCGCACATTATTTTATAGAGAAGAGATTCATCATGCCTACTAAACTGCCATTCAAGCAACAGATTAATTTAGTGCTATTGCTCTCTGGCATTATAGCGGCTATTGAAGTGATTAATTTTTTCACCGGGCGTGCTCTGAATAACTACGGGCTGATTCCAAGAGAAGGTGCCGGCTTACTGGGGATTTTCACCTCGCCTCTACTGCACGGTAGTATCTGGCACTTTTTCTCCAATATTATCCCCTTTGCGCTGTTTAGCTTTCTCTTGTTACAACACGGGACATCTCGCTACATTCAAGTCACTATAACCTGCACGGTTATCAGCGGTATTTTAGTGTGGCTATTTGCCCGAAGCGCTGTGCATGTTGGCGCAAGTGGCTTGATCTACGGCTACTTTGGCTACTTAGTCTTAGCTGGACTAATGTCTAGAAAATTTAAGCTGATTATCATCTCGCTCTTTGTTGGCATCGCCTATGGCACGCTGATTTTTGGCGTGCTTCCCGTTGGGCGATACATTTCTTGGGAGAGCCACTTATTCGGTTTATTAGTGGGCTTAGGCTACGCTTATGCTGTCCATAAAAAGTAGCAGAGCGAGCCAACAAGCCTCTCTCTTTAGCGATTTCAAATATCCCCTGTGAAAAGATCTTTTAACGATAATCTACCACAGGGATATTGAGGACTTCGTTAAACAAATAAAATCAAAAACATTCAGCTTTTAGCTCATCTTTCAATCTTATCTACTCATCTGCTTAATGTCTTAACGAATGTAGTGATAAACCTTTGCCGTCAAAACTCTGTATTTTTTTCTGATAGCTTTAAATATAAATATCGTATATTATGAATATACAATTCAAAAAAAGGACATCAGATGATAGATTATGCGCAGTTCACGCCCTTAAGCGCTTTATTGGGAGGCTCCTTGATAGGGTTGGCCAGCTTATTATTACTCTTAGTTAACGGCCGTATCAGTGGTATTTCAGGTATCACTGGGCAATTAATGAATAAGCCAAATTCATCAAACTATTGGTCATGGGTCTTTATTGCAGGCATGTTAGCAGGCGCAGTGATCGGCGTATCCGCTAATAATTTAACCGCCCCCAACATCGACAGCTCTTGGCTGTCAATCATTGCTGCAGGGCTGTTAGTCGGTGCAGGCACTAAGATAGGCTCAGGTTGCACTTCAGGTCATGGGATTTGCGGCATCGGCAGATGGTCTACCCGTTCTATTATTGCCACTGTCACTTTTTTAGTCAGCGGCATTGTTAGTCTATATATCACTAAATGAGAGCCATTATCATGACATTTACCCCAAAAACTGTCCTGTTTTATACCACTGTCTTTTTTTCAGGTGCTCTGTTTGCTATAGGTCTGCAAATTTCGTCGATGGTCGAGCCGAGTAAAGTTAAAGGATTTTTAGACATAAGCGGTGCCTGGGATCCCAGTTTAGCACTGGTGCTGTTTTCTGCTTTAAGTGTTTTTTCGATCGGTTTTGCATTGCTAATTAAACCCAGAATAGCGAAAAATAAGACGCCGCTTGCCAGTGACAAATTTCACCTACCCACTGCTAAAGAGATTGATAAATCGTTAATTCTTGGCGCCGCCATGTTCGGTGTAGGCTGGGGAATAGCTGGCTTATGCCCAGGGCCTACGATTGTCAATTTAGTACATTTGGATGCAAAAATACTGGTGTTTTTTATCATGATGTTACTCGGTATGCAGATAGCACATACATTAAAAACCTAAGAGAATAAAAACATCTATGCAAGAGTTTTCATCACTGAACCAGAGCGCTGAAAAAGCGACCGCTTTATTAAAGCTGCTCGCTAACAAAAACCGCTTAATGATTCTTTGCTCGCTGATTGAGGGTGAGCGCAGTGTCAATCAACTCAACCAACTCATTCCTATCGCGCAATCATCTCTGTCACAACAACTTGCTTGGCTTAGAAATGCCGGTCTTGTTAAAACTCGTCGTGAGGCACAGAACATTTTTTATGCGATAGACTCAAATGAAGCCGAGGTCATTATTGCCAGTCTGCATAAAATATACTGCGCTTAGCGCCCCTTAAAAAAGCTCATCATTCTGTATTATTTCTAATAAACAGGCATGTGACGTTCACAGCATCTATAATAGCAAGGCCCGTGCGAATTTCTTTTATGCTTTGCTGACAACTTATGCTTACCTTCTGTATCGTCTAAAAGAGTGACTCTAAATCAACAGCCTTTAATAAAGCGGGAATCAAGCTAGTTTTGGTTTAGTTAAAGAGTGCTGCAGGAGTTGATATTATCGCTTTACCATCATCAACATCATTCGTTAAGGTTAAAGCCTCCTCCTACTTCTTTAAAATACCCTGTAATTCACCAATAAAATTTACTTTCTAAAAATCACCTGATCACCCATGACACTCAGCCAGTTTTAGATATTTGCAGACATAGGAGACGTGTACATCATGAACTTTTTCAAAGTTGTATTTGGTACTCAAATGATAGAGCAAGAATTTTGCACTATTTCTGAACATGATAATTGGCCCGTTAGGATCAAGCTAAAAGTGTTCTATAACAATAGACTGCAGTTTTAGCTTGTTTTCCGGCCTCACCCTCATCTAGGACCTTATGCAAAGACCTTAGGGATATCCTCCAATCGACATTCAAGTTGTAATTAAGCTAACCAGGTCCCGTCCAGAAACAGATACTTATTGAGAATTTCTCTCTGGCTCAATCTGCACACCACTAAATAGAGTTATTTATAATAACTAAATACCCATATCTAGTAGAACGCATATTGAACCGCTGAACCGTTCTGCTACGGCTTCTTTTCTAGACCAAAATTAACTATTCTCAGTGCTACGCTTTGTTAAGAGCTCCCTCAATTTGGATCCAAATAAAGACAAGACTAACAATCCCATAATTGCCATGGTGATAGGTCTTTCAAGCACGTATGAAAATTGCCCCCACTAATTTGCAAGGTATGTAACAATGAGCTTTCAGCCATACTCCCCAATAAAACCCCAATAACGGCTGCTGGATCAGAGTAATTATAGCGCCTAAACAGCCAGACAATGACGGTAAAAACCAATACGGTAATGGCCTTGACATACTCCCTACCAAACCAAATGAGCCAAAGATAGCCAAGGCTAGCACAGAGGGAATCAAGTAATTCATCGGCACGCGCACTACATTCGCCAAAACTGGCAAACACATAAGTGCCAAGGCAATCAGCAAGAACACTTGTCCAAAATTGGCAAAAATAATCGCGTAGACCACATCTGTTTGCTCGCAATTAACCGCGGATCACCAGTTAAATTGGGCATAGAAAAAGCGGCTAACATTACAGCTGTCGCCCCGCCTCTTGGGATAGACTAACAACGTCGCCATAGATCCCGCTTCAGAAATACTGTTAGCAGATTCCGAAGCAATCACACCTTTAGGGTTACCACGACCAAAACTTAACGAGTCCAGGTCTTGTCGTTTAGCTCCTATATAAGATAACACGTTCGAAACAGACGAGCCAACACCCGGTACGGCGCCGACAAACACGCCAATAATGCTACCGCGAATCAATACCACTGGATATTTAAAAGCATGTAAAAACCTTGCAATATAAGTTTGATATTGAGTATTCACTAGCCTTAACCACTCAGATGCAGCAAACATTCCCATCATCGCAGGTATCACCGCCCCCCCTAAAAGGCACTCACTTCCTAAAGCTCCCTGAGCACCTCTGTTTCATTAAAACCTATTTTTCCGATTAATAAGCCTGCAAAATCTGCAATTAATCCTTTAACAAAAAAA
>Ga0209396_1002307_pt1 | contig 20206 bp, 15 predicted proteins | sample GOMGulsemesocosm_6_FD_184638 | JGI IMG/M metagenome (GOLD analysis project Ga0209396, IMG submission 184638) | Methane-oxidizing microbial communities from mesocosms in the Gulf of Mexico - GOM8C Gulf of Mexico (SPAdes) (version 2) | ecosystem: Environmental > Aquatic > Marine > Cold seeps...
CGCTGGTAATGCGCATCTTCCATCTCAGTAGCCCACAGGCCTGTATGTTTCGCATAGTGCTCAACCAAGGCGACTTGCTCATCATCACGCCCGGTTAGCTTTAAATAATCAATGGTATTTTCATCGATATAGAACATCGCGGCAGTGGCACCAAACTCTGGTGTCATATTAGAGATTGTCGCTCTATCCCCCAAGGTTAATTTAGCAGCGCCTTCGCCAAAGAACTCTAAATAAGTAGAAACCACTTTTGCTTCACGTAAAAACTTGGTTAATGCCAGTACGATATCGGTCGCGGTGATTCCTTCAGAGGGGCCTCCTTTAAGCCTAACACCTACTATTTCTGGTAAGCGCATGTAAGATGCACGTCCTAACATGACGCTTTCTGCCTCTAAACCACCCACGCCTATAGCGATAACACCAAGCGCATCAACCATTGGCGTATGGCTGTCTGTGCCGACTAAAGTATCAGGGAAAGCCACGCCATCTCGAGATTGAATAACGGGCGACATCCGCTCTAAGTTAATTTGATGTAAAATCCCATTACCCGGTGGAATCACATCAACATTATCAAAAGCTTCTTTGGTCCAGTTGATAAAGTGAAATCTATCATCGTTACGTCTATCTTCAATGGCTCTGTTTTTCTCAAACGCACCTTCCTCAAAACCTGCATGCTCGACCGCCAATGAATGATCGACCACCAGCTGAGTCGGCACAACAGGGTTCACTTTTGCAGGGTCTCCACCCTTCTCAGCAATGGCATCACGCAGACCCGCCAAATCAACCAATGCTGTTTGACCTAATATATCGTGACATACGACTCGCGCAGGGTACCAGGGAAAATCAACCTCACTTTTATTGTCAATTATTTGCTTCAGTGATACTTCTAACTGCTGTGGGTCGCAGCGGCGTACTAGATTCTCAGCGAGGACTTTTGAGGTATAAGATAGCTTTTTATAGGCGCCCGGTGAGATATCTTCTATTGCAGAATGAGTGTCAAAGTAATCGAGGTGTGTGCCTGCTAAAGGCTTGCGATATTGGCTATTCATGATCATGTCCGATAACTAATGTAGGAGAGGTTCAAAATGACTGCGCTCAACAATTTAGTGTCAAAAAAACTGCAGATCACCCCAGTAATATCCATTAATATGAACTTAGTGAAGCACTATTTGGCAGTTTTTCATTTGTTTTGCTGTTCGTCTTTTGCAACACCCTCTTAGCGCAGTCACACTGCGCTTTTTGTTTTAATTGATTAAGCCCTTGATGATTTAGGCTCCGCCTAATTCACTTCCATTAAATCTAGCGCTCGCAAGATTCAATTATGCTTACAAATATAGTGTCTATGTACGCTGTTCTATAGGCACCCAAGTCGCACTGGCAGGGCCAGTGTAATCGGCACTCGGTCTGATGATACGATTGTTTTCGCGCTGTTCCATGACATGTGCTGTCCAGCCTGTCACTCTTGAACAGACAAAAATGGGCGTAAACAACTTGGTAGGTATATCCATGAAGTTGTAAGCTGACGCATGAAAGAAGTCAGCATTGCAAAATAGTTTTTTCTCACGCCACATTACCGCTTCAACGCGCTCTGAAATATCGTATAGCTCAGCGTTATCAGCACTTTCAGATAATTTCTTGGACCATTTTTTGATAATGGCGTTGCGTGGATCACTGGTTCTATAGATAGCATGGCCAAATCCCATTATTTTATCTTTACGTGCCAGCATACCCAATATTTGTTGCTCTGCATGCTCTGCATCATCCATGCTTTCTATCAATTCCATGGCCGCTTCATTAGCGCCACCATGTAAAGGACCTCGCAAAGATCCAATAGCGGCACTGACACAAGAGTGCATATCAGACAATGTCGATGCACAGACTCGCGCGGTGAAAGTTGATGCGTTAAATTCATGCTCGGCGTAGAGAATCAAAGAGGCATTCATCACTTGCTCATGTAAAGCGCTGGGCTTTTTATCATGCAGTAAACGCAGAAAATGACCGCCGATAGAATCAATATCACTCGCATCTGTCTCTATACGTACACCATCATGTGTGTAGCGATACCAATAACAAATAATGGATGGAAAAACCGCTAACATACGCTCTATATGCGCAGTTTGTGTTGAAAAATCAGCCTCTGTTTCAAGGTTGCCTAGCATTGAACAACCCGTGCGCAAAACATCCATAGGATGTGCTTCTTTAGGAATATTCTCCAACACTGTTTTTAATGCTTGTGGCAAAGAACGCTGCGCTTTTAAGCGCTTAATGTACCCAGCTAACTGCTCGCTATTAGGTAACTGTCCATATGCTAATAGATACGCAACTTCTTCAAACTTCGCTTTCTCAGCCAGTTCAGCCATATCATAGCCGCGATAAGTTAGCCCGGCACCTGTCGTACCAACAGTACAGAGTGCAGTTTGACCTGCAGATTGTCCACGCAAACCAGCCCCTGCTAGGGTCTTAGAATCAGCCATCATTTTCTCCTTTCGTTAACTTTCACTGTCCACAAATCATATTTAACAACAGTGCTAGCCTTTGGTTATTATTGTTGTTTCTCACGTGCAAATAATGCATCGAGCTTTTGTTCAAAATCGTGATAATTTAAGAAATCATACAACTCCATACGTGTTTGCATGGTATCGATCACTGCTTTTTGGTCGCCATCATTTAACAGTGTTTCATAAACATTCAACGCCGCTTTGTTTGCGGCCCTAAAGGCAGATAATGGATAGAGCACCATAGTCGCACCATTGGCAGCCAACTCTTCTTTATTAAACAGTGGCGTCGCCCCAAACTCAGTAATATTGGCGAGCAAATGATTGCCTTCAATGCCTTTTGAAAATGCAGTGTAATCATCTAAAGTGTGTACAGCTTCAGCAAAGATGCCATCAGCGCCCGCTTCTAAACAAGCTTGCGCCCGATCAACGGCGGCGTTAAGTCCTTCCATTTGAAAGGCATCCGTTCTGGCTATAATGAAAAAGTCATCATCCGTTTTAGCATCTACGGCAGCTTTAACGCGATCAACCATTTCACTGAGACTGACTATCTCTTTATTTGGGCGATGGCCACAGCGCTTTTGCGCCACTTGATCTTCCAAATGCACCGCCGCGGCACCGGCTTTTTGCATCTCTTTTATAGTGCGAGAGATATTAAAAGCACCACCCCAACCGGTATCAATATCCACCAGTAATGGTGTTTCTACCGCGCTACTAATTCTACGCACATCTTCAAGCACATCGTTCATTGAGGTCATACCTAAATCAGGTAAGCCGTAGGAGGCATTAGCCACCCCACCTCCTGATAAATACACGGCACTGTGACCCACTCGCTCGGCCATCATCGCGTGATAAGCATTAACGGTACCGACTATTTGCAGTGGATTATTGTTCGCCAGCGCTTGACGAAAGCGCGCACCTGGGGATATAGCTGTCATATTGTTTCCTCAACTCGTTTGTTGAAAGTCATTTGAATTTTTATAGTGATGCTCCAATTAGAAAAGCATTTTATTAACATGCGCTAATAGGAGCTAAAAATGTTAATCGAAGTTTAACTATCCAGTTTTTCTTCAATATTTAATCTTGCTGCGCTAATGTGCCTGCGCATCAAAATTTCGGCCAGTTCAGGGTCACGAGCTTCGATTGCATCGATGATTTGGCGATGTTCTTTTAACGCCCTTTTCGGTCTAGAACTGGAAACGCTAAATTGATAGCGGTACATACGCACTAAGTGGTACAAATCACTGCCTAGCAGTTCCAACATCTTTTCATTTTTACTACCCTTAACAATGCGATAGTGAAAATCCAAGTCTCCTTCCTTTTGAAAATAAGACTGGCCATCTAGTTCTGAAATAGACTCTTCATGACGATCCAATAGAGAGCGCAAATCATCTATTTCTTCTTGTGTCATATAAACCGCAGCAAGTCTTGAAGCCATTCCTTCTAATGCTTCACGTACTCGATATATTTCAATCAATTCTTTAACACTTAGCTCAACAACACGTGCACCCACATGAGGCTTTAATTCAACGAGGCGCAGCCCTTCTAAACGTCTTATTGCTTCGCGTAGTGGGCCTCGGCTAATTCCATATCGACGCGCCAATTCTGGCTCACTTATTTTAGTGCCTGGTGCCAACTCACCTTTAACAATCGCAGTAACTAACAAATCCATCACATTTTCAGCCAATGTTTTTTCTGCGCTAAACCCTTTAGCGTTTGTTTTAGTGGTGCTTAAGCTCGGTTTTTCTATCGTTGTTTGTTTACTCACAATTCACCTAAGTGCAGTCTAATACCAGAAATTGTCGACAATATTTAAAGAACAAGATACGCTGGTTTCTTTACAGGGTCAATAGCCTCGACAAACATTGTCGACAATCCATCACTAAAACTGAACAAAGCCTGTCTTTACATGCTATTTACTATTAGCATTTGCATATAATGTTAACAAAAGCGCACAGACCGGACATAAAACCAAACGCCCTCCTCAGCTTTTCTTAGCAAAGAGGATTCAAGATAGTCGACAATATTGAATGAAAACGATTTTTTAGAAGCGCCTAGCAATATAAGCCAGCACAGTAAGGGGAATAATTAAGCACTACAGGTGAGTGCTGATACTTGATTGAGAATCGCCGCTATTTGACGCGGTTTTTGATAGGGCAATGAATGATCACAGCCTTTAATACTGATATATTGCCAATGTGGTAACTTTTTTGCTAAGTGTTGATGGTATTGGTGCATAGAGTCAATACTTAAACCACCAACAATACTCACAACATTTTCTTGATCTAACACTAACTGTTCGCGATTCAGCAATAGAGCGAGATCATTGACACTTTGCAAGGCGTTAGCAAATCCCAATCGGCGCTTTAATAATCGAGCTATGGCTATATCTTCTGCCTTTTTTAGTTTCTTCCTCTGGGGAGAAATAGTATTAAGAAAATTCGTGACACCCGTTAATGCTTGATTATTTCTTAAATCGATAACCGCTTGAGCATATTTTTCCCTTAGAATCTTTGATTCATTCCAATCTATACAATCAAATAACCCGGGCTCTAGTAAGTACTGCTGGCGCACTTGAGATGAATAGCGCTGTTTGTATAACATGCTCACTAAAGCACCTAATGAATATCCGCCAAGGTCAAAGCGATCCCAACCTTGTGCACTCACTAAACGATGCATGTCTTGCACTAGCTCCTCTACACTGAATGCAAGTTCACCTTTGCAGTGAGCAACAGTCTCTCCCATTCCTCTCAAATCCGGCACCAAAACATACTGCCATTGAGTTAACTTCGCAATAATATGGGACCATGTATCTACACCGGCAACCCCTGCCCCATGTAACAATAAGATACAGCGCTTATTGTCATTATCTTTGCGCCTATAAAGGCGGTAGGTGTAGTAATGACCAGCAATATCCAGCTGGCACTTTTTTACTTGGTAAAGCTTATTGATCATTTGGTTCGCCATCTGCACCGACAGCAAAGTCTAATTCTTTGGTTAACGTCCAAAACCTGTAGATTAAGATAAAAGCAACTGAGGTCAACCCTGCAGCCAGACCCAACCAAACTCCGACGCCTCTAAATTCAAAAACAAAACCCAACACGTACCCGGTGGGCATTCCCAATGCCCAATAACCAAAGATGGCGATATACATAGGGAGCTTGGTATCATTAATACCACGCAATGCAGCTGCCGCCACTACCTGCCCACCGTCAGCCATTTGAAACAACGCCACGACAAACAAATAACTGATCGCATAACCGATAGCGGAACTATTAGTGGTTATTGAAGGATCCAAAAACATATGCACTAGATAAGAGGGAATAATTGAAAACAATACCAAGGTTGAAAACATAAAACCAATACCAAGCGCTATTGAAATCCAGCCAGCCACAATGACCGCCTGTTTATCTTTCGAGCCATAACCATAACCGACCCGAATCGTTGTTGCATTAGATAAACCTAATGGAATCATAAAAGCGATCGCGGCAATTTGTAGCGCCACAGCATGACCCGCCAACTCTTGTGTTCCCAGCCAGCCCATGAAAATTGCTGCAATTGAAAACAAACCCGCTTCTGCGGCTATCATAAGCCCGACAGGAGAACCTAGTTTTAATATTTTTTTGAAAATAGTCCAATCAGGCTTATATATACGCACTAATATAAAATAGCGACGATAGCGGTGGTGCTTAAGTACATAGATAAGTAGAGACAAAAACATAAGGCTATTGACAATTGATGTACTGATGCCAGCGCCACTCAATCCAAGCGCAGGGAAGCCAAAATTACCAAACATTAAGCTGTAATTACCCAGCGCATTTAAACCAATGGCAACAATGGTTATTTTAAGTATCACTTTTGTATCACTATGCGCCGATACCATATTACGCAATACAAAAAACAAAAATGCCGGGAACAAATGCCAGACAGCCGTATCCATATAAGACTTGGCTAACGCTGCGCTTGATGGGTTCAAATCCAACCATAAAATAATTGATTCTATTTGTAACAAGATAGGAATGGATATCAGACTCAGTAAAGTTGCAACCCACAGCCCCTGTCTTGTCGTGCGTCTAATTTGTTTATAATTGCGCGCAGCTAAGTTCTGCGCTACTAAGGGTGTCACAACACTTAACAGACCAATACCTGCGAGCAATAGCGGATGCAATATAGCCGTTGATAGTGTGCCCGCAGCTAAGAATGCAGGACCAAGCCACCCCATCATCACAACATCTGTGGTGTTGATAGCAATAACAGCTAGCTGCGCAATAATTAACGGCCAAGCAAGCGAAAGGGTTCTACAGAGTTCATTATAGGAATAACTCGCTTTTATTTCTTGAAGTGTTTTCAATATAACTGCTCACCTATCTTAGTTTCGGCAATATTTAATGTGGACTTTCTTTTAACAAGCAAAGATTGATCACTAACTATTTTTTTCAATCATCATAGAGTGTTCAGTAACGTATATTTTTAAGGGTCGTTTTTCTGCCACCATACGCTTAAATTGTACGATGGACAAACGAAAAAAAAAATACTAATATCTGCCGTGTTTAAACGATAAACAATTGGTAAACATGACAATAACTTAATTGTCTAAACATTGAGTCTAGCGGCGAAAGATACAGTTATTCCAAGGAACTTATGATTTCTTTTTCTCTAACCCGCTGTTTATTTGTGTTTGAATTTTAACTAAAAATATCACTATAATTTTTTAATTTGAGGATCCCAAATGCTTTCACTAGCCGCAAATATCTGCCGCTCATCAAGCTACTGGTTTTTAATTTTTATCGCCGGGCTAAGTCTTGAACTGATAGCACTCTATTTTCAATATCAATTGGGTTACGGTCCTTGTGTGCTGTGTATTGAAATAAGAGCCGTCATATTCATTATCATGGCGATTGCACTTGTTGCCATGTTGCTTTGTCGTTTCAGGCTGTTTGCCAATATTATGAATATAGCGCTTAGCGCAGCTGGCGCTCTCTTGTACATGAAATCAGACTTACTATTAAGAATTGAGAGGAACCAAGTAGAAAGTGCCTGTGGATTTAAAGCAGAGTTTCCGCAATGGCTGCCTTTAGATGTTTGGTTACCTGCTGTATTCGAGCCTTGGGAAGCCTGCGGATACACCCCTATGTTATGGCTAGACATAACGATGGCAGAAGCTTTGGTTTATTGCTCTTACGTTGTCATCGCACTCGGGATTCTCATGTTAATCATCAATCTGTTATTTACTAAAAAGAAACAGAGCGCCGCACTTTTCTCGTAATTCATACTCTTATGAAACAAGCACTTTATTGACCTAAAGTGCTTAGATTTTAAGTAGTCTCAGTAGCCGCGTAGTTCCCTTCCAGAAACAGTAGCCTACTGCGAACGCCTTAACACCACTAGATTTAGTTATTTGGAATAACCAAGCGCACATATCTAGTTGTGCTCATCTTGAGAGCGGGCTGCAAAACTGCTGCGCTTCAACAATACGGCGTCAAGAATCTGCTCATTTGCTCCAGTAATACCTATAAGAAGGGTCACGCCGTACCCAAGAAGCGGGGCATTCTAACTCCGCTATTACGCAGGTTTTTTCCTTGTCTCGCTTTTTCGACAACCTCTTGACCGATTTAATCACTCTCGCTACGGCCATGTTTCTGGATAAAAACTAATTAATCTTTTTTTCAAATGATTCACTCGTTGGCGACGATTCCAGGCTCACCTCAAGCACTTCTTCATCCTCTGTATTTTCATCACCCAGATTCGTTTCATAAAGCGCACTTTGTTTGTATCCTAAATGCAAATGCCTTAGCAGCACCATAATGACAGCAGCCACCGGTAACGCAATTAAAATACCGATGAAGCCAAACAGCTGACCACCGGCCATAATTGCAAAGATAACTGCAACGGGGTGTAGTCCGATTTTATCGCCCACCATTAAAGGTGTTAGAACCATTCCCTCTAATGCTTGGCCAATGACAAACACCAAACTTACCCAAATAAGTATCGTAGGATCATTAAACTGCACCATTGCTGCTATAAACGCCGCCACAATGCCAACAAAGAACCCCATATAAGGGACAATACTGGCAGCACCAGCGATCATACCTACTAATAAGGCAAGATCGACACCCACTACCCATAAACCGACACTGTATATTACCCCTAGCGCCAACATGACCATAAGCTGCCCTTTAACAAACGCACCGAGCACCTCATCACACTCGTGTACTAAACCCGTAATAGTAGGTTCTATATTTCTAGGCAATAGCTTACGTAATTTCGCCACCATAATGTCCCAGTCACGTAACAAGTAAAACAAAACGACAGGAATGAGCACAACATTAGCTAGCCATGCAGCAATGGCTAATCCTGAGTTTGCAATGGAAGACAGTACATTATTTAAAATACTCCCGGTTTGCTTAACGTTGTCTCGAATTAAAGCTTTAAAGAAGTCAAGGTTAAACTGCTCAAGCTCTAATCCTAGATATTGAGTGATTAATGGTAATGCATTTTTTTCAAGTAGATCTATCGCTATGGGTATTTGTTTAACCATAATGGTTAATTGCACGGTTAGCTTAGGTAATAATATTAAAAGCATTAAAAACATAAATAGCATCAGAGCACTAAATACAACCAGTACTGCATGTGTCCGGCTCATGTTATAACGCTCTAATTTATCAGCTATGGGATCGGCTAAGTAGGCCAGTAAAGCAGCAATCAAAAAAGGCGATAAAATGGGACCTAATAGCACCAGTAAATAACCTAATACAACCACCACCATTAGCAAAAACCAACGCTGTGATATCTCCATGTTTAAATAAGCTCCAATGCCAGTAAATAGATACCCGAATACTAACAAAGGCAAGTTTCAAAGTCTGCTATAATCATCGACTTACTCTGATACTAAAAAATAGATAAGCGATTAATTTGTTAGGCGACTTTAGCAAGGCAGCCTTTTCTCTGCAGTACTAAAAAACTGACCCAGAAGTCCACTTTTATTATCAAATTTAAACGATATTTTCATGCCTCTTGTTAGCATGTTTATACGCTATCTGTTAGTATTCGCCGGGAAAATTCACCGCCTCATATTTTTTGATTTTGACTTTAAAGGTCTATTGCTATGTCTAACGATACAAACACAACTTCACTGAGCTATAAAGATGCAGGCGTCGATATTGACGCAGGTAACGCATTAGTTGAGCGTATTAAACAAGTCGCTAAAAAAACGACTCGCCCTGAAGTAATGGGTGGGCTTGGTGGTTTTGGAGGCCTATGTGAAATACCTGCGGGCTACAAGCAACCAGTACTGGTTTCCGGCACTGATGGAGTTGGCACAAAATTACGTTTAGCAATGGACCTAAATAAACATGACACTATAGGCATTGATTTAGTCGCTATGTGTGTTAACGATCTAATTGTTGCAGGCGCTGAGCCACTGTACTTTTTAGACTACTATGCAACAGGCAAATTAAATGTTGATACAGCTGCTGCTGTAGTCTCCGGTATTGGTAAAGGTTGCGAGCTATCAGGCTGCGCACTGGTCGGCGGCGAAACAGCCGAAATGCCAGGGATGTATCACGGTGAAGACTACGACTTGGCCGGTTTTTGTACCGGTATCGTTGAAAAATCTGAAATTATAGACGGATCAAAAGTACAAGCAGGCGACGCACTTATCGGTGTTGCCTCTTCAGGACCGCACTCAAACGGCTACTCACTGATCAGAAAGATTATTGAAGTAAGCAATGCAGATCTTGAAGCTGACCTTGATGGCAGACCTTTAAAAGATGCTTTACTTGAACCCACTAAAATCTACGTAAAATCTGTTTTACAGCTAATTAAAGATGTACAAGTTAATGCTTTATCCCACATTACAGGGGGTGGTTTACTTGAGAACATCCCAAGAGTATTACCTGAGCAGACTAAAGCGGTGATTGACAAAAACTCTTGGCAGCTACCTGCTGTGTTCAACTGGCTACAAGAAAAAGGCAACGTTGAGATCACTGAAATGTATCGCACTTTTAATTGCGGTGTTGGCCTTGTTATTTGCGTGCCTGCTGAGCAGAAACAACAGGCTATCGATAGCTTAAATCAAAATGGCGAAAGCGCTTGGCTAATTGGCCATATCGACAGTGCTGCACAAGGTGAAGAGCAAGTAGAGATCACCGGTTAATGAAGAAACGTATTGCAGTACTTATTTCAGGCAGTGGATCTAATTTACAAGCCATTATTGATCATATAAAGGCAGGGAAGATTAACGGAGAAATAGTACTAGTACTTAGCAATAAAGCGGGTGTGTTTGGTTTAGAGCGCGCCCAAAAGGCTGGCATTGCCACACAAGTACTGCAACATACCGACTACCAGAGCCGTCTTGATTTTGATCAAGCGGTTTTGGACACTATCGATAAGCGACAAGTAGATCTGGTTGTTTTAGCCGGTTTTATGCGCATACTGACCGAAGAGTTTGTCACTCATTTCAGTGGTCGCATGCTAAACATACACCCTTCTCTATTACCAAAATATAAAGGCCTAGATACTCATCAAAGAGCGATAGACGCCGGGGATACTGAGCACGGCTGTTCCGTTCATATTGTCACCCCTGAGCTTGACGGTGGGCCAGTTGCTCTTCAAGCAATCGTTCCTATTGATGCTAATGACACTCTAGAAAGCCTGCAGCGAAAGGTCCACACTAGAGAACATATAGCCTACCCAAAAGTGGTTGCATGGTTTTGTTCTAACACCCTGCAATGGCGTGAGAACAATTTATTGCTTAACGGTGAACTTTTACCTAAAAACGGCTTCCAATTAGCATTTGATGCTATTGGATAGGCAAGCTGTTTCTAAAAAGCTTACATAAAACCTACTCCACCCTATTTACATCATTAAAAACGAAAGACTATACTCTCATTTTATTTGATATTTTTAAGGTCGCTAGATGATTTTTCCAAAAAGACGAACTTTCAAACAAAGTTACAATTTTTTTGTGGCGCTCCCTCTATCTGTAATATTACTTGGCTCTGGGCATGCATATGCGCTAGAAGCTTATCAAGCCACCTACACAGCCAGCCTAAAATCGTCAATCAATATCAGCGGGACACTTAAACGAAGCCTCAGTAAAAGCGCTAATAATCAATGGTTTTTTGAAGATGATATCAGTGCATTTTTAGCATCGATAAAAGAAAGCAGCTTGCTCTCCATTAAAGATGGCACTGTCGTTCCTCATCAATACCACTACCTTCGTAAAGTTATCGGTAAAAAAAAGAAAAATGATATCAGTTTTGATTGGACAAAAAATCAGGCGCTATCACGTGACAAGAGCATCATTGCTCTTAAGAGCAAAACACAAGACCCGCTGAGCTATCAGTTACAGTTGCAACTGGATTTACAAAAAGGCAAGAGAGGTCGTTTTAGTTATCCTTATACTAAGAAAAACAGAATCGATGAGCTCAATTTTGTTGAAGTAGGCACTGAGTTTGTAAATACTCCTTTTGGGAAAATTAAAAGTATCAAGTTAAAACTGGAACGTAAGAATAACGCAAAAAGAGAAACCTTTATTTGGTTCTCTATTAAACACAACTTCATCATTAGCCAGTTAAAACAAACTGAATCTGATGGTAAATCCTATTCTATCCAGCTTGAAAAACTAACCCAATGAAACCCTTGATGAATTAGGCTGTGCCTATTTCATCTTCACTAAAATGGATCAACACCCATGCCATTAGCAAAAGCTGAAAAAACATCTTACTGGTTATTAAACGAAGAAGACTGTGATTGCGATGATCGCAGGTTCTATTGTAGCTACCTGATCTCCCATACTAGTCTTTGTTTAAGCGAGTCAAATAATGATGACAATTACTTTGCGCAAATGGAGCAAAGTTTAGTGTCGGCACTTGCAACCGATAAGCTCAGCGATCTAGATCGCTCAGGAATAAATAGCTTATGGAACGAAGCGCTTTCTATCTCCTAGAAAGCGCTACATTTTTAGAAAACATAATAATTATTATCTCTTAAGTTATTCTTTACTAAAAAACTAAGGTATTATTCTATTAGGTTTTATTCGATGTTGTTAGTATTTATTATGGCAGCATTAAAATTTGTACAAGCTATCAATAGAGGCAAAAAAATGATTCATAAAATTACAAAAGCACTAGATTGCGTATTAAACTTTAAATCCGTCAGTGCACACTGTGACGTACCTTGTGGTATCTACGATCCAAGCACTATGCAAGTAGCTGCCCTAACTGTGATCCGTTTTATGGACCAGATAGCTGAGCTAGACGGTAAAGAATTAACTTTAGCTGATCAAGCAAAGCTTGTTCGTCTGGTTTCTGAAAAAGAGATTCACGCTGAAAAAGTTAAGCACGAAGTACGCATCATGTGGGGCGACTACTTCAAAGCTGCACAATTCGAAGCATGCCCAGGCACAAACGAGCTAGTTCACAACATCATGCTGACTGGTTCTAAGTGTAAGCAAGGTATTAATCGCGACGATAGCTTAGCACTGCTTGCGCTCGTTAACGAATTTGCGTCAAGTTTCTGGAAAACCAAAGGCGTTGAGACTTTCACAGCAACTTGCCCTTACCCACCAGCACAAGATGTTGTTTACCCTAAACTAGGTTAATCAACCCTCCAAGCCACTTATTCTAGGTCAGTGGCTTGGATCCTATCCAGCATGATTCTTTTTAGACGTATCAGCGGCAATAGCATGCACCCCACTTTATGTGATGGTGATTACATTATTGCGCATAATTATTTTTTCAAGAAGCTCTCAATCGGTGATATTGTCATTGTTGATCACGCGATCTACGGCGAAATTATAAAGCGTGTGTCGCATATCGATGATGCTGATAATTTATGGCTTGTTGGCGATGGAGTTGACACACTGTCAACCCAGAAAATGGGCGCTATCCCTCGATCCGCTTTAGCCGCAAGAATACTTTGGCACATCAAAGGCAAGGCTTAATGTTAATCAAACAATCTCTATACTTGTCACTTTTAATAGCTTTCTGATAACACTGCTAAGTTCGGAGATGTCACTAACCACATTTTCATTAACGTGAGTAACTTTTGTGTATCCAAAGGCTTTGTCATATAGTCATTGGCGCCTGCCAATATACATTTATTTCTATCTTCTGGCATCGCTTTTGCGGTTAATGCGATAATGGGAATATTTTCATACCCCAGATTCGACCTAATGGCTCTGATGGTTTCATAGCCATCAAGATCAGGCATCATGATATCCATCAAGATGATATCAATATCACAATTTACGTTGACTGCTTCTATAGCTTCATGTCCTGTTTGCGCTACGATGTAATCAAGATGATGCGTTTCTAGGATGGCTGTCAGGGCAAACACATTACTCATATGATCATCGACAATCAGCACTTTTTTTGCAGCTAACAGCTCTGTTTTGTCGAAGTAATCCTGCATGATATCACTTTGCGTAATCGTCAGACTTTGATCTATCTCACTCATGAAACTGAGTATTTCATCTAACTCTAACGCTTGCTCAGGCTGTAGCGCGATAAAGGGGATGTCTTTTACATTAAGTTTGAAACGTAATTGCTCATAATCAAGATCGTTTTCTTTAAGTGATTGCTCAAAGAAAACGACTCCTTCGTATTCATGCAATGATAATTTCGCGCTCGCCTCACGCATTCCACTAACCCACTCGTGATCAAAGCCTTTTTTATGGATAACCTCTTTCAGCCTGCTTTCATCTACTTCATCAATACCGATAACCATAATAACTTTAGCGGAGCTGTTTATAAGTTCGCGATCAGACACCTTTGTAGTCATTTGATCTTTTATTCTTGTCTGATGACGCTCTAATGTCTTATTTATTATCGAGTTTGGCATCCTAAAAGGCAGATAAACATAGAACTTTGAACCCTCATCTATCTCAGTCTCTAAATGCAAAAAGCCTTCCATTAACTCTACTAAATGCTGAGTGATTGAGAGCCCCAATCCTGTCCCGCCATATTTTCTACTGGTAGTACCATCTGCTTGAGAAAACGCCTTAAACACCCGCTCTTTATTTTCTTGGGCAATACCAATTCCAGTATCTTCAACACAAAAGCAAAGTGCATCAAACGCTAATATTCGCTCTTGGGAATGATCCACGCCAATTTCATCGCCTATAAAATATTGGCTAATGCTGACGTTAACTCGACCACTTTGAGTAAACTTAAAGGCATTTGATAGCAGGTTAGTTAACACTTGAATTACTCGCTGTTTATCGACACAGACAACATCCAGCGCTTCATCAACGCTGAAGCTATAGTGAATACCTTTATCAAGCGCAATTTGATGAAAGCTTTCAGTTAAGCGCTGAATAATGCCAGCTAAAGATTCCTGACTAATATTTATTTCAGTTTTTCCCGCTTCTATTTTTGCATGGTCTAAAATATCTTCGATCAAGACTAATAAGTCACTACCAGAACGATGAATAATCTGGGCGTATTTAACTTCTGAATCATCCATATTTCCTTTTTTGTTATCTATTAGTAATTTTGACAGAATTAACAAGCTATTAAGGGGTGAGCGTAGCTCATGCGACATATTGGCCAAAAACTCCGACTTGTATTGGCTCGCCTGCACAAGCTCATGGTTTTTTTCCTCCATGGTAATACTCGCCTGTTCAAACTGGTTATTCTTTTCCTCTAATGCCTGCTGATTGTCTTCTAACTGTTGTGCTTTTTGCTGGAGCATTTTATTAGACTCAGCTAATTGATATTGCTGTACAGCCAACTCCTCTGTTTGATTTTGGCTTTGCTCAAGCAACAGGTTCATTTCGTCCCTAGAAATTGCCACATTCATAGCGATTCCTAAAGTACTCATTATCTGACTCAAAAATTCTTTTTGAATGACACTCAATTCTTTATATAAACCAAGCTCTAATACCCCCTCAATACGCTCTTCATGGATCAGCGGCACAATCACTATATAGTTAAGTAATGCATTGGCGATACCCGACTGAGAAACGGGTTTACGTTCATCTTCCGCTAATTTCTTAACGATTATATCAGGCCTAATAAATACCTGACCTATCAAGCCCACACCCTCAGGATATACAAATTTGTAGCGAGTTTGCCTTGTCTCCTCATCCATTAACACTCCATAATGGGTGATTAATCTGATGGCTTTGCCCAGCTTGGGGTTCTTAAAACTTCGATAAAAATACCCTATAGGTGCATTTAAATAATGGGCTATGAAATCAATAGAGTTTTTGCTTAATGTCTCTAACGGCTGCTCACCCGTTATTTGTCTATTCAAATCTGACAAGCCAGATTTCAACCAGTTTTGATCATTGTTTGATTGCGCGGATAAACTTAAGTTGCTTACACATGTTTGAAGGGCTTCTTGAAGATACAAAAAACTGCCAAAATAACAATTACTTGGATAGACAAACTGCGTATCATCGCGTAATCCATGCTCCATCCCTCTGGTGACTTTCAACAAATCATCTAACTGCGTTTGTAATTTATTCGACATCGTATTCAGCACAACAATGATGCCTTTATAGTCACCAGAAAACACTGGCGAGCTCACATCGGCTGGTAACTCGCCTTTTAATATTCTTTCACAGGCCTCTAACACCTGTGCCACTAATTTTTTTGCATGTTCTTTATTTAAGTTCAAGCTATGCTCTACTAGCTTATAATCACCTTGATATACAAAGCGGGTATGTTGATCCAAAATACCCATCGATAACCCCTGACAAGCAGTATCAATATCAAAAATCATTCCTTGTTGATAGTCAGCTATCGATTTTACACTTAATGTTATACGTTTAAATTCATCTAGCTCAGAGAGGCCAATAGCGTCTCCTTTTTTAATATCCGCTTGTATTTCTTTAAAATCACCCAAAGCAATTTTTTCAACGGTATTGCCAATATCGTCAATTGCCTGTTGCAATTTCCTACGCAAAAACCACCCAGACAGTAAACTAAGTAGAATGAACAAGCTGCCCAGTGTCCAGATAGTGACCCTAGAGCTGACTAACACTGCTTTAGTAATCACATTGTACTGTTCAATATTTTTATTCAGATCGGCCAGTAATCTAGCGACCATTTCGTTTAATGGCGAAAGATACTCATTGAACAGCAAGTGTTCAAAAGCCTTACTCTCGTTGATTCTTTTATCTAATAATGTGACTGCATCAGTAAGGTATTCAATATTTATTAGCACTGTATTCAGCTGTTCTTGACCTGATAAATTAGGCACAGCTAATTGAATTCGATTCGCTTTATCTTGCAGTGCTTTTACCAATGTAGTCATTGGCTCCTCATTAAGCTCTGGCGAACTGCGATGAGAATAAATTCGATGTTTCAATGCAGAATAAAGATCATCTAACTGATGCAGTCCATTGACTGTAATATATTTTCCTTGATAAGGGGTGCTCGCTTTTAACAGCTCTAGCAGTTTATCTATTTTATTAACTTCCCTAGCAATAACCTCTGATTTTAGTTTATTAATCTCAGTGATTAAAACACTCAATTGCTCAGTGTTTTTAACGAACTGTTCGAATCCTGATGCTAGGATATCTAGTTTTAACAGATCAATACCGCCGATGACTTTAGCATTTTCTATATCGACGATAAGCTCTTTCGCCTTCACGCTCATCCCATTTACATTGCTAACTTTGCGTTCTAACGCGTACCGACTCAACTCATTGTTCAATTCCGAGCTTTTATATCGAATATGCTCCAGTAAATTCTGCCGACTATTCACTATTTGTAACTTGTTGACTGATATATTTTCCAGCGTATTTATCTTATCTAAAAATACAATTGATACGATAAACAACATAATCGCTGCTATTACATTGATGATTATCAATCTTGAATTGAGACTGGTTATAAAATTCAAGTTCCACCTATCAGTTTAATAGAGATGAAGTAGACACAGCCTAGATCATCAAAGGTTTTATTCATCGCCGGCTGAAAGCGGCGCAAAAATAGAGCGAGCGATGATAATAAAAGGCTGTAAACGGGGATATTTATTAGCGTTATTGATCTCGTGGAATACTCGGTTTCACAAAGCGAACTCGAACTTAGTGACTGCTTAGCCAAAGATCCTTTAATGAAACAAAGCTATAAAACATCAATTTTGCCAAGATGCGTCTCTATATCTACACCATCTAATGCTTTACAAAAGTAATAGCCCTGGAAGAGGTGAATACCTAAGCTTTGAAGAACATGAAAAACCTCTATGGACTCTATGCCGACAGCAATCACGTCAATCGACATGTTTTTGGCAAACAACAAGGTACTGTCTATTATTTTTTGATCCACTTCCTCGTTACTTGCCACTAATGACTTATCAAGCTTTAATGAATCAACCTGTAAATTAGCAATCAGCCTTAAAGAACTAAGAGAATTACCATAACCATCAATGGTTACTGAAACGCCTAATGTCTTTAATTCATTGACAGTACTTAATATATTTTCTGTATTATCAATAAGCTTTGACTCATGTATTTCAACAATGATCCTGTTTAAATCGATCTGGTAGTCATCTCTCAAGCGAATAAGGTCATCCACTATGGTTTTTCTAAACAGCTGTTTTTGCGATAGATTAAAACTTAATTTCACGCCCGCAAGGTTTTCACCTTGCGCCTCCCAGCGGTGTAACTGTTCAAATGCGCTGACAAAGATTTGAAAACTTATATTAGTGATGATTCCTAACTCTTCTGCCAACTCAATAAATTCAGAAGGTTTCAACACTCCCAATATGGGATGCTCCCAGCGTGCTAAAATTTCCAGTGAATCAACCTTCCCTACGGCATTATAAACAGGCTGGAAAAAACACTTTATTTCTTGATTATGTAACGCTTGCTTTAAATCAAACTGTAAGTCTGAACGGTGAACAACTTCTTGTGCTGATAAAACATCAAAGAACTCTACTTTATTCCTCCCTGATTGTTTTGCCTTGTACATCGCAGTGTCAGCAGCATTTAGCAAATCCTCTGCACTGCCTGCGTAATCAGGATACTTAACCACACCGATACTTGCTGAAATATACATTTCTTGGTTGTTATAATAAAATGGTTTTTTTAATGAATTGAGTAGTTTTGTTGCTACCATGTGCGCATCAAAGCTGCGATTGTCATCTTCAAAAATGACGGCAAATTCGTCCCCGCCTAAACGAGCAAAAATATCGACATCCCTGCCCGTAGTTAAAAGTCGCTGCGCAACATCTTTAAGTAAACTATCACCTGCTGTGTGCCCTAGTTCATCATTGACATGTTTAAAATGGTCCAAATCGATAAACATGACGTATAAATCATATTCATATCTATTTACCCGACTAATAGTGTTGTTCAGTGTTTCTGTAAACAATAACCTATTGGGTAGTTGTGTCAGACAATCATGAGTTGCCAGATGCAGTAAGGCATCTTCATCTTTTTTGCGTTCAGTGATATCTTGAAAAACAAAAATACCGCAATGCGATCCTTTGTCATCATAGCCACTAAACGAAGCGTCTACTCTAAGGTTACTATCATCTTTTTTATAAACATGGATGCTACTCTCTTTAAACTTAGATAAACGCTCTATCGCCTTCGAATAGCTACTGAGTTGCCAATTACCAACATAATTGAGGTGTGGCGAGAGCAGACTAAATATATGCGTTTTAAGTAACTCTCCCTCACTGTAACCTAACATCTGCTCACTCGCTTTATTGGTGTAAATTATGAATCCAAATTCATCAACGCTTACAATGCCTTCGGTTGAGTTTTCCAGTATTCTGCTATGTGATTGCTGCGCCGATATAGAGAGATTAAGTTTGTTTTCTAATTTCTCTTTGTTATTTTGCATCTCTAAGAAAACAGCAATCTTTGAGCGAATTAGCACAGGATCTATTGGTTTACATATATAGTCTACGGCCCCTGTTTCATAACCTACGTGTAAGTACTTTTCGTCGTTGTGAATAGCGGTAATAAAAATCACTGGAATATCACAAGTTTTAGGGTGTTTTTTCATCAAACTCAGCGTTTCAAATCCGTCTAAACCTGGCATTTGCACATCCAGCAAAATCAAAGAGTATCGATTTTCTTTCAATAATAATGAGAGCGCTTCATTGCCAGAACTGGCACAGGTAATTTGATCACACTGTTCTGAAAGTAATTCTTTTAGCGCAAATAGATTCTCTGGCATATCATCAACAATCAAGATATTCCCGCCCTTCATTGCTTTGCCGGTCACTTGATCATAGTTTATGTTATTCAAAACGATACCATCCGTTACTTATTAATTAGCCAATATAAGTTTAGATGTAATTTGAAAATGCGCTAATTAAAGCTAGATTTATGCACCCGAAAATAATAAAAATTTTCAAAAATTGGTTATAGATCAATTTTAATTTAACGGCAGTTGACAATGCTGAGTTTAAGTACTGATATAGAGACGCTATTGATAAGAAAAAAGCGTCACTCATTATCTTTAATTCGTTTCAAAAAGAGCCCATAGGCCATTTGTGAAGATAATGAGTTTTTAAAATATCAAAGGGGGAAGTGTTGGGGTTCAATTTCCAGATTGACTGAAAACTTTTCAAAAACTGATTTTTTAATCTGCTCGGCTAGCATCAGCAAATGACTCAAAGTACTGCCACCTGTATGGATAAGAACAAGCGCTTGCTTCTCATAGACTCCAATTCCACCTGCTTGAAAGCCGCGCCAACCACAGTCATCAATTAGCCACCCAGCAGCGAGTTTCACTTCATCTGCC
>Ga0209396_1002312_pt1 | contig 20188 bp, 14 predicted proteins | sample GOMGulsemesocosm_6_FD_184638 | JGI IMG/M metagenome (GOLD analysis project Ga0209396, IMG submission 184638) | Methane-oxidizing microbial communities from mesocosms in the Gulf of Mexico - GOM8C Gulf of Mexico (SPAdes) (version 2) | ecosystem: Environmental > Aquatic > Marine > Cold seeps...
ATCGATTTTGCATTAGTTAACCAGCTGCCAACGCTAACTGAGCCGGGTATTGTGCTAATGGACATGGATTCCACGACTATCCAAATTGAGTGTATCGATGAAATAGCCAAATTAGCCGGTGTTGGTAAACAAGTCGCCGCAGTGACAGCTAAAGCCATGAATGGCGAATTAGATTTCTCACAGAGCTTACATTCGCGGGTTGCAACGCTAGAAGGCTGCCCTGAATCAGTATTAGCGACTGTCGCTGATAACATGCCTCTGATGCCAGGATTGGAGTTTCTAATTGATACTTTGCATAAGGCGAATTGGAAAGTTGCGATTGCTTCTGGCGGATTCACTTTTTTTGCTGAGCGACTTAAAGCTGACTTAGGTTTTGATGCTGTCTATGCCAATCAACTTGAGATCGCTGACGGAACATTAACTGGTCATGTTATCGGAGATATTGTCGATGCCCAAGCCAAGTCCGACATATTACTCAGATTAGCGAAGCTGGAACAGCTACCTGCTAATCAAATGGTGGCGATTGGTGACGGTGCTAATGATTTACTCATGTTGAATACCGCAGCGTTAGGTGTCGCGATTCACGCTAAACCTACGGTGCAGCAGCAAGCTCAAGTTGCGCTGAATCATCATGATCTAGATGGTTTAGTGGGGTTGTTACGTAGTAGTGCTTGCCTGTCGTTAACTTGGTAATAGCCAAGTTATTGATAACGAATTGATTAACGAAATAAGTAACGAGAACAGGTGTTCTTGTTACTTATTTCACCTTATTACGGTCTATCTATTTTTAAGGTTTTAATCCTAAGCGGAATAACAACTCTGGAGTTATATCAATTAAGTCTGCCACACCTTGCACACTCCACAATGCCTCTTCTAACTTCTGTGTTCTATGGCTAGCATAATGATTGACATAATTAAGTTCTTTCTCGATATACTCCATATCCGGACGCCCTGTTCGTGACATCATTATTTGAATAGCAAAAAAATCGCCTGATTTCATCGCGTTTTCTATAAATAACTTACGTGCAGCAATATCTTCGAAATCTTGTTCGAACTTGGCTTTAACGACCGTTTTATCAATAATATTCAATTCGCAATCACTGTGTGCAACGCCAACATACAAGATATGCATTGATGGTCTTTGAGTCGGACTCAAACTCTCTAGCGTCGACTCAACAACCCCTCTAACAGTATCATCGCCCAGTAATGGATAAGTGCTATATGGCGAATCAACAGTGCCGAATTTAGCCAATAGCGGAGTCAGTGTGGTTTTACACTGACTAATGCCAACTTTATCCAATACATAATGTTTATTCACTTTATGCACGTATAACGGCGTAGTAGATAAATATTGGCAATAGATATTACGCAATACTGACGTGACGCCCGGCGCTTGCCGTGGTTCAGGAGAGCTACGTAACTTATCTTTATTACTATCAATTAATATCCGGAAAAACTGCCGTGCAGGATGATCTTCTTTACTACCTGAAATATGTAAGTGCAGTTTTGTTTTGGCTTGATTGGAACCGACGACACCATAAGGTAAATTGACCAATACTTGGTGCTTAGCTATTTTTTGGAGATTTGGCAGTTCGACATAAATACGCTGACCAACCTTTACATCCATCGGCATTTCAAGTTCAATTTGCAAGCCTTCGGTGGAAAAATCATTACTCCACCCCTTAACGCTTTGCTCAGAAGTGCTTGCAACAATCGCAGTTTTATAACTAAAGCGCGCTTCTTTACGTAATTGAACAAATTTAAATTTTGACAAAATTGCACTTTGCTGTGCTTGCGGTAACCGAAACTGATGCAGTTGATTAAAATCAACGCCATCTTGCAAACCCAACTTATAATCGTCTAATATTGCTTCATTAGTTACATCTTGCAGCAAACCGACTCGGGAAATAGCTTCTAATTCTTGCATAGCAAAAGGCTGTATTTTCTGTTTATAGCTGTTCACATCAATTAGATGCTTTTGTTTATCAAAACCACCATTATGCAGAACTAATTTAAATACTCGGAAATTTGGTCGTTGAGAAGCAAATGATAAAAACAATTCTTTTAAACCTGTTGCTTCAAGCTCTTCTAAACTCACCGCATAAAAGAATAATCGACCTTTTTGGCTATAATAAAAACTATAAATATAAGTATCGACTAAATCTTTATTTGCTAATGCTTTTAGCATCCACTTAGTTTGGAAGCATGCTTCGAACTGACTCTTAGCATCCTCATTACTCCAATAATCATAGACACTGCGATTATTCTCATTCAGTAATACATGACTTAATATCGTGGTATCGGATTCTGAAATATACACAGGTAGACCAGACATACGCGGCAAGAAGAATTGTTCATAGCCTTTTACGACAATATTTTCCTCTTGATAACGAACGTTTACTTTGTATTTATGTTTGTTGTCAATAATCAGCTTATTAATAAAAATATTAAGTTCAGTATGTTCACTGTTTCGCTTCAGGCGTAAATAATTAAACTTACTTTCCTGATCTATGCCCATCAAGGTATAACCAAAAAAATCGCGTAGGAAATTGTTGGCGAATTCTTGCCGTAATCCAACAAAATTAATGCCGACTTCGACACCAATTTTAAAACTGAGATGTTTATCTACTTTGATACGTAAACCGCTGGTTGAAACATCTGATGTCATCAAATCCATGGTTTCGGTATCGCCACCAAACAGAGTTCTTACCAAGGTACTGTAATGCATACGCTCTTCATTACGGACAAAGTAAGTACCGTAATCAATGGCATCAACAGCGTAACCATCCAGCGTATCATCAGCAACAACTTCACGTTCATCGCGAGGTTTACTGCGTTCGGCTTGGTGAAAAGCCTGGATATCTTCGTAGGTGCCTAAGGTATAGTGACCTTGATGTTGCTCTAGCAATTTTTTAAGCAGTGCAATTTCAGTTGCACTCAGGTGATGGGTAATGCCTTTGTATTCAAAGCGCATGACATCTTTATCGTTATGATCACGAAAATCTAAAATTCGTCGTGTAGGCGCAGAGATCCGGTTAACCTCCATCTTGATTAAGAAACGGTTACTCTTACTCTCACCCAACATTAAATTATCAAACAAGACATTAAAGTCAGGATCATTATATAGCTGACTAAGCTTTTTTATAACGTCAGTGTATTCTGATAATTCCATAAATTCGCTATCACAACTCCTGTCAATAAAGTAACGATTAATAAAATAAAACGGACTGAATAAGACAACGCTACGCTGTCAAAAAAATAACAACAAACATATAACACTAAACAATATACTACCTAAGCAAAATAGATGCCATAATCAAGAGGGATAAAAACTTGCAGCCTGTTAATTGCATCTGACTTGATTGAGATAAGTGCACTTGGGGAATGTTGGAATAGCGCGGTAAGAGCAACGTCGTATCCCACAAACTGCACGCAATCAGTATTGGGTAGGGCTATTACTATTTGCTCTAGTTTGGCAGCTTTAGCCGTGAAGACTAAAAAACCAGACAAAATAGAGATATAGCAAAAAAATTGCAGTAATTTCCTAATCACAAGCACTTAATAATCCATTATTAATTAATCTGCTATTTTGCCTATATATTCGCTATTTAGCAAAAAAAATTCATTCTATTACCTAATTAAGCGATCTGTATCGATATTAATTACCGCATCCATTCATTCACATTTGAAGATCAAAAAAGGCTTGAAATATTGCTATCACAAGCCTATTAATTATACCAAATCTTATTCTACCAAACCAAGTTTCTGATTAGCTGATACGTTTGTATTTAATACGATGCGGTTCTACTGCGGCAGCACCCAAGGTTTTCTTCAACCATGCTTCATAGTCGGTATAGTTACCTTCGTAGAAGTTCACTTGCCCTTCATCTCTATAATCTAGGATATGCGTTGCAATGCGATCTAGGAACCAACGGTCATGAGAAATAACCATGGCACAACCGGGGAACTCTAAGATGGCTTCTTCAAGCGCACGCAATGTTTCGATATCCAAATCATTGGTTGGCTCATCCAGTAAGATAACGTTACCACCCGCTTGCAATAATTTAGCAAGATGTAGACGACCACGTTCACCACCCGATAGTTGACCAACACGTTTTTGCTGATCTGTGCCTTTAAAGTTAAAACGGCTGCAATAAGCACGAGATGGCATTTCAATATTACCAATCTTGATAATGTCTAAACCACCTGAAAGTTCTTGATATACAGTGTTATCACCATTCATGTGGTCGCGAAACTGGTCAACACTGGCTAGTTGAACGCTTTCACCGACAGAAACCTCACCAGAATCTGGTGATTCACTGCCATCTAACATTTTAAATAACGTTGATTTACCGGCGCCGTTTGGACCAATAATACCCACAATCGCACCTTTTGGCATTGAGAATGATAAATCCTCAATGAGTACGCGCCCGTCAAATGATTTAGTTAGATTGGTAACATCGATAACCTTGTCACCAAGACGTTCACCCGGTGGAATGAATAGCTCATTGGTTTCGTTACGACGTTGGTAGTCAGTATTATTAAGCTCTTCAAAACGCGCCATACGCGCTTTGCTTTTCGCTTGTCGACCTTTCGGGTTAGAACGTACCCATTCTAATTCTTTCTCTATCGATTTTTTACGCGCATTTTCTTTTGACGCTTCTTGAGCTAAACGTGCATCTTTTTGCTCTAACCAAGAAGAATAGTTACCTTCCCATGGAATACCTTCACCACGATCAAGCTCTAAGATCCAGCCAGCTACATTATCAAGGAAATATCTATCATGCGTAATAGCAACAACAGTCCCTTCATAATCCAGTAAGAAACGCTCTAACCAAGCTACAGACTCTGCATCCAAGTGGTTGGTTGGTTCATCCAGTAATAACATATCTGGTTTTTCGAGTAGCAAACGACAGATAGCAACACGACGGCGCTCACCACCAGATAGTACTTTAATTTTGGTATCCCAATCAGGCAGACGTAATGCACCCGCAGCACGCTCTAATTGATTCTCAATGTTATGACCATCATGAGCTTGAATAATTGATTCAAACTTCTCTTGCTGCTTCGCAAGTTTATCAAAGTCCGCATCCGGTTCAGCATACGCAGCATAAACTTGATCTAGACCAGACATTGCATCTTTCAGCTCAGAAATCGCTTCTTCAACGGTTTCACGCACTGTTTTTTCTAGATCTAATTGTGGTTCTTGTGGCAAGTAACCAATCTTAGTTCCAGCTAATGGACGCGCTTCACCTTCGTAATCTTTGTCTACGCCAGCCATAATACGTAACAGTGTTGATTTACCAGCACCATTTAGACCCAAAACACCAATTTTAGCGCCAGGGTAAAAGCTTAACGAAATGTCTTTTAGAATTTGACGTTTTGGCGGCACGATCTTGCCAACACGATTCATCGAATAAATAAACTGAGGACCAGCCATTATGTTCCCTTCTGTTATGAATTTATATGGAAGCAAGTTTAAACGCTGCTTGTGGTTATAACAATACTTACGACAATAACAATAGGATGTAAGTACCAAATAGCTTGCGTCTCTAAATTTTAGATAAAAAAAAGCCTGCAAACTAAGCTTGCAGGCTTTATCGAGTCTAAAAAATTAGTCTTCAATTAATACTGATTCAAGTGCCATGATGATCATGTCATTGAAAGTCAGTTGACGTTCTTCAGCAGTTGTCACTTCACCCGTACGGATGTGATCGGATACTGTACAGATACAAAGTGCGTTAGCGCCGTATTCAGCAGCAACACCGTATAGACCAGCCGCTTCCATTTCAACGCCTAAGATGCCCAGTTTTTCCATTGAATCGAAAAGTTCTGGTTTTGGCGTGTAGAAAAGATCTGCAGAGAAGATGTTACCTACTTTAGCATCGATACCGGCAGCTTTAGCAGCGCGACTCGCTTTACTTAGTAGCTCCCAAGATGCGATTGCAGCAAAATCGTAACCGTCAAAACGTGCACGGTTAACAGCTGAATCTGTACAAGCACCCATACCGATAACAACGTCACGCACTTTAACGTCTGTACTGATAGCACCACAGCTACCAACACGGATAAGGTTTTTAACACCGAATTCAGTAATTAGTTCTTTAGCGTAGATAGAGCAAGATGGGATACCCATGCCTGAACCCATTACAGAAACGCGAGTACCTTTATAAGTACCAGTGAAACCGAACATGTTACGCACGTCGTTTACTTGCACTACGTCTTCTAGAAACGTTTCTGCGATGTATTTAGCGCGTAGAGGGTCACCTGGGAAAAGAACTGTTTCAGCGAAATCACCTGGGTTTGCATTAATATGTGGAGTAGCCATTTTTATACCTTATTTCAATTTTATTGTAATTTTAAACAGCTGTAGTTACGCTTATTTGGCAACTACAACTTGGATTAGATGTAAACTTTATCAAACTAAAATTTACAGAAAGCTTTTGCCGTAATCGAGCGCTGGTAAACCATGGTAAGCAGCAATTGATTGGCCGATATCAGCGAATGTTTCACGTAAACCTAATGGGCCTTTTGGCACATTTTTTCCGTAAAACAATACTGGAATATGTTCGCGAGTATGATCAGTACCCGCTGCCGTTGGATCACAACCGTGATCGGCAGTTAATACCACAATATCACCATCATCTAAGATGTCTAATAGCTCAGGTAAACGTGTATCGAAATATTCTAGACCTTTTGCGTAGCCAGACACATCGCGACGATGTCCCCAAGCTGAGTCAAAATCGACAAAGTTAGTGAATACAATCGTTTGATCACCAGCCGCTTTCACTTGCTCTAGCGTTTGATCGAATAAAGCTTCAAGGCCAGTGCCCTTCACTTTCTTCGTAATACCTTGATGTGCATAGATATCAGCAATTTTACCCACACTCACTACTTCACCACCGTTTGAAGACATCACGTCTAACAATGTTGGTGCAGGTGGAAGAATAGAGTAATCACGACGGTTACCGGTACGAGCGAAATCAGATTTATCATTACCGATAAATGGACGCGCAATAACACGGCCAATATTGTACGGTTCTAATAATTCACGTGCTAACTCACACAGTTTAAGTAAACGATCTAGACCGAAACTTTCTTCATGACAAGCAATTTGGAAAACACTGTCCGCAGACGTGTAGAAAATTGGTTTACCAGAACGCATGTGCTCTTCACCAAGATCATCTAAGATCTTAGTACCTGAAGAATGACAGTTACCTAGGTAACCCGGTAGATCAAATTGTTCAACTAACTGGTCAAGTAACTCTTGTGGGAAACTGTTTTCAACATCAGAGAAATAACCCCAATCAAACAACACAGGTACACCGGCAATTTCCCAGTGACCACTTGGCGTATCTTTACCGCTAGAGATCTCTTGAGCATAACCATAAGCACTCACTACGTCAGCATCTGCATTCAAACCAGCAGGGAAAGTACCCGTGCTGTCTGCGCATGCATGAGCAAGACCCAATTTAGTTAAATTAGGAATGTTTAACGGACCTTCACGGCCTTCATTCGCTTTGCCTTCAGCACACGCTTTAGCAATGTGACCAAAAGTATTGCTGCCTACATCACCAAATTTTTCCGCATCAGCTGATGCGCCAATACCCAGTGAATCCAGCATTAAAATAATTGTACGTTTCATCGTAGTAACCTTTAATCAGTTAAAATGATAAAAATGGGCTACTCAATGAGTAGCTAGGTCATCACCTGATAACCTATGGCACTTTTATACGTCAGTAAGTCTAATTTGTTGATATACATCAGCACTTGCAGCTGGCGCTTCAGAACCAATTTGAATTGACTGTAGAATCTCAGCTTTAGCGGCTTCGAATTGCTCATCACTACGTGCGTGAACCATAGCAACAGGTGTCGTGCTATCAAGTTTCAAACCAAGTGGGGCAATTTCAGACAGACCAACAGCGTAATCAATTTGATCAGTCGCAACACGACGTCCGCCACCCATAGCAACGACAGCCATACCAAAACCACGGGCATCCATCGTTTGTAGGTAGCCCGCTTCAGCAGCATAAACAGGACGGATGATGTCAGTTGATTCTAAATGTTTAGCATGGTTTTCAACAAAATCTGTTGGACCGCCAAGGCCTGTAACCATACGACCAAATATCTCAGCCGCTTTACCGTTATCTAATACTGCTTGTAATTTAGCGCGAGCATCAACAGAGTCAGTGGCTAAATTAGCAGAAACTAACATTTCAACACATAACGACATGGTTACTTCAAATAGGCGTGGGTTACGGTATTCACCAGTCAGGAAGCGCACTGCTTCACGGACTTCAACAGCATTACCGGCACTGCTTGCTAATACTTGGTTCATATCTGTAATAAGTGCAGACGTTTTACAACCTGCGCCATTGGCTACTGATACGATACTCTTAGCCAGTTCAACAGATTGCTCGTAGGTAGGCATAAATGCACCACTGCCTGATTTTACGTCCATTACCAGCGCTTCAAGACCCGCTGCTAATTTTTTAGATAGAATGGATGCGGTAATTAGCGGAATCGATTCAACCGTAGCAGTAATATCACGTACGCCGTAAAAACGTTTATCAGCAGGGGCAAGGTTGGCAGACTGGCCAACAATCGCCACGCCACTGTCTTGAACTACTTTACGAAATAACGCATTATCGATCGTCGTTTGATAACCTGGAATAGCATCCAGCTTATCTAATGTGCCACCAGTATGACCTAAGCCACGACCAGAGATCATTGGTACATAACCGCCACAAGCAGCAACCATTGGACCGAGCATGAGTGAAATAACATCGCCAACACCACCCGTAGAATGTTTATCTACGATAGGGCCGTCAAGTTGCATTGCATCCCAACTTAATACTTCACCTGAATCACGCATTGCAGAAGTGATCGCAATACGTTCTTCCATATTCATGTCATTAAAATACGTTGCCATGGCAAATGCCGCAATTTGACCTTCAGAGATCGAATTGTCTGCAATACCATTAACGAAAAATTGAATTTCAGCAGTAGTTAAAGCTTCGCCATTACGTTTACGGCGAATAATTTCTTGCGGTAAAAACATAATCATCTATTCCTTAAAACTAAAATCAGCCAGCCTGTGGCTGATTTATAGAAGATAAAAAATGAGTAGCCAAGGCTATTGGTAATCAGAGCGATTTGTAGCCTGAGCTATTAATAACCAGAACTATTAATAACCAGAGCTATTAATAACCAGAGCTATCCGCAGGTTTCTCAGCTAGGTCTAATTCAGCTAACAAGTTAGCTAGTAGGCTAGAAGCACCAAAACGGAATTTAGCTGGTGATAACCATTCTTTACCAAGGATAGATTCAGCTAGGTCAAGGTATTGACCTGCTTGTTCAGCGTTTTTAACGCCACCAGCTGGTTTGAAACCAACTGCAGGGTTTTTCTCGCTGATCACTGTAAGCATGATTTTAGCCGCTTCAAGTGTTGCGTTTACTGGTACTTTACCCGTTGAAGTTTTAATGAAGTCAGCGCCAGCATCAATTGAGATTTCACTCGCTTGACGGATTAATGCGTCAGATTTAAGTTCACCCGTTTCGATGATAACTTTTAACTGTACGTTTGCAGGACAAGCCGCTTTACATGCTTTAACAAGTTCAAAACCAACTTCAGCATTGCCAGCCATTAGTGCACGGTATGGGAATACCACGTCAACTTCGTTTGCGCCATAAGCAACAGCCGCTTTAGTTTCAGCCACTGCGATTGCAACGTCATCATTACCGTGTGGGAAGTTAGTTACTGTCGCGATTTTAACGCTTTCAGCGCCCATCGCATCTAATGTTTTACGTGCGATAGGAATAAAACGAGGGTAGATACAGATAGCCGCAGTGTTGCCTGCTGGACTCTTCGCTTTATGACATAGCTCGATAACTTTTGCATCAGTATCGTCGTCATTTAGTGTTGTAAGATCCATCATGTTTAGTGCACGTTGTGCTGCTACTTTAAAATTACTCATATTAAGTCTCCAAACTTATAAAACCAAAAATTAAAATCCAAAATAACCAAAAGTGGTGTAATGGGTTATCCAGAAGGGATCAAAAAGAATTGCTTGCCTATCAAGGCAAAGATGACTAACAACATCAACATAACTATCTTTCAGAATATATTCATTCAGAATAACTATGCGGACTTGGTTCCGTGAAGACTTGATATGACTATCAATTAATATCCATATAACCGCGTTAATATTACATACCTTAAGTATGAATATTTAACGAAAAAACACCAACATACATCTTGTATTGATGGCTTAAAAAATATTTAAATATCTACTAACTAAGTTACATCATGTAACTATTAAATCAAGAGAAAAATTGCTCAATAATACGAGAATATGCCAGACCGCCCAGATACACCCCGAAAATCCCCATAATGCCAGATAAAACAGGTGGTGCGGGTAGCGGCAGCTTCAACATTGAAAACAAAATACCCACAAATAAACCGGCAGCAAGTGCCATTAAAACTTCATACATAATAAATCTCATTATATTTTATGACAAAAACGAAAAATGCCACCGCCTGATAATATTTTATCAAACGGTGGCATTTCAAATGCTTACATTAAGCTAGGAAGATACCCGCTAATGCAGCACTCATTAAGTTAGCTAGTGATGCAGCAAGAACGGCTTTAATACCCATGCTTGCAATATCAGCACGTCGTGATGGTGCCAAGCTACCTAAACCACCAAGAAGAATAGCGATTGAAGAGAAGTTAGCGAAACCACAAAGTGCGAAAGAAATAATTACTTGAGTGTGTTCTGAAAGTTCATTTGATTTCAGGTAATTAATGAAATCTAGGAATGCAACGAATTCATTCACAACAAGTTTTTGACCAATGAAGCTACCTGCAGGAACTGCTTCAGCCCATGGTACACCGATTAGGAATGCAAGAGGAGCAAAGATGTAACCTAAGATCATTTGGATAGTAAGTTCAGGCATACCGAACCAACCACCGATACCACCAGTGATACCATTTACTAATGCGATTAAACCAACGAAAGCGATAAGCATTGCGCCAACGTTAAGCGCTAACATCATACCTGATGAAGCACCTGAAGCTGCAGCATCAAGGATGTTTGCAGGTTTATCTTCAGCATCATCATCATCTAGATCGTCTAAAGATTCTTTTGGTGTTGCAGTTTCTGGCTTGATAATTTTAGCCATTAATAGACCACCAGGTGCAGCCATAAATGATGCAGCAACTAAGTACTCAATACGAATACCAAGACCAGCGTAACCAGCAAGTACAGAACCAGCGATTGAAGCAAGACCACCAACCATTACTGCGAACAGCTCAGATTTAGTCATTGATTTAATGAATGGACGAACAACAAGCGGTGCTTCTGTTTGACCAACAAAGATGTTTGCTGTTGCAGAAAGTGATTCAGCACGACTCGTGCCAAGTGCTTTTTGTAAACCACCACCAATAAAGTTAATTACAATACTCATTACACCAATGTAATAAAGTACTGCGATTAAAGCTGAGAAGAATACAATTACAGGTAAAACGTTAATTGCAAAGATGAAACCAACTTTAAATTTAGCCAGATCGCCAAATACGAATTGGATACCTTGGTTACCGTATGCAATAACATCTGCAACGCCAGACGAAATGCCTTGAAGCATGTCTTTACCAGCAGGTACGTAAAGAATGAAAGCACCGATAATTGCTTGAATAGCAAACGCGCCGCCAACAGTACGTAAATTAATTGCTTTTCTATTATCAGATAATAAGAAAGCTAAACCGAGTAGAACAAAAATGCCTACAATACCCATAATTAAGTTCATTTATAGTGACCTCTATAGTTTTGCTTCAAAGTAATTTTTATATGTTGCCAACTAGCTACTAAATTAGTTGTTTTAAGCGTAACCATTGTTGAAGTCACAATCAAATAACAGATAAAAATAATTGAGCAGATTATAACGCTTAATTATTTTCTGTTAAGTGTTCGAGCTCAGACCTGTACAGTTTTTTTTTAAAAAAGTTCATTTATTTTAAATGGCGCACTATTTTTAAAAAAAAAGCTCATAAAAACCACAATATATTTCACTTGAAACATCCACCTTCGTTTTATTTTTAATCATAGCGAGCACTTTTAATACAACTTCAATATTCACAGGTTCATTAATTTGGCCGTTTTGTTGATAAATTGGCATGTCTGGTGCGTCAGTTTCCAATAAAATGCAATTTAATGGCAAATTTGCAATGGCATTCCTCGTTTTGTTTGCTCTTGGGTAAGTGATCACACCGCCAACGCCGATCTTAAAACCCAATTTTACATATGTTTTTGCCAATGATTCGCTGCCGCTAAAAGCATGAATCACTCCCCCACGGGGTAGTGCAACTTTCTTTAGCAACACAATTAACTCATTATGGGCTTTTCGGCAATGCAATATAACAGGTAGTCCCATTTCTTTTGCCAAGTATAATTGCTGCTCTAAAACATCCAACTGCAAGGTAAAAGGTATATCGATCATTTTATCTAACCCACATTCACCTATGGCTATGACTTCTGGATGTGCAACAAGCATTTTCTTTAGTATTTGTATCTGTTCAGGTTGATAATCAGCTAAGAAATAAGGGTGAAAACCTAAAGCAGGATAAATAGTAGGATACCTAGATGCCAGATCTAGTACTTTTTGCCAATTATCGACTTTGACAGCAGGCACTAAAAACTCATTCACTCCCGCCGCACTTGCACGTGCTAAAACATCGTCAAGCTGTTCATATAAAACATCAAAATCCAAATGGCAGTGGCTATCAATTAGTTGCATTGTGTAACCCTCTGAAAATAGCATGAAAGAAGATAGTGTAACTTAGTAAATAATTTGATTTAATAACTAAGATAATAATTACACTCTAATGGAATCAGGCATGTCAAAAAAACTATTTGCGTTATCTACTCAATACCTAAAGAAAGCCATGCCACTGATGATCCAATACCAAATACCAACCACCCCAACTAACTATGCATTGTGGTATCACTACGTTTCAGATAATAACAGCGAACTAAAGAAACAGCTGGATAATAAGATAGCAACACATGGAACCTGCACACCAAGTGCCAGTGAAGAATTATACCAACAACATATAATGGGAAGCCGCGAGCAAGAACTAAAACAACTGCGTGACGACCTTTCCACCATGACCAATGATTTAAGCAGTTCACTGCATGATACAATCAATGATGCTAATGAATTCGATCGCATGCTAAATAAATGCTTCAACGAGCTCTCAGCTGTTGATAATGATGGCTTCTCAGTAGAGCGTACCTTAACAACTGTCCGCGAATTAGTAAAAGAATCTCACGATGTACGCTCATCGACTCGCCATTTTAAAAGCCAATTGAATGATGCACAAAAAGAAATAGCCCAATTACGCGAAGCGCTGATCGAAACTCAACACGATGCCATGTACGACTCTCTCACGGGTTTATTAAACCGTCGTATATTCGATAAAGAGATAGCAACTTTCTGTACTAACCCAAGCTTGAATCGCCACTTTTCGATATTAATTATTGATATTGATAACTTTAAAAAATTTAATGATGAGTTCGGTCATCAACTTGGTGATCAAGTACTGCGCGCTGTAGCTAAACGTTTAGCTGATAGCTGTAAAGAAGGTGAGCAAGCTTTCCGTTATGGCGGTGAAGAGTTTGTATTATTGTTACCAAAGAAGACATTTACCGTTGCCAGACAAAATGCGGAGTCAATACGTCGTGCAATAGAACGCTTAAGCATTCGAGATAAGCGCTCAGGACAAGTAATCGATAATATTACCGTTTCTATCGGTGTTGCTGAAAATGCCCCTCGAGACACAGTTCAATTGCTATTAGACCGCGCCGATCACCAACTCTATGAAGCGAAGCGCTTAGGCCGTAACCGCGTGATGCCACTACCACGCTAATAAATCACTTTGAATAAAAACAAAAACCTAGTTAAACAGTGCTAATCAAACAACACTGCAACTAGGTTTTCTATTTCTTAAGATCTTTTATTTATTAATTAATTCCTGCCTGCCTGCAAGATCAAGCAAGAAAGCATATTCTCGCGCAGTATCATGATAATGCTCAAAACGTCCTGATTTACCACCATGTCCAGTATCCATATCTGTGTGCAGCAATAATAAATTATCGTCACTCTTAGTATCTCGCAATTTAGCCACCCATTTAGCTGGTTCCCAATATTGCACTTGCGAGTCATGTAAACCTGTAGTGACTAGCATATGCGGATAAGCCTGCGCTATAACTTGGTCATAAGGGCTGTAAGACAGCATATAATGATAATACTCGGCATTATTCGGGTTGCCCCACTCGTCGTACTCACCGGTCGTTAACGGAATACTTTCATCTAACATAGTCGACACCACATCAACAAAAGGTACTGCAGCAACAATGCCATGATAAAGCTCTGGTGCTTTATTAATTACCGTGCCCATTAATAAACCGCCAGCAGAGCCGCCCATGGCATAGATACGATCTTTATCACCATAACCTTGTTCAACTAAGGCTTTCGTTACATCAATAAAATCTGTAAAGGTATTCCATTTTTTCAATAACTTACCTTGCTCATACCAATCACGACCTAACTCTTCACCACCACGAATATGTGCAATCGCATACACAAAGCCACGGTCAAGCAAACTCAATTGTGAAGAACTAAAGTAAGAATCTGTACTTGAACCGTAAGAACCATAAGCGTATTGCAATAGCGGATTACTACCGTCTTTATTAAAACAACTGCGCTTATACACCAACGACACAGGAACTTGCGTGCCATCTTCAGCTGCTACCCAAAGGCGTTCACTGGCATAATCATCAATTTGGAAATCGCCTAGTACAACTTGCTGCTTTAATACTTTACGCGCACCAGTATCGAGATTAAACTCATAAGTGCTCGTAGGCGTCGTCAGACTCGAATAGCCATAGCGTAATTTATCGGTATCTGGTTCTGGATTCGTGCCTAACCAAGCAGTGTAAGTTGGGTCGTCAAATTGAATAGTTCGGGTTTCACCAGTTTGCCAATGGATCTGACGTAACAAGGTTAGTCCTTGATTACGCTCTTCAACGACTAACCAATCACGTAGCAACTCATAACCTTCAAGTAAAGTATCTTGCCGTGCAGGTACAATTTCTTGCCACAACGCTTCATCATGACCTTCTTGTAACGACGCTGACATTAACGAAAAATTCTTACCTCGTTTGTTGCTGCGCATATAAAACTGATCACGATAATGGTCCAGATTATACTCATGCTCACGCTCACGCTCACAGAATACCGAGAAATTACCTGTAGGTTCATCAGCAGACAAGATACGCGCTTCTGAAGTCATCGTACTTTGCAACGAAATCATCACATATTCATCAGAGGTCGAGCGATAAACATCTGTATAAAAAGTATCGTCTAACTCTTCATATACCAATACATCATCACTAACATCCGTACCTAATACATGTCGATAAACTTGGTAAGGTAACAATGTAGTCGGGTGTTTTTTTACATAAAACAGTGTTTTATTATCATTTGCCCACGCCACTGATTCTGTATCATCTATAACGTCTGGATATATCTCACCCGTCAGTAAATTTTTAAATTGTAATTTATACTGGCGACGGCTAACCGTGTCTTCAGAAAATGCCAATATTTTTTGATCAGGACTAATAGCTAATTCACCGATCTGATAATACTCATGCCCAGCAGCTCTTTCATTCGCATCAAAGAAAATGTCCCAACTAGCAGCTTCATCGTCTAGTTTACGGCTATAAAGTGGATACTCTTGGCCTTCTTTAAAGCGTGTTTGAAACCAGTAGCCACGTTTTAAGTACGGGACTGATTGCTCATCTTGTTCAACACGTGCAACCATTTCGTCATACAGTGCTTGCTTAGACTGCTTTAGAGGCTTGAAAATGGCATTTGTATAATCATTTTCAGCCGTTAAGTAAGCTAATACCTCTAGATCTTGACGCTCATCATCACGTAACCAAAAATAATTGTCATTGCGTCGGTGTGAATGCATTTCCAATACTTGAGGGATTTTTTTTGCTACAGGTGGCTGTGCAGAATGATTCATTTTCACAAGTCAAAGTCCTATTCAATAAATGAAACTTAGGTATAAATAGTAAGATAGCTTTTATACCATAAAAAAAAGGAGCCTAAGGCTCCTTTTTTAAAATTCAAATTATACTAACAATGAATTAGTCACGACGTGGACGACGTGGACGACGTTCACCTGTACTTTCACTGCCGCTATCACGACGAGGTGCACCGCTATCACGACGTTGGCCACGATGACCACGTTCACCAGCATCACTACGTGGAGCTCGTTCTTGACGACCTTCAGCTGCAACACCATCAAGTTTGCTCATACGTAATGCTTTATTACAAACATAAACTTGTTGTAGTTGTTGTAACTGCTCAGTTGGCATACCTTTTGGTAATTCAATCGTAGAGTAGTCGTCATGTAGACGAATGCCACCGATGTTACGGCTGTTGATATTCGCTTCATTAGCAATTGCGCCAACGATGTTCTTAACTTGAACACCATCACCACGACCAACTTCAATACGGTAAACTTCCATTTCTGAAGATGGGCGACGTTCACGCGGCTCACGAGGTTCACGAGAATCACGACGTTCGCCACGGTCATTGCGGTCACGACCACGATCACCACGGTCATCATCACGGAAAGAACGTTCTCGACGAGGTGCTTCAGGTGGTAATACTAATGGCTTTTCTTTTTGAGCCATAAATAATAACGCTGAAGCAAGATCTAGTTCGCTAACTTCTAACTCTTCAGACAATTTAGCTGTTAAGTTTTTGTAGAAATCTAGTTTTTCGTCACCAGAAAGCATTTTAACAATGTCATCACGGAAAGATGCAATACGTTTTTTCGTAACGTCATCACGTGAAGGTAATTCCATCATTTTTAATGGCTGACGTGTAGCACGTTCAATCGCTTTTAATAAACGACGTTCACGTGGTGCTGCGAATAAAATGGCAGTACCTTTACGTCCAGCACGGCCTGTACGACCAATACGGTGAACATATGATTCGGTATCAGTTGGAATATCGTAGTTAATTACTAGGTCAATACGACTAACATCAAGACCACGTGCCGCAACGTCTGTTGCAATAACGATATCTAACTGGCCACTTTTCAAACGGCTTACAGTGCGCTCACGCATTGCTTGGTTTAAGTCACCGTTTAGTGCCGCAGCAGAATAACCGCGTGCTTCTAATTTTTCAGCAAGCTCAACAGTCATCGTCTTAGTACGAGCAAAGATGATCACGCCATCGTAGTCTTCAGTTTCAAGAATACGTGTTAGACCGTCAAGTTTTGCTTGTAAACCACCGATGATTAAACATTTCTGTTCGATGTTTTCAACAGTTGATGTTTTAGCTGCAATTTTAACTGCCGTTGGGTCCGTCATGAAACGTTTCGTAATACGACGAATTTCATCTGGCATAGTTGCAGAGAATAACGCCATTTGACGTTTTTCAGGTGTTTTAGACAGAATTGATTCAACATCATCAATAAAGCCCATGCGTAGCATTTCATCAGCTTCATCTAGAACTAATGATTTGATACCAGAAAGATCAAGCGTACCACGATTGATATGATCGATTACACGACCAGGAGTACCAACGATAACTTGTGGGTTACGTTTCAATGCTTTTAATTGAATTGGGTAGCTTTGACCACCGTAAATTGGTAGTACGTGGAATCCGCGCATGTGGCGAGAATAAGCTTGGAATGCTTCAGCAACCTGGATCGCTAATTCACGAGTTGGTGCTAAAACAAGAAGTTGTGGCTTAGATAAGTTCGTATCTATGCGACTTAGTAGTGGCAATGCAAATGCCGCTGTTTTACCCGTACCAGTCTGCGCCATACCTAGCACATCTTTACCATCTTGTAACAATGGAATACATTCAGCTTGAATTGGTGAAGGGGTTTCGTAACCTAGATCATTCAACGCTTTTAAAATTGGTTCAGGTAGATTTAAATCAGTAAATTGTACGGGTGATGTATCAGACATTCACGAGCCTCAGGTAGACGGTATTTGATTAAAGCTATCAAATAATAGCTCCACATAGTATTAAACGTTAGCAAAATTAGTGGTCTTTTGCTCAAAACTCTCTATACGAGCGAAACCACATAAAACAGCGGACGCATTATAACTTAAATAAAAATAAAAATCCGAATATATGAGAGGGAAATCACAGAAAAGCTAAAATACTTTAGAGGTGTAGAAAAGATTAATTACAAATCAAATACTTAAAAATAAGCATAAAACTGACTTTTATTTACCAAATATAACACAAAAAAAATCTCACCTCTTTCGAGGTAAGGTTTTTAATCTATCAAACAAAGTTTTACGAATTAGTGTTCACGAGTCTCACGGAAAATAACATCAGGATAACGTTCTTGTGCCAAACGCAAATTAACCATAGTTGGTGCGATATAGGTTAAATTATCACCACCATCCAACGCGATATTATCAAATGCTTTCTTTTTAAATTCTTCTAATTTGCGGGGGTCTTCACAATCAACCCAGCGCGCAGTCGCAACACTAATACCTTCATAGACAGCATCGACTTTATATTCAGTACGTAACCGATGTACAACCACATCAAACTGCAACACACCAACCGCACCAACAATTAAATCATTAGAACGTTGTGGGCGGAATACTTGCACTGCACCTTCTTCAGAAAGCTGAATCAAACCTTTCTGCAATTGCTTTTGCTTCAGCGGATCTTTCAAACGAATACGGCGGAACATTTCCGGTGCAAAGTTTGGAATACCAGTAAATTTCAGTATCTCACCTTGTGTAAAGGTATCACCAATTTGAATTGTACCGTGATTATGCAAACCAATAATATCACCAGGATATGCTTCTTCGGCTTGCGAACGGTCGCCAGCCATAAAGGTTACCGCATCAGAAATACTGACATCTTTATTAATACGTACATGTTTCATCTTCATGCCTTTAGTGTATTTGCCTGAGCAAACACGCATGAAAGCAATACGGTCACGATGTTTCGGATCCATGTTTGCTTGAATCTTGAAGACAAAACCAGAGAAACTTTCATCGCTCGGTTTTACTGTTCGAGCATCTGTTTCACGTGATTGTGGTTTTGGTGCCCATTCAGTTAAACCATCAAGAACATGATCAACACCAAAGTTACCAAGTGCGGTACCGAAGTATACCGGTGTTAACTCACCCGCCATGAACAGCTCATGGTCAAACTTATTCGCAGCGGCTTCAACAAGCTCTATTTCTTCACGTAATTGATCGGCGTAAACACTGCCTAGCGCCTCTTCTACTTCTGGATTATCTAATCCTTTAATAACACGACTATCCTGGATCATATGACCCTGACCAATATTATACATGATCACTTCATCACGTAATATATGGTAAACACCTTTCAGTTCTTTACCCATGCCAATTGGCCAAGTAATTGGCGCACAAGCAATTTTCAATACTTCTTCAACTTCATCCATTAAATCGATTGGATCGCGAATATCACGGTCAATTTTATTCATGAAGGTTACAATTGGCGTATCACGTAAACGTGTTACTTCCATTAATTTAACCGTACGTGCTTCTACACCTTTCGCCGAGTCAATTACCATAAGGCATGAGTCAACAGCTGTCAGCGTACGGTAAGTATCTTCCGAGAAATCTTCGTGCCCTGGTGTATCCAGTAAGTTAACCAAACAATCAGCGTAAGGAAATTGCATAACAGACGTGGTTACCGAGATACCACGTTCTTTCTCCATTTCCATCCAGTCAGATTTCGCATGTTGACCCGATTTTTTACCTTTTACAGTACCGGCTCTTTGTAACGCGTTTCCGAATAACAATACTTTTTCAGTGATTGTTGTTTTACCAGCATCGGGATGCGAGATAATTGCAAAAGTACGTCTTTTCGACACTTCTTGCTGGATAATGCTATTTGACATGAATGAGTCTTCTCATTTGGTTACCGATCTGCATATAACAAAATGACACAGCAACATTATCGTTACTGGCAGATGTTAACGGAGCGGTATGGATTAAATCTAATTGGCGCTATTTTCGCTGATATTGTCGTGAGACACAAGCGGCAGATACTATTTGCTCTAATTAAGCAGCGTACGCAGGGTGGCAACCACATCAC